>JAAUYJ010017265.1_pt1 | contig 22808 bp, 21 predicted proteins | sample 7278031 | NCBI WGS metagenome assembly JAAUYJ01 (sample SAMN14350222, study PRJNA611818) | marine sediment metagenome | isolation source: surface marine sediment (1.8m) | place: French Polynesia: Moorea | collected 2018-08 | reverse complement strand
TTATTCTCATTAATCAACAGTAATTGAGAACTTCTAAATAACCGAAAATGCCTGTAATCCTCTCAGTGACTAAATTCTAGCCGATTCTCTTATATCGAACTCAGGTTAATAAAATACGTCGTTAAGAACGAGGGTGTAACTTGGATAAGGGTTAACTTAGAAGTATTCATCTATAGTGGAATAGCCACTACACCAAGTTGATCAAGAAAACTGCCTGCACGACCATGAAAGCCAACTATTTGATGTTGTTCAGGAGCCTTGATGACGATTTGAGAAAGGTCGTCGGGTTGTCCTGCTAATAAAGAATTGTTTTTGTTAGTTTTAATCTCAATAGATGAGAGAAAACGACCACTAAATCCAACAGGTTGATCGAAGAAAGATGTGTTAATTACAGTTACGGTAACTGAACTAATGTATTCATCCGTTGCCAGGGTTAATATTTTTTCATCTCCTCCATCCCCGCCGTGTTTTAATGAGTCCCCTGAATTGAGGGTAATGCTAATTTGATCGACGAAAACACCCATACGAACTTTAACCGATGTTACTTTTGTCTGCTCAGTAATCTGATTAGCATCAGAAAAATGAGACCCGCCATTGCCCCCAAAAACAGGACTTTCCCAAATTTCCCATTTAGGTTTGTCTGATTCACGTTCAAGATAGTTGATAACGGCCTGTTTCATCAATTCTTGTTTTTGAGCGATCGCAGAATCATTAGGGAAAAATTGGGGCGTAAATAATTCATACAGAGGGAGTAATGACATCTCTACTGAAGCAGGATCTTGACGAATGCTCTTAAACCATTCCTCTAAATTATTACTGGGGGTTCCGCCTAAAAATCGAATTTGTTCACTTCGTTGAATCAGAGATTTGTCTAAGGAAATATTAGTGGACATATCGAAGTTCAGTTGAAAAATACCACTAGCTTGAGCTGAAATATCAATTCCTTGCTCTAATAGTTTTTGATACCGTGAAGCATCTAAATGAATGGTTTGATAAGCTAAACCTCCAAACCTTACTAATTGGGCAAAATGCGTTCCCCATTTGTTAATAAATAACTGATAGCTGTCTGAAGGTTCATCTCTGGGAAGAGCTATTACGGCATTATGTAATGTCTCTCTCAAACTCAAATGACTAGAACCTAAGTCTAACTCTAAGTTAAAGTCGATCAATTCTCCTTTGGTAACTGTATAGATTTGCTTCTCTTCAGTTAGTTCGCGCTTAAATTTCTTATAATTTGCGCTAAGACTAAAAGGGAGGATCTTAGTAACTAAACTCAATAATGTTGAGCCAATTTTGAGGGTGCTGCCGAGCATTTTCTGAAGATCCCAAACAGTAAAGATGATCTCCGTTTCACTCTCAATCCCTCCTGATTCCCCCGGCGAAAAGTTAGTTCCTAATGGTATTACTCTTCCATGTTCACCTGGAATAGTTTGAGATGCTTCAATATTGAAATCAAACACATACTCAGTTTTTGCTGTTCTAGCGGTATCAAGAGGATCGAGTTCCAAAATATCGTAGCAACGTCCGAGAAAAGTGAGGTTGGTAGGAAATTGATTGCTGTTAGTAGGCATAATGCGTTCTGTATAATTTAGAATAATTATTGGTGTAATTGGTTGGCGATTACTGTCCTTAAAACTTTAAGGATCTCTATGAGGGTGAATATTAGCCCATCGTATTTAAGCTAAAAGTGTAAAATCACTGTAGGCAAACACCACTTGATCGATACCTTTGTCTTTACAGAGATGATCCATTCTTTTTCGTCTACAATGGCAATACCTTTAGGGTAGAGATAACCCGCTAGAGACGCAGGATAGAGATGATTAGCTATCCCTGATATTTGGCCAGCCGTAAAAGCAACCACCTCTACATTTGAATTATGGCGATAAACTTGGTTAAAATTATCAAAGTCTCTACCTGCGGCTCCCATAATAACGATGCGAGTTTGCGAGCGCTCTGTTTTCATTTTTTAAACCTCCAACTATTTTTGGAAATTTATCAAAATAATTAACAATAATTCAACCTACCTTTTTGATTATAACAACTTTTCCCTTGTTCAAAAACAATATTTTCTCGGTTAGCCTTACTATTATCAAAATAGTTTAATTTATGACAAAATTTTAAAAAAACGTTACAGTATACAAAGATAATCATTGAGGTTGGGGAGAAAAACCTGATGTTAGAGTTGTATCAATTTGAAGTTTCTCAATACTCCGAGAAGGTTCGTTTAATTCTTGACTATAAAGGATTGGAATATCGCAAAATAGAAGTAACCCCAGGAGTGGGTCAACTAGAGTTATATAAACTCTCAGGACAGCGACAAGTTCCTGTGTTAAAAGTTGGAGAAACCATCGTTGCAGACTCAACTGAAATTGCCTTTTATTTAGATAGAAAGTATCCAGAAAAACCAATTATCCCTACTGATCCCCTCAAAAGAGGACAATGTTTATTGATAGAAGAATGGGCAGATGAATCCATAGGATTCAAAGGTAGAATTGCCTTAGTTGGGGCATTAAACCAAAACCCTAACTTTCGTACTTCTGTCTTACCAAAAGAAGTGCCCGATTTCTTCAAAAACATTGTAGGAGCGGTTCCGGGTGATTTATTAAGTGCGTTAGGAACAGGGGTTGGCTTTGGTTCAGATGCAGTTAAAGAAGCCAATAAAGCCCTAAAACAAGATTTAGAAGCCCTCAGCCTTATTTTGGAACATCAACCTTATTTAGTAGGGGATGAAATAACCTTAGCGGATTTGGCCGTTGCTGGATTAAGTATTATTTTAAAACAACCTGGAGGTGACTACTTAGACATTCCCGAACCCCTGAAAGGAAAGGGAATTCCTGGATTAGCCGATAATACCACTTATGATAGCTTTTTCCTCTGGCGCGATCGCCTCTATATGGACTACAGAAAACCCCTGGGTTCTAAACCCTCAGAAGGAGGTTCACCGACAACCATTGATATAGAATAGTTATTGATGTAGGGTTTTAATGTTATTAAACCCTCTAACAAAAAAGTTTAGACCCCATAATAAATCAGGAACAAAACACCTATGAAAACCTCAGATAAACAATTTGAAGTTAGCAAAACAGAACAGGAATGGAAAGAAACTTTAACCCCAGAACAGTTCAATGTTTTGCGCAAACACGGTACAGAAAGAGCGGGAACCAGTCCCTTAGATAAACAGTATGGTGAAGGGATTTATGAATGTGCTGGTTGTGGACAACCATTATTTACTTCTGATACTAAATATAATAGTGGAACTGGTTGGCCAAGCTTTTATCAGCCCATTGAAGGAGCGATTGAAACCTCAGTTGATCGGTCTTTGTTTATGACAAGAATTGAGGTACATTGTAGCCGTTGTGGTGGTCATTTAGGCCATGTGTTTAGCGATGGACCTAAACCAACTGGACAACGCTATTGTATGAATGGTGTTTCTTTGCAGTTTCAACCTAAAACCGAAGGCTAAGGTTCAACATCAAAATCTGAGATAATGGCTAGGGTTGGGCAATGCCAACCCTAGCCTTGAAATTGTTAAATTTAAGCAGGAACGGGTTCACCCGGACGTAATTTGACCCATTTACCTGTTTCTTCTAAAAAGCTTTCACAACCAACCACATCCCACTCCATTTCAATATAATCCTCTTTGGGACGAATGTTAACATTGATAGTAGGTTCGATGGGTTCAAAGGTAGGATTATCGTTTAGATGAGGTTGTTGGTGTTGTTCTTCAACGGCATAATAAGTTTGACACTTATCAACATAGTGACAGTTGATACAAATACACATATGTTTCTCCTTTCTCCACGTTACCTATTAATTTAACGTAAGAAACTGAAACTTGACTATTTTTTAAATATTTATTTTACCGAGGATAGAGAAAATATTGCTTAATTTATCAACAAATCGTTTACCCTTTGATTTAAACTTATTACCTCCTACTGCTTATTTAGTAGGAGGAGCAGTAAGGGATACTCTTTTAAACATTGAAAGAGAATATCTTGATTTAGACTTCGTTATACCAGAATTAGCTATCGAAATCGCCAGGAAAATTGCCAAACAATATAAAGCTGGTTTTGTTGTTTTAGATGAAAATAGAAAAATTGCTAGAGTCGTGTTTAAGCAAGGAACCGTTGATTTTGCCCAACAAGAGGGAAATAGTTTAGAAGAAGATTTAAGAAGAAGAGACTTTACGATTAATGCGATCGCCTATAATTTTTATGAGCAAAAAATCATTGATCCTTTAAAGGGTTTAGATGATTTAGCAACAAAAACCATCAGAATGATTAGGTTTGAAAATTTACAAGATGATCCTTTAAGATTATTAAGAGCCTATCGTCAATCTAGTCAATTAGATTTTACCATCGAACCAGAAACACGACAAACAATTCGTCACTTATCTCCTTTAATTACTCAAGTTGCAGCCGAAAGAGTACAAACCGAATTTAACTATTTATTAACTCATGAAAGAGGAACTAAGGGGTTGATGGATATGGAAAAAGATGGGCTAATCAACTATTTTTTTCCTCATGTCAATCAAAAAAAGTTAGCTCTTCTACAAAAAATTGATGAGCAGTTAATCTATTTTAAAAATAATCTCGAAAAAAATAATCTTTATGATTTACTCTACGATAGACACTATAATAGTCTAGTGATAAAAAGAGCCAAATTACTGTGTTTAGTTTCTAATCTTCCCGAAGAAGCTAAACAAGAATTAATTACCTTAAAATATGCTAGGGATGATATTAAATCAGTTTCCAAAGTCCTATCCAATTTATTATTTATCCATAAAAATAAACCAGAAATAACCTTAAGAAAACTCTATTTCTTCTTTCTAGATATCGGTGAAAACTTCCCTATTTTAGCTCTATTTGCTTTGGCAAAAAGTATAAATAATGAACTAATTTTCACCTTGCTTAATTATTATCTTGATCCCAAAAATTTAGTTGCCCATCCCTCTCCCTTAGTTACTGGCCATGATTTGATAAAACATCTAAATATTAAACCTAGTCCACAATTGGGTCAATTATTAACGGAAATTACAATTGCTCACATTGAAGGGAAAATATGTAGTAAAGAACAAGCTTTTGAATTTGCCATAACTCATTTGAATAATCAAAAGTTTTCTGAATAAGTCAAACAGGTTGAGGGATACTACTTTCTAGCAAAACAGGCAAAGATACCTCAAAACAAGTCCCTATACCCACCTGACTATCTACAGTAATTTTACCTCGATGACAAGAAGCGATCGCTTGAGCAATAGGTAAACCTAACCCCGTTCCTCCCACGTAGTGACGGGATTCATCTGCACGCCAAAAACGATCAAACACGTGGGGCAAATCTTGAGCAGCAATACCGATTCCAGTATCTTCTACTGCGACTTTAACCACTCGATTCTGTTGAACCAGACGAACAAAAATTGATCCATTTGCCGGGGTATAATTGAGGGCATTATAAAGTAAATTAGCAAATAAACGGTTTAACTGATCTTCATTTCCCATCACCTCAACTTGTTGAGATTCTTGATAGAATAAACTAATCTTTTTTTCCTCTGCCAAACCAGCTACTAAGTCAACTAATTGCTGTAACATATTGTTAATAACAATCGGCTTATATTGATCCTCAGACTGCACATTTCTCTTATCAGTGCGAGCTAGAAATAAGAGATCTTCCACCAATCCCGTCATCTGTTCAGTGGCATTGGCGATCGCTTTAATTTTTCTGATATCTTTCTGGTTAAATCTTTCAGGATGACGGCGCATTAAATCAATCGATGCTTTAATAGCAGTTAAAGGCCCTCGAAGTTCGTGGGAGGCATCAGCAGTGAATTGTTGTTGTTGTTTAAAAACCTCTTCAATGGGTTCAACTGCTTGTCCTGTTAACCACCAACCACCTATCATTGTTAGGGTCAATGGAACAATTGCGGTTATCAATAAAATGAAGAAAAGTTGCTCGTTCGACTTTTCTAACCCTTCTAAAGATTGAGTAATACGAACATAACCATCTAAATTAGGTTCATTATTAATCGAGATAGAAAAAGTCGCTGTACGAACGCGAAAAGATGACGAAGAATTTTGATAATATAAGGTCGATAAACCAGGTTCAGGTTTCCGAGATATGCTAATCTCCCCATAACGCTGTATGAGACTTTTCTTATTATCAAACCATTCAACAGATTGGGTTTTTGGGTTAAGAACTCTGTTATTGTTCAAGTTTTCAAGAACAGAAGTCTTGTTATATTTAACCTCAGTAAATGTAGGTGTAACTGCTTCTGCCAAAGTCATTAAACTACTATCCACTTGATTATTCAAATGGCGAGTGAACAAGTAATATATACCTCCCCCAAAAAGAATTAATACGGCTTCCATGATCAGGAAATATCTTAAAAATAAACGAAACCGTACACTAGAAAACATCATTAATACCTCATAAAAACTAGCTATTAACGCCGAGGGAGAGTGATAATTATAAATTTTTAATACAATAGGCAACAATCAATAACTTAATGGGGAACTCTAATTTTACTTGATTATTGTTATTTGAGTTAACCTTCTTGTTGAGAAACCAATTCCTGAAGGCGATAACCTAAACCGTAAACCGTCTCAATCACATCTGATTTTAGACCAGCCCCTTTCAACTTCTGTCGCAAACTACTAATGTGTGCTTTAACCGTTGCTTCTTCAGGAATTTGCTCCATTGACCAGAGACGATCCAAAAGTTGAGAGCGAGTAAAAGTTTGTCGGGGATTGCGCAGGAAAAATTCTAACAAACGAAACTCTTTTGGACTGAGATTCAATCCTTTATTTTTGTAGAAGACTTCACAGGTATTGGGATCAAGGCGAAGATCACCCCAGGTCAAATTTGGGGGCAAAACAGTCTCTCCTCGACGCAATAACGCTCGTATTCTTGCTGAAAGTTCTTCTAGGTCAAAAGGCTTGACCAAATAATCATCGGCACCTGCATCAAGTCCTTTAACCCTATCCGTCACCGTATCCCTAGCAGTTAACATCAAAATTGGCGTTTTACAGCCGCTAGCGCGCAATTGTTTACACAAAGAAATTCCATCGATCTTAGGCAACATGACATCCAACAAAATTAAGTCATAATTGAAAACATCCAGGAGTTCCCAAGCCGTTTTACCATCATAGGCTATCTCGACCACATAATTGCGTTCGTCGAGATCCTCTTCAACTGGGATAACAATGTTTTCATCGTCTTCTACAAGTAAGATTTTCATGATGCTGATCGACTAAGCTAGGTGAATAGAAATGGAATTAATTATATCAATGTGATCAACAATTGAGCGAGCCTAAATTGTCCTTAATTAGAGGCAATCTGATAACTTCCAGGACGGTTTTTTCCCCATTTAGCCAATTGTGTCAACACTGACAAATCAATACCAGAAAGACGGGCAGCGTCTTCTAGGTTTTTGCTGGTTCCGTTTCGCAGTGAAACAATAGCGGTTTGCACTTTTTTGTAGTTACTGGTGCCATAGGTGAGTTGATTTTCTTTATCAGCTACAGTTAACCCAACTTGGATCTCATGAGCCAATTGTCGAGATTGATCGTAATTTTCGCCCCATTTTTTCACCTGTACCAACACTTTTGACTCAATGCCGGAAGACTTAGCGGCCTCCTCTAATGTTTGAGATTGACCATTGTTTAGGGTGTCAATTGCTTTTCTGACTTTTTTGTAGTTCGCTGTGCCAGGATTAATGTGATTTTTGTTATCAGCGACAACCAAGCCTTCATGAAGGAGAGTAGCTAACTTAATAGATTTATTCTCTTCAAGAGCATGATCATCAGAAGCAGGATTGGAATTTGAGGCATTGCGCTTAATTGCTGGAAGGTGATTACTGGAAATGTACCCTTCGGGATAAACAGTGTTTTTCTCATTTTGAGACTGAGAAGGTTGAGGCAAGGGGGAAGATTCCTTAACCTCTGTCTTTTTAGGTACAATAGCCTCTTGAGGCGGAGCCACGGGTTCAGCTTTTTGGAAATTTGTAATGGGTGAAGGTTTTGGAGACGAAGCTCTGTTGACCTTTTTAGCAAGGATTGGTTTTTTGATAGATGGTTTTGGGGCCTGAGTCAGTTTTATGGGTTGGGAAACAGCAACTGTTTCCACAGTCGGTTGGTTAGGGGATGAAATCGGAGCAACAGTTACATTAACAGGGTTTTGAGGCTGAGAATTTTTTAGGGCTGTTTGCAGCGCACTAATTTGAGAATGGGTTTCAGTTTTGAACTGTTCAAGTTGTTGTTTTGTCTTTTCTAGTTCTTGCTGATAGTTAGGGGTTTCATCGTTGAGATTACGATGGAATTCCCAGGCTGAGTCATTGCCCTGAGCGACTTCAGTCTTTGGGAACATTTGTTGTTGGTACATTGACTTAAACAACAACAGAGAGGGTAGGACAATCACTCCATTGATCAATAGTAGGGTTTTCGTAACATCCAGTAGGGTTTTCATTGATGGAACTCCTCACACGATATGGCTATCTATGATAGCAAGGGATAGCCCTTATACCCAATACCTTCAAGCCCAGAGTTTTAAGTCATTGTTAAAATTGAAGGCCTATTTGAAGTGTAAATTGATGAGTCTAAGTCTTTATAATTCATAGTTGTTAAGATTTCGTCAACGTCTTATTCTTGAGAATGTCCTATTTCACCGTCAAAGTTTATCCTCCTCGATTAGAGCAAATTGAGGAATTGGTAGCCCTAGATAATTGTTGTTTGGGCGGTTTATGGAGCTTTGATAGCTATAAAAGGGAATTAGAAAGTCCCAATAGTCATTTTTTGGTCTTGTCCCTTGATTCCAACCAATCTATCCTTGGCTGTGGTTGTTTTTGGGAAATTTTAGAAGAGGCTCACATTACCTTGTTAATGATTGAACCGAATTATCAAGGGCAAGGTTTTGGTCAATTGCTTTTGTATTGCCTACTCAAAGATGCAGTCAAGCGGAAATTAGAACGTGCTACTTTAGAAGTAAGCGCATCGAACCAACCAGCTTTGGCCTTGTATCAAAAGTTTGGTTTCCAACTCGCAGGACGACGCAAAGGTTATTATCGTCATACAGGAGAAGATGCCCTAGTCTTATGGCGCAACAATTTACATTATCCTCAATTCCAAGAAGAGTTATCGATCTGGGAAAAACAGATAAATGCTCGTTTTAACCAAGTCAATGAGAATTTAGAATTTAGAATTTAGAATTACCAATCCCTCAATTTGGAGGCTTGAAAACCTTTTTTCGGTCAGAAGTTTCGCATTGAGAGAAAATAAAAATCATGCTCTCAAGGATCAGAAATCCGCTTATTATCGTAGAGTAATATTCTTTCTTCCTCTGCTCCCCCTGCCTACTCTGCTCCCTCTGCCTTCTCAAGCGGTTAAAGATAAAAATTTCCTGAGAAATGTTGCGAAGTAGTCAGTTTGGGTAAAATAAGGTTATGAATGATAGTCATTCAAGAGAACACTAAAACCAGTTTTCTCCAGGAGTCAATATTTACTGAAAGTAATTGTGGTTAGAAAATAGTTATTTCTTCTTTTTGCCTTAAAATTTGCCCTCTAATCCTTATAATAACTATTTTATTGGCTGTTTTTCAATTTACCGTCAACTTATATTGATTTTCAATAACTTACAGACAGTATACTTAAACTATTATAAAAACTGTATGATTCTCAGCAGACGATTATCCCCCTTAAGAATAAGTATTCTCGGCTTAGTGGTTAGTGTTACTTATTTTTATCCCCTAACTCAAACCACATTAGCAGCAACCCTTCGTCTCTTTCGAGATCCATTTATTGATGAGCCTTCGTCTTCAGGAATCTCAACTTCTGAAAAACTCATTGATCCCGATCTTCTCACCCAACTGATTTCTCCGGAAACTATCTTAGGGAACTCTGAAGACGGTTTTAGTTCCAATGGCATCGAAGAAGCCGTTTCGGGAAGATCGAGTCTCTCTTTCGAGTCGATTGTTTCCTCTTTGACCCAAATTGAATTAGACCGTACACTAGACGATACTTCAATACCAGAAGTCCCCATCCTACCTCAAGTGGCAGCCCCTGACATTTATAAAGGAATTTACGATTTTGGAACAACTGCTGCCGAAGATTTAAGTGATCCCGTCAGAGTTGGGGTTCTCCCTGTCCTCGACTTAGAACTGATTCCAACCCCCACATTTAGAGGTGGTGTAGGAATCAGCAATAACCCTCTGCCTGGTGTTGGTACTCCAGGACTTAATCAGTCAGAGCCGCCTCGTTTTGGTGGTCCTATCCCCATCATTAGCGGTCCTTCAGTACAGTTTAGTGCACCCCTTTCTCAGGTGCCACTGCCGTCAGCGAAACAAGTTCAAGCAGGAAGTTGGGGGGACGAGCAAGTAGATGTTTTCTTTGCTTCCTTACCTAAAACAAACGTGGTGGATATCAGTACGTTTATGAGAACCATTTATCGAACCAGTCCCTCTGATATGATTAAAAGGATTGATGCCAGCTTGGATTTAACTGTAGATGCTAACTTTAATACCATGCCAAGCGAAATCTTTCCTTCCAATTCTATGCCCTCTGGCGAGTTTAACCGAAGTCTGTAAGATAATACTGAGCAAAACGAATGTTGTGGATTAATGCCCTCTCAACTCGACCTTCTCTAGAAGCTGCTGTGACAGAAGTGGTTCAAACCATTGAAGAGAGTTTATCTGATTCTCCCGATTTGGGCATTATTTTTATTTCTTCTGCTTATACAAGTGATTATTCCCGCGTGATTCCCTTAATTTTAGATAAACTACCCTTGCCCATTTTAATTGGTTGTGGGGGTGCCGGTATCGTTGGGCAAAGGGAAACAAGAGAGGTTCGGGAGATAGAAAACCATCCCGCCTTGAGTTTAATGGTCGGTTGTTTGCCCAATGTAGAAATTAATCCTTTTTTGTTGAGTCCAGAAAGTTTACCGGACTTGGATAGTTCTCCTGAGACTTGGCAAGGGCTGGTGGGAGTATCTCCCCAATCGCAGCCCCATTTTATTCTCCTATCGGATGCTTTTTCCACCCGTATCAACGATTTATTGGCCGGGTTAGATTTTGCTTATCCCCAGTCGGTGAAAGTTGGAGGCTTAAATAGTAGTAGTATGATGGGGGCTTCTGGCAGTTTATTTTATCATCAAACCGGGAACCCCCAATCAGGACTATACAATCAGGGAACAGTTGGATTGGCCTTAAGTGGTGATATTGCAATCAAAACCATTGTTGCCCAGGGCTGTCGCCCCATTGGGGAACCTTATCAGGTGGTTCGAGGAGAACGGAATGTGATTTTAGAACTCGCTCAAAACGGACAAACTCGATCGCCTTTGGAATGGTTACGGGCCTTAATGGAAACGTTGGGGGGTAGCGATCGCCAATTAGCCCAACACTCTCTATTTGTGGGCATGGTTCGCGATGAGTTTAAACAAACCTTACAGTCAGGGGACTTTTTGATTCGTAATTTGTTGGGGGTTGATCCTAAACTGGGGGCGATCGCCATCGGGGATCGTGTACGGCCTGGCCAACGGTTACAGTTTCATTTAAGGGACGCTCAAACTTCGGCTGATGACTTACAAACCCTTTTAAAAAATTTTAATTCATCAGGTTCTGTTAAAGGGGCTTTGATGTTTTCTTGTTTAGGAAGGGGAGAAACATTATACCAAAAACCTAATTTTGATTCTCAGTTATTTGCTAACTATTTCCCTGGGGTTAACTTGGGGGGATTTTTCTGCAATGGAGAAATTGGCCCTGTGGGAAATCAAACGTTTTTACATGGTTATACTTCGGTTTTTGCTCTTTTTCAGCCAGCTACTCAAAATGAATGAAAGCTCTTGATTCTAGTTCTTTGGAAGTCGCTTTACAAAAAATTATTTCTCAGTTAGGACAATTGTTAAATGTGGATTATTGTCTTCTTCGTCCATTTAGTTCGGATTGTTTGATTAAAAAAAGTGTTTTATATAATAGCATCAATCATAAAAGTAAAATTAGTATAGAAATTTTAGAAGAAACAATTATACCGATTAACGAGATAGAAACCATTAATTGTCTTAATCATTTTCCCCCTTTATTTGAAGTAACTAATATAATCCAAAAAGAAAGAAAAGAAGCTTATAAAATAGCAAAAATTGGGGCTTCATTGTTGATACCTTTGAGTTTAGAAAAACAATTTATTGCTGTATTGGGATTGTATCATTGTTGTTCTTTTTATGATTGGCAAAAAGAAGAAATTGCCATTACAAAAATGGTTACTGAACAAATTAGTTCAGCCATTTCTCAAGCCAAAGCTTATGAAAAAGTTAGGGCTTTGGCACGACGAGAAGCCTTAATTAATCGCATTACAAATACTATCCGTTCTAGTCTTGATCCTCAACTCATTTTTACAGCCATTACTCAAGAACTCGGTAAAGGGTTAAACGTAGATGGTTGCGCCCTTTCTTTATGGACAAAAAACGATAAATTCGTGCAATGTGTAGGACTTTATGATCACAATAAAGGTAATATTAACCCCTTACCTCAGTCGGTGGTTCCCATTGCCTTAAACCCCGTTTTACAAGAACTCTTACATAGCCAAAAACCAGTTGTTTTAGAAGATATGGATCATCATCCTGAGATGACTCAGTTTGATTTACCTTTACGAGAAACAGCCCAAGCTTTATTAATTGTGCCATTATTAGTAGATGAAGAGATTATTGGCAGTATTTCCCTACGACAAACAGTTTGCCCCCGTCACTGGTTAAGCACAGAAATAGAACTCGCTCAAGCAGTTGCTTCTCAAGCAGCGATCGCCGTTCAACAAGCCAGACTTTATGAGAAAACCAAACAACAGGCCGAACAGTTACGAAAAAGTGAACAAGAGGTAAAAAAACTGAATCAGTACCTCACAGAATCGGTCTTAAAGCGGTTTTTACCCGCATCAATGGTCAATAAGGTAGCCACAGGAGAGTTAAGTCTTGATTTAACCCCGGAACCTCGCCTGGTGACTATTTTATTTACAGACTTGGTGGGTTATACCCCCTTAGCGAGTCATTTGGGAACTCAAGGGGTGGCAACTCTGCTCAATGAGTATTTAGAAGCAATGACAGCCGTGGTATTTCATCATGAGGGAACAGTCGATAAGTTTATTGGGGATGCTGTGGTGGCCTTATTTGGCGCACCAGAAGACTTACAACCAAAAGAGCAAGTTGAGCAGGCGATCGCTGTTGCGAGGGAAATGTATGAGCAGTTAGATAGTTTAAATGAGCAATGGCAGTCTCAGGGATTAGTTGAGGAACCCATACAGTTTCGTTGTGGGATTCATCAAGGAATTGCGGTAGTGGGGATGTTTGGTGGAGGACAACGTTCTGATTATACAGCCATCGGCTCAACGGTTAATATTGCCGCTAGGTTACAAGAAGTGGCAGAGAGTGGCATGATTTTAGTATCGGCAACGGTTGCTCAATATTTAAACCTTGAGGAAATAACGCCCATTGAACCGTTAGAATTAAAAGGGGTTGAAGAGCAAATTGAGATGTTTTCTGTGGCTGTCAGTTATATTTCTGTTTAGCTTTAGCTTTGGATAATTTACCCAGATTGCTCACAAAATTGCGATCTCCTCTACAAAAAATCATTTAACCCCAATTTTAGGGTTTGATTATCTATTGCCATTGTGAAGATTTCCTTTAAAATTGAGACAGTTTGTTGCTTTTATAGTACGAGACAGAAGAAAAAACAACTCTTTCAGTAGGTTTCAAAGGTCTCAGCTTTCCTCAAACGTGCTTTAACTGCTATATCTATCTATGTTTGATTTCTTAACATCTCATCTATCCCTATGACTCAAAGCTTAGAAACATCTTTAACCACTCCAACAACCTTAGTAGAATTATTACGTTTACGGGCAGAACAAACCCCCAACAGTCACGCTTACACCTTCCTCATAGATGGGAAAAGAGAAACCCCACCTTTAACCTATGCAGAGTTAGATCAACAGGCTAAGGCGATCGCCAGTTTGTTACAAAAATACCAAGCGCGCGGAGAAAGGGCATTATTGTTATACCCTCAAGGATTGGAGGTGATTGCTGCTTTCTGTGGTTGCTTATACGCTGGAGTTATTGCGATTCCCGTTCCCCCACCAGAGTCAGGAAGACTAAAAAGAACTCTACCTCGTCTAAGGGCGATTGTTCAAGATGCTAAGGCAACTTTTGCTCTGACTACAGAAGCTATTTTATCCCTAGTAGAAGAGGTAAAAGACGAGTTTCCTGAGTTTGAGCAAATGAAGTGGATAGATAGCGCAACGGTTGATGTATCATTGTCGGAAACCTGGGAAGATCCTCAAGTAGATAAGGATGAGTTAGCTTACTTACAATATACCTCTGGTTCCACTTCTACCCCTAAAGGGGTTATGTTATCCCACTTTAATTTAATCCACCATGCAGCTTATTTAAAGCGGGCCTGTGGCTACGATGAGAATAGTGTTACTCATACCTGGATGCCTTATTTTCATGACTATGGTTTAGTGGAAGGGATGATGGTTCCTCTCTACAATGGAACTCCTTGTTATTTGATGTCTCCTTTTTCGTTCATTAAACGACCGATTCAATGGTTACGTAACATTACTAAGTACCAAGTCACTCATTCTCAAGCACCGAACTTTGCTTATGATCTCTGTGTTCGTCGGGTGAAAGGGAAAGATATCCCTCAACTGGACTTAAGCAGTTGGCAAGCGGCTGGCAATGCGGCTGAGCCTATTAACCCCAGAGTTATGATGCAGTTTGTGGAAACCTTCTCTGCTTGCGGGTTTAAGTGGGAAACCTTTGCCCCTGCTTATGGTTTGGCAGAATATACTTTATTAGTCTCCAATAAACCGAAAGGGACTCATCCCGTTTTTGCTTGTTTAGATACGTCGGCTTTGGAACAAGACAAAATCGTTGAGGCTAACCCTGAGCAGGAAAAGGGGACTCGCATTATGGCCAGTTGTGGCCGGTTGGTGTGTGAAACTAAGGTGGCGATCGTTAACCCGGATACTTTAACTCGTTGTGCCGAGGATGAAGTGGGAGAAATTTGGGTCTCAGATCCTAGTATGGCCCAGGGGTATTGGCAGCGTAAAGATGCTACAGAAGAGACTTTTCAAGCTTATATCAAGGATACAGGAGAAGGTCCGTTTTTGAGAACGGGAGATTTGGGCTTCTTCAAAGATGGAGAACTCTATATTTCGGGGCGGATGAAGGATTTAATTATTATTCGAGGAACTAATCATTATCCTCAAGATATTGAGTGGACAGTGCAACATCTTAATCCTGTTTTTCGCTCTGACTATGGGGCCGCTTTTTCTGTGGAAGTTGAAGGAGAAGAACAGTTAGTTATCGTTCAAGAGTTGGAAAGACGTAGCGGAGAGTTGGCTTTTGAAGAACTATTGGGAGATATTCGCCAAGAAATTGCTGAAGAACATGAAATCCAAACCTATGCTATCGTTTTAGCTAAGTCAGGAACAGTATTAAAAACAGCAAGCGGTAAAATTCAACGTCGTGCTTGTCGTCAAAATTTCCTCAGTGGCACTATCAATATTGCTGCGGTTTGGAGCGATAATCCTGAAGTGATGAACAAGTTTCTCGCATAGCCTATCTTTTAGAGATAAGTTTTGACTTATCTCTAAAAATTTTCTAAATGTGGGTTATATATGCGTAAAAAGTGCCCAGCTTACCATGCAATATTTAAAATAACAGATTTTTGATTGTTTTGCAAGGGGTATACCGTACCGGTTTTTGTAGCACTCTTTGGCATACATCTAAAGAAAAAATTAAGATTTTGGTTAAGTTATCTTAAAATGTCTTGAAAACTTGACATTTAGGATAAGTAGATAATTATTTGGTAGCTATAACTAACATTTCATAATCTTCCTTTGATAATTGATCATTTCTACTAAAAGCACCAAGTTTTGAAGCAAAAATATCAACTTCAGCGAAATTTAGACTTTTTAATAGCCATGTTATTTCAGATGGAGTGTAATATCTTTCATTACAGTTAATTGTTTTTTTATTCCCTAAATCATCTTCAATATTAATCGTGCTAATCTACCTAAAAGTCATCAAATCAAAAGAATGGTTCTCTGTATGACCTGAATTTATACTATCCTGAATAAAATCTTGTACCGAATGAAAGAGGGGAAATAAAGCATTTAAAGTAGTGAAAATAAATTTACCATTAGGTTTTAAAGCCTTAGCTGCACTTTCAAGAATTTTAAAATTCATTTCATCGGTTTCCATTAAGCAAAACCCACCTTCACACAACATAATAACTAAATCAAACTCATCAATAAAAGGTAACTCTCTAGCATCATATTGTTTAAAATCAATGGATATATTTTGTTCTGAAGCTTTTTCTTGGGCTCGTTTTAAGGAAGATGCTGATAAATCAATTCCTACCACACTATAGCCTCGTTTAGCTAATTCAATGGAGTGTCTTCCTGTACCACAACCGATATCTAAAATGTTGATAGTTTTATCATAACTAATTTCTTGTTCAAGAAAATCACACTCTCCAATGGTTCCTTTCGTAAACCCCTCTTTATCGTATTGAATTGCATAATTCTCAAATAAATCTTCATACCATTGTTTCATAATTTTATCTTCCTTAATTAAAGTTTTTACCACTATACAATAAAGATTGCCATTGAGAAAATAATTCTGAATATAGAAATTAGCAATAATATTTAATAAACAAGAATCTATGAGGACTTAAGGAAGTCAGAAGTTGTTTTTGAGACAAGTATAAGCCAGGTTTTAGACCCTATTATCTCGATAATAATACGATGTTCCTACAAGTAGACCATCGTAGGGATTTGATACTGTGTTTGATACTACCTCTCATTTTCTCACAAATGAAACTTGATTGCTATAGCTTTATAAGAAGTATTGGTTTCAGGGGAAAATTAATATATTAAGGAATAATTAATGTATCACATATTAAACAAAAAAGCTTATAATGAAAGACAATTACTCCCAAAATTGCTCATGAGTCGTTATTACACTATTCGTATTCATCACCGTCAAGCAAATCAGGAATATACGGTAAGAGTTCCTGATGATCGCTACATCCTTCACAGTGCAGAAGAACAAGGTTATGAACTACCATTTTCCTGTCGTAATGGAGCCTGTACCAGTTGTGCTGTGCGCATTTTATCAGGGGAGGTGAATCAACCCGAAGCCGTAGGATTATCTCCAGAACTGAGGGAAAAAGGGTATGCTTTATTATGTGTGAGTTACCCGCAATCCGACTTAGAAGTAGAAACCCAAGACGAAGATGAAGTGTATGAATTACAATTCGGAAGATATTTTGGTAAAGGAAAAGTTAAGTTAGGATTTCCCTTAGATGATGATTAGAAAGTAGAGATAGAAGCTTGAAATAGACGAGAGGCTTGCTGATATCAAAGCCTCCAAAAAGTTAAAAATTTTGCTAATAAGATTGGCAAAGTGTTGGTGATAGAGAATAATAAAAATAGTTTCCCTAACCTAAAATAGATATGAACATTCCTGAAAAAAAAGAACTTGAAACATTTCTAGATATTGCCACAGAAGCGGTCATGACAGCAGGCATTATTTTAGAGGCTCTCGTCGGTCAATTAGAAAAGATTGAAGAAAAAGGCCGTCCAGGGGATCTTGTTACCGAAGCAGATAAAAAAGCAGAAGCAACCGTCTTAAATATACTCAAAAACAGGGTTCCTCAACATCAAATTTTAGCAGAAGAATCAGGGAAAATAGGAGAAAATAAAAGTGATTATCTATGGGCAATTGATCCCTTAGATGGGACCACCAATTATGCTCATGGTTATCCAATGTCTGCGGTTTCCGTCGGCTTATTATGGCAAGGAATGCCCATTGTTGGAGCAGTTTATAACCCATTTTCCCAAGAATTATTTCGAGGAGCAAAAGGATTAGGCGCAACCCTCAATTACCGCCCCATTCAAGTGTCCCAAATCAGTGAATTAAACAACAGTTTATTAGTAACAGGATTTGCCTACGATCGTCGTGAAACCAAAGACACTAACTATCCTGAGTTTTGTTATTTAACCCATCTGACTCAAGGGGTGCGTCGAGGAGGCTCGGCTTCTATCGATCTTGTTAGCGTGGCTTGTGGGCGATTAGATGGTTATTGGGAGAGAGGATTAAGCCCTTGGGATATTGCAGCAGGAATTGTCATTTTAGAGGAAGCTGGAGGAAAAATTACCGCTTACGATGAAACCCCCCTAAACTTAGAGTCAGGTCGATTATTAGCTACTAATGGAAAGATCCATCATAGCCTCTCTCAAGCCCTAACAGAAGCATTGCCTTGGTTAAAAGCATTCTATGGAAATCCTGTGGTCAAGTAGCCGAAATTTGGGTCAAATGCTATTATATAAACATTGACATTATTAGGGGATAATCGTCTCATGTGAGTCATTAAAAACAATTGAGAGTGGAAACTAGAGGAGTGTTAAAAGATTAATAATAGGCTATTAGTTGTTGTGAAACAAGAAAAAAATAGACTAGAAACAGAATACTAAATCTTGAAATCAAGCCGTTAACTTTATGTCTTTTCCTATAGAACAAGGACTGTTTAAATATGAAATAATCGATCACTATGCTATTTTGGGAGTTCCCCTCAGTGCTGATAATCGTCATATCCGTCAGCGATACTTGAAAATAGCTTATCTTCTCCACCCCGACACCTTTCATGGGAAAAGTGAACAAGAAAAACAACTAGCCACAAAAATCTTATCAAAATTGGTTAATCCAGCTTACGAACAATTATCGAAAGAGCGTTCTAGTAATGAATATAAATTAGTCTTATCTCAAATGGGAAAAAATTTATCGAAGGAATTAAATAGGATTACCATTGCTACGGATGAAGCTCAACGACTCTTGCACACCAGCAAAGATAAAGAGTTGACTTATCATCGGCTATTATCCCCCCTTGTAGCTAAACAATATGAAAATTTGGACGAAGCGTTTCCGATGATTGCCCGAATTAGTGAATTGAATTTAATTTATTTAATGATTAGAGAAGGAGAAGAAGTTGAGAAAAAAGCCAAAGCAGTTGTTCAAATAAATCAAAAACCTAAAGCTAAACCCAAAGCTAAACCTAAAGCTTCTAAGCAACCAGAAAAAAGCCAACAAAAAAAACCGGAAACAAAGCCAAAACAAGAAAATAAATCGGCAATCGCCAATTCCTTGGGGCACGCCCAAGACTATATAAAACGCAATAACCCGTCTCAGGCCATAATTGAGTTGCGAGAAGTGCTTAAACAAGAGCCCAACAACAGCACTTGTCATGGTTTACTCGGATTGGCTTATCTTAAGGAGAATCAAATAACGATGGCCAAAGTCCATATTAATAAAGCCCAGAAAGTCAATCCTCAAGATCCCATTGTAATTGAAGCTAAAGAGGAACTAGATAAGGTATCCCCTGAGTCCAAAACTTCAAAATCTTCTGACAAACCAAAAGGAGGGGGGCTTTTTGGTTTATTTGGTAAGAAAAAATAAACAATATAGTCAATAATAGATGAGGAGTAATTAATACGAACCGATGATTAATCAACCCCCCGCAGGTGCAAGAGACTTACTACCCTTAGAAGTTGTACAAAAAGCTTGGATTAATGATGCCCTTCAACACCTGTTTGCACAATGGGGTTATCAGCGTATTGTCACGTCTACCATCGAAAGACTTGACACCCTCAAAGCTGGAGGTGCCATTGAAGACAACACCGTTATTCAACTTCATAATAACAGCAGTGAACAATTAGGACTAAGACCAGAATTAACTGCCTCTATCGCTCGTGCTGCAGTGACTCGCATGGGAGATAACAGTTATCCCCAACGACTCTGTTATCGTGCCAATGTCTTTCGTAATCCTTCCAGTAGTGATCATGGTCAACAGTTAGAATTTTATCAAGCTGGCGTAGAATTATTATTTGCAGGAGGAAGCTTAGCAGATGGAGAGATTCTTTTATTGCTGGCTGAGTGTTTACAAACCTTAAAAATTCCCAGTTGGCAGATTATCTTAGGGGATGCAGGGTTAACAAGATCACTGTTATCGCCTTTTCCTGAGCCGTTAAAACAAGAAGTACGTCATTGTTTAGCGACATTAGACTTGGTAAAGTTAGAAAATTTAGTCTATCCTAATGATGAATTACAACAAAGGGCCAAGCTACTCTTTAATTTGCGGGGTAAGCCAGAAGAAGTATTATCAAAAGTCTTTAGTTTGTCCTTAGATGAATCAGGAAAAAACAGTGTTGAAAACTTAAAATCGTTAATTGAATTAGTCAGTGAAAGTGTAAGTGAGCCGTTACCGATTACCTTAGATTTAAGTTTAATTCAAACCTTTGATTATTATACAGGAATTGTTTTTAAAGCGATTGGTAATATTAATAACAAATTACAAAGTTTGGGACAAGGAGGACGTTACGATCAGTTATTAGGAGTTTACCATCCTCAAAAAAAATCATCTCCTGGTATTGGATTTTCTCTCAATGTAGGTGCATTATATAGGTGTTTGTTATCAACGGATATTTTACCTCAAAGAATCAAGATAATCGACTATTTGATAGTAGCAAAAAGCTCTCAAGACAAAGTAAAAGCGTTTATGTATGCTCAAGCATTAAGAGAGAAAAATAGTTCTCTTCGAGTTTCCTTGGACTTAGGGGGAAGAAACAGAGAGGAGATTAAAAAATATGCTCAAGAAAATGGGATTAAAAATATAGTTTGGATAGAAACAGGCAAAGAGGAGATTATTGAACAGATTTGACAATAAAATGAGTCTTGAACGTCACAAAATAGAACACCATTTACAACTGTCTCTCCCTAACCTGTATCTGTTTGATAAAGTTGGGTCTACCAATGAAATAGTCTGGGATTTATGGGAGAAAACCAAACAAACCCCAATTATTGCGATTGCTTCTCAACAAACCGCAGGCAGAGGGCAATGGGGGAGAAGCTGGGTTTCTGATTTGGGGGGACTTTATCTATCGATGGGGTTAACCTTCAACATACCAGCAGAAGTAGTTTATCATCTCACCTTATTGACTGGTTGGGGTATTGCTGAGGAGTTGCGAGGTTATGGTGTAGGTGTCAAATTAAAATGGCCCAATGATTTAATCTTAGAAGGACATAAATTAGGGGGGATTAAAAGCGAAACCCGTATTCAACAGGGAATGATTACTTATGGAGTTATTGGAGTAGGCATTAATTGGGATAATGATATTCCCCAGACAGGTATTACCCTTCGAGAGTCTTCTCATCCCCATCAAATTGAGTCTTTAGAGGTTTTAGCGGCCATTACCATTAACGGTATCCTACAAGGGTATCAAACTTATTTGAGGGAGGGGAGCGAAGTATTACTGAACAATTATTTACAACGGTTGGATAGTATAGGGCGTAAGGTTATCATTGAAGGGGTAGAAGGCACTATTGTCGGTGTCAGCACTCAAGGAGAATTGAAAGTTTGTTTACAGTCTCCAGGAGCAAAAACCATCATCAAACTGCCTCCAGGAAAGATTTCTCTGGGTTACCCACCAAATTAATTAATTATTAATGGGTAAGAAATACTCTAAACTGTCAGATAAGGAGTCATAAAAAACAAAGCAGATGCAAGCTATTTATATTCCCCATCTACTACAAATACCCAACCGGACTCAAACCATTGTCTTAGATGATTTTGTTCCTGAACTCGAAACCTTAACACCGTTTCGAGGTAGAATTATGATCCGTCATGGAGGGACTTTTTTAGAAGTGACGGTTGAAGGAGAAACGATTATTACCTTAACTTGCGATCGCTGTTTACAACAGTATAATCGTCGTCTTCAACTTGATACGTCGGAAATTATTTGGTTAGATAAAGAGGCAGAGTTACCCCATCACTATCCCCAAGAAAGGGAGATTGCCTGGGAAGATTTATCGGAAACTTTATCGCCAGAGGGTCATTTTGAAACTCAAAGTTGGCTTTATGAACAATTATCGTTGGCTGTTCCTTTAAGACAACTATGCGGCAAAGATTGTCAACCACCTGCTGCTAAAACTAATGATAATCAACCGATAACTGATAGTCGTTGGGCAAGTTTAGAAGCTCTAAAGCAGCAATTACAAAATCAATGATTAGGTGGTTTTAAAACGGTTTTATTAAAATTCAGTTATGGGGTATCAAGGGTGAATAAGATTAAGAAAGTTGCTCTTTTTGGTGGAACTCATGGCAATGAAATAACAGGAGTTTATTTAGTTAAAAAATTTCTGAAATATCCCCATCTGATTAAACGCTCAACCTTGGAAGTGTTACCTTTTTTTTCTAACCCTAAAGCTATTGAATTAAAAAAAAGGTATGTAGAAACGGATCTCAATCGATGTTTTGCTGCAGAAGATTTAGATAATTTAGATGCTATTTTATACGAACAACTATTGGCGAAAAATATCCATAAAAAAATACAGGAAAATAAAGTCGATTTTTTAATCGATCTCCATAGTACAACTGCGAATATGGGGTTGACTATTATTCTTTCTGATACTAACCAGTTTCATCTACAATTATCTAGTTATCTAAGTTTAATTGAACCTGAAATAAAGATTTTACACTATGCTTCAGGGCAAAAAAATCAGTTATTAAGAAGTAACATAGATTTAGGAATAACCTTAGAAGTTGGTTCCGTTCCTCAAAATGTTTTAGATGCAGACTTATTTATGAAAACGGAAAAAATAATTTATCATTTATTAGATTATTTAGAAAATTTTAATCAAAATAAAATTGATATGAAAAGTCATAGTTTAGTATTTTATGAAGTCTTTAAAACAATTGATTATCCAAGGAAAGAAGGTGATAT
>JAAUYJ010031447.1_pt1 | contig 22819 bp, 25 predicted proteins | sample 7278031 | NCBI WGS metagenome assembly JAAUYJ01 (sample SAMN14350222, study PRJNA611818) | marine sediment metagenome | isolation source: surface marine sediment (1.8m) | place: French Polynesia: Moorea | collected 2018-08 | reverse complement strand
TGTTCCAGATGGCCCAGTACTACCCAGCGATACCAGTGACTGCGTCCGCCGTGTCCTCCTCCCCGCTCCACCTCGCCGAGCAGCAGCAACAACAGCAGCATCTGCAACAACAACCGCAGGGCCAGCTAGCCACCCTCAAGCTGCAGGACGGCACTACAAGACTTGTCTACACACAGGAACTGCCGCATGAGGTACAGAAAAATAATACAAAGAGGAAAAAATATTCACACTTTTTTTGTTTGCAGCTATATGGCTCTACAATCGCGGCTCCCGCCACCGCCTCCTGCTCCTCCGCCTCTCCTTCGCCGATCTATAACTTGTACGACACACGAAGCTCTTCCGCCGCCGCCTCCGACCCGATGGAGGCAACAAAGATTCTCCGCGACTCTGTCTACATGTCTCCCCAGCTCGTCAACCTCACAAACACCCTGCTAAGGACGAAAAAGATGCAATGTTCTGCCGCTCCACCCGGTGGACACCCTCTGCACCACCTCCCTGCGCCCTCCTCCTCCGTCGCCTCGGCCACCACCAGCCTCAATTCAACCCCCATGAGGAGGACAGGAGGGAGAAACTCAGCGGCGACGATGGGCCGCAACGACCCCACCATGCTGCCGGAGCAGGAGGTCGTCTTCAGAGCGGTGTCGCCCCACGGGCATGTGTACTGGGAAATAGATCCCAGTGCTGCTGCTGCTGCGGCAGCGACGGCTGAGCATCCTGGAATCAACGCCAAGTCTTCTTCATCCTCCTCCGGATCCTCTTCCAGCGACGCCTCCTCCTCCCGCCAGAGCTCCTCCAGGTACAGTGACAACCAGCCGCTCATCGCAGCTGCAGAAGGATCTTCATCCACTGCCTCGTCCTCCGCCTCCTCCGCTTCCACTTCGGCCGCGGCGGCGGACGCGGCCAACGCTAATGTCCTTGTGAATCCTTTCGCCGACGTCCAGTTGGCGCCATCGGCCGCAGCGGGGAAGGGTGGAAAGTCGGGAGAAGGACATCTGAGGTATGCATGAAAATGAATTAAAATTATTGAAGTAAAGCGAATTATGATTTTCCCTCATATTTTCCCAGGTTCAGCTCTCTCCGCAACGGTAGCGGCAAGACCAGGAGGAGCCAGCTCTTTGGCGGCGGCGGCTCCAAGGGCGACCCCGCTTCTCCATACCAGCAGCAGCAGCAGGTGTCGGAGCAGGTCCAGCGCCAGGTGCAGATCCGAGATCTGCGCGCCATCCCTGCTCCTGTCAAGTCCTCTGAGTACATCCTGGCCAAGATCCGGAGCCACGCCCGCGGCGACTCCCCGGTCGACATCGTCGCCACCACGGCCGCACTCAACGGAAGAGACGAAGAAGGAATGATTGAGCAGAAGCAGAGGAAGGTGTGAAGAAAGAGGAAGGACGGATTTGGACAAAAGTGGCTGTGATATATTAATTCTGCTAATTTGAAATGGCGTTTACCCCTTTGCTGCTGCCGACGAAGGGATTTTTAGCTAGTTTTGTTTGCGAGAAACTGTGATCGACTCAGTCAATCGGCAGAGGTCATGGTACAGTGAAGATCAATATGGTTACACTATACTGTCTGCGAAAAAATGACAAGCTTCCCTGTTTGTACTATCGCAGAACTGCCATGAAAATACATTGCAATGTCAAAACTAAACTTAGTTCGCTTGTTTCTTCATGAGCGCACACTGTATTTCTTACTCGAAGTTGTGGAGACAATCTTGACTGGATATTTTTAATCACACAAATTGTTCAGAAAAATCATAAACTTTTTCGCTTTGCTTCACCCCGACGTATCTAGCCGTATCAGCCTCAGTTTCCTGTTGTCTGCCAGGGCGCAGGCGGCTTCGTTGATGCCGCCGCAATACTTGGATGAAGAAAACACGGTAAGGAGACGCTGGTTGTGCTGAACCTAAACGGCAAACAAAGTTCATGACAACGTCTGTCTTCCTTCTTAAACAAAGCAATATTCCCACCTGGAAACCGGCCTGTTTAACTTCGTGTGCTCTGATGACGTGTGACAGCCCGTTCCTGCGCAGGAAATCGTCCAGCGCACGATCGGAAAACATGTGTCCGGTGCCGCGGCGCCAGTTGTCCACGAATCCCTCCCTGGCCCCTGCGCGCGCCTCCGCCGCCAGCCCACCGTCCTCCTCCACCTCCTCCAGCAGCGGGGTGTGCTCCGACGGTAGCGGGTCGTTCCAAAGGTACTCCCAGACCAGGGGCTCGTCCTCTTCCGGGTCCGGTACGTTCTTTGAGACCTGAGAAAAAGAACAATTGTATTTGAGCATTAATAAACTTGCAACTTTCAACTGTTTCCCCCACCTTGTCCAATGAGTAGATTGATCCTTCGCCCATCCAGGGAGGCGGAATCCCGCCGTGTACGCAGAAGATCTTCCGGTCGATAACGGCGGCGATGGGCATCACGTCAAAGACCTTGTTGATCTCCTCCCAAATCTTCTCGCCCAGGTCGTCGCCGAACTTCTCCAGGCACTCGGCTTTGAATGTGAAGTTCTCCTGGATGATCCTGCATTCATGGTTGCCTGGACGAAAAACAGAGCGTACCGTAATTTTGTGACAACGAAGGATTTAAATATCCACCTACCTCGAAGAAGATGGAACTTTGTTGGAGCGGCTATCTTCTGCCCGAAGAGATAGGCGACGACCTCCACGCCGTATTCGCCCCGATCCACGTAGTCGCCAAGGAAAAGAAAGTTGGCGGGAACGAGATTTGGGCCCATCCTCCAGAGCACCTTCTCGAAACAGACGAGGTCAGAGAAGTTGCCGTGAAGATCGCCTGTTGAGAAACGAATTTACTGTCGATGGAACATCACACTGTATACGAGTCAGAAACAGAAAGCGAGGCTTGCCTAAGATGTATGTCGGAGAAGCAAGCTTGATCAGACGCGGCTCTTGCATCAGAAGGGCCCTCGTTTGTTGGCACAATTCCAGCAGCGAGGTGCCAAACGTCTTCATGTCCACCTGATGGAAGAAAAAACAATCGCAGTGCTAGTACGATTCATTTACTCAAAACGCAAGAAAAGTGGCAATTCCATTATCTCGACCGGGATCTGGAGCGCGAATGGTACCTCGATCTACTTCTAGAATGTCTTTTCTTTTTCTTTTTTCGTTTCTTCTTCTTTTTCTTGGAGCGTCTTCTGGATCTCTCCGACTCCTTGTCCGCTTTATTTTTGAGAAACTCTATCCACTCGGAGGGGACATCGGAGACCGAAGAAGACGGCGGCTCAGATATTTCGAACGCCTTCGCTAGCTGGGCCTCTTTCTTTTCTTTCCTATATCGCTGGCTGGGGGTAAGACTGGGGGCATTATCGGCGGCATTTTCCTGGGCCATTTCTCCTTCCTGCAACGCCGCCTGTTTCTTGTCATACTGGCCAGTCTTTCTCCGGTACAACCAGAACACGAACACGCCCACACAGAGGCACAGGGACAGAACGATAAGTCCGGAGGTGATGCCAAGTAATAAGCCGTAGGAGAGGGCGCTGGTTTTCTCCTTCTTTGGCGGGCGCGTCCCCCTTATTTTGGGGGATGAGGTTGTGATTGGAATGACGGGAGTGGTGATGGTAGTGGTAGTACTATTGAGGGAGTTGGTGGGTGCAATGGTGGTGTTGACGGTAACGAGGGAGTTGGTAGTAGCCATGGTGATGGTAGCAATGGCGGTGGTGATGGTAGTGGTAAGGGCGACGGGAGTAGTGCTTGCCCTTCCAGTGAGCGCTGGGACCGAGGATGACTTTGTTGAATCATCATTGGGTTCCAGAGGCGAGGTTGAGTTTGAAGTATCGCCGACTTGTCTATCTGCTATTTTCTTTTCTTGGACATCTGACGGACCTTGAATTGGTTCAGCACCGTAGCCAGCGTCGTATTCTTCTGGAAGTTCATTGTCGTAGTAATCGCTCAGTCCGGACTTGGCGAGGTCTTCCAGAAGATTGTCGATGCGAGCTTCCAAGTTCTCCAGGGACTGCTCTTCACCGCTGACTAGCATGGTCGCGTGCGAAAGAAAAATGAAGGACAAAATATGGACGGAGCGCATGTTTGACGGCGTACAAGATCGATAATTTTTCCGCTACAACTACAAATTTCCCGACAAAACGAAAATGTACTATTGTTTACATTTAAAAAAATCAAATGTTTCGCAGACTCACTTTTCCCCATGACATTGCCGGTTTCGGCGGAATGCTGTTCTTGGAGGCTCGCTCGAAGTAGCGGAGACCCTTGAGCATCTCGTTGGCCTCAGAGGTGACGTTAAAGGCCCGGATGGACTGCAGCCTCCCGAAGCTGGTCCTCTGGGTAGAAGTGAAAGCGGACGACTGTGTGACAGCCTCGGGCACTGTGACATGAAAAGTAGGTGTAATAATCTTCTCAGGGTCTAAAAAAAACCGTCCGTGGCTATACGTACCATCTACCTCCCACAGGGAAGAGACGTCCACCACCTGGCCAGATCTCTTTACTTTGACGACGTGTGTTGCAAAATCGTAGTCACCGTCGTCGACGCCGTCCGCTCCTCCGCCGTTGTTGAAACCGAAAGGCTCTTCTTCCTCGTCGTCAAGGGCCTCGAAGGAGAGGAGGGACGGGTTGGAGGGGGGCAGCGGGCGGGATCTCTTCCTCAGCGGGCTCTTTTCTCCAGCCGTCGAGTTCTACCAAAGCAGAGTTTGAAAAGAGGTGTGCGTTAAAAGAAGGTATAATAAATACGCACGGTTTGCACCAAACCTTGGTTTCACTTTCCCCCAGTTTTTGGAAGAATGAGTGCGGGGCCCTCAGCAGGAGCGACGTTCCTCGAAACTTGAGCTGCCCGACCCCGGTCAGAAAATCGGCCAACGGAAGATTGTCAATGGCCTCGCAGCCAAAGACTCTGAAAGGCGAATGAGAACATAATGTGCTACAGAGAGCATAACCAATGCTTCACTGTTTCTCACTTGGCCGACATGGTGGCCTCCTTTTCTACGTCCGCCTTACTTGTGCTGTAACCCTTTGCCTCCCGGACGTCTCGGACGAGGTCGCAGAACTCGGAGAAGGACATCTTGTTGGAGCCATCGGTGTTGTAATATCTAAAAGGGAAAACTATATCCATGAAAGAGAATATTTGGGATGCGTTTTTTCTCTCCTCGCTCACCTGAAGATGAGCCTGCACCTGGCCTCCCCGGCTTCGTTGCCGTGCGGGGTGTTTGGCTCGCAGGCGGCCAATCCGGACAGAAGCTCAGGGTAGGAGACGGTCTGGGAGGAGGCGACGCCCATGGAGGCCAGGGAGGAGGAGGCCTTCCGAGAGGCGAAGGAGCGGAATAGCCTGTTGAGCTGGAGCGAGTCCCACCCGGAGTCGGACAGGAGATCGCGGAACTCGAAGCGGGTGAGGCCAGAGCGGGGGAAGGCCTTCTCGGTGAAGCGACGGTATAAGTGGCTCTGATCTTAAGGCAATTTTTGTAGAAAAAATATTGTGTAAAAGGACAATTGAAATCTTTCTCAGATCTTGTATACCTTCTTTGGATATGCCCGAAGCGGTTATGACGGCGCGGCGCAGCCGCAGCAGAGGGTCGGAGTGATCGTCGACGGAGAGGGCGTCCTCCTCCCCTATTTCCTGGAAATCCATCGGCGTCGACGAGGAAGGGGAGGGGGAGGAGACGAATCGCAGGAGGGCCTCGCACTCGGCGGAGGAGAAGGGGCCCTTGCCCAACGCGGTCTGGGCGTCGCGCCACTCATAGCCATCGGAAAGCTTTGAAAACAACATCGTTTAACCTACATTTGCCAACGGAGGAAAAAAGCTTTGGTGGAAATTTCGTACCGAGAGGGGACTTTTCCTGTCTTTGCTTATTTCCATTCCGAAGATGGCCAACTGGAGAAAGTGTGGTTTGTCGGACTCGGATGAAGCGGGAAACCATCTTCGCTGCAGCCTCAGCAGACGAAGATCCCCTTCCAGCTCCTTTGTGCTCTCTTTAAATATCTGTAGGGTGGATAAAAAAGAATTATAACTGATCGTTCGATTGGCAAAAAATTTCCGCACCTTTGACAAGATTTCCTTGGCGTCCTCTCCCCAGCTTCCCTTCGTTACCTTCGTCGACGGTAGGAAGTCCTCATCCTTGGTCGCCCAAGCCACCTGGCGCTGCTGCTGATGCTGATGGGAGACCAGGAGGGCGACGCGGTCGGAGGGGACCGAGGATTCCCTGTCCCCCTCCATGGGCATCTCTTCTTCTCCCTCCTCGTCCTCCTCCTGCTGTTGCCCGATCTTGAAAAGGGTGGACCTGTGCCAGCTATTCATGTTAATAGCTATACGTTTGAACAATACAGCAAACAGTTCTGCTGTAGAACTGACGGGCGACTGCTCACTGCTGTCGCCTCTAGCAAACATTATTGTAGGTGGGACGAATGGCGCGCAAAAGAGGCGTCGAGATAACAGGTTCTCTTGATAAGCCCGGGTGCATTCCATCCTTCCCTCCTTTCCCCCTTGGTGTGCCAACGCCCTGGTTGCGTAATTTATGGGCAGGTAAAGCCTTGGGGAGGATGCGGCATCATCGCAAATTTGGGCGGTGAGAGACTGCTGCGATATGTGCCTACCTCTGTTTGGGAGGCTGATGATTCAACGGAAGACAGATGATGTGTGCGGCGGCGTGCAGAAATCGATGTGGATATCGATGTGGCGAAGGAGGCGGAGGCCGCACGGGCGGACCACGGTTAGCGAGAAGGCGGCACTCGGCGAGGGGACCCGGCAAGGGCGCGAGGCACCAGGATTTGACATTTGAACACCTGGAATTTGGTTGCGAGGAGACGTTCTGAGGTGTCGCGGCCGATAGAGAGCCTTGGCTAACTGAGGGCGGGCCGTTCTCCAGGGCAGTTTGTGAGATCAATGGTGGCCTTCGATTGCGGAGCGGGAGCCGCTTCCTGCTTGTCAATCATCCGAGCTGGGAGGATCGTTGTCTTCTCGTGGGCCTCTTGAAGCCCTTCGAATTATTCCGCCGCGACGCTTCCGTTGTCCCTCCTCCTGGGGTCTGCCTCGAGTCTGCGCTAAAGTACGAAGTACACTTCGACACTTGCCCCTCCACTCCACTCCCCTCCGGCCTCCAACGGAGAGACGCCAAAAAAGCGTCTTTCTTGTGGAAAGTGGAAAGTGGAAAGTGTCTCTTCCTCCTTTCCTTGTGTAATCAGCTGATCCCTTTAGCAGCTGCTGTCTTCTCCCCCCGCCCCCACGATCCAAAGAGCAACAGCTGCAAAAACGAAAACCACGAGAGTCGAGACACGAGAGAGCGAGAGCGCGAGGTGGATCCGCACGTGGACGCGGTCGCGGACGAGTTGTCCTCCCTCTTGTTGCTCTTGTGTTGCCCCTCCTTGCCTCCTCCTTGAGCGTCATGGGCAAGGCCAAGAAGATGAAGATGAGCCGCGCGCCCAGGAACGTCCCGCTCGACGACCAGATCAACCAGGTGAGGAAGAGGACTGGGACGCGCGCTCCCGCAGGATGACGTTGACCCAATGTCCCTCTTTCAGGGCGAGCTGGCCGCGCCGTCCGGTCGCGCCAAGGAGCGCGGGGCCGGACGCCGGGCGGACCGGGACGAGCAGGTGGTGGACGGGAGGCTCTCCAAGCAGATCCTGTCGCAGGCCAGGAGGCAGCTGCAGGAGCTGGAGGGGGAGGCCGAGGGCGGGGCGGACGCCGGGACCAGGAAGAAGACCGGGGCGGTCAGGCTGGCGTCGGACAGGCCCGCGGGAGAGGACAGCGACGAAGAGGGGGACGTCTCCGACGATGAAGAGGAGGAGGACGACGTCGGTGGCGTCCCCGCCGACCTGGACCCCCGCCGGATGGCGACGGAGCTGCGCATCAGCGAGAAGGACGAGTCGGCCTTCGACGCCTTCCGCCGCCCGGACGCCGAGCCCCGGCAGACGCTGGCCGACGTCATCATGCAGAAGATCGAGGAGCGCAAGACGGAGATCAACACCCAGTTCACCGACCCTGAGAGCCTCCGCCGCGCCCAGCTGGACCCGCGCGTGGTAGAGATGTACGAGGGCGTGGGCAGAGTCCTCGAGAGGTACAGGTCGGGCAAGGTGCCCAAGGCCTTCAAGGTCATCCCGCAGTTCAGGAACTGGGAGGAGCTGGCGCTGCTGACGTGCCCGCAGAAGTGGTCCGCCGCGGCCACCTTCAAGGCAACCAAGATCTTTGTCAGCGGACTTAACGAGAAAATGGCGCAGCGCTTCTTCAACCTGCTGCTGCTGCCCAGGATCAGGGACGACATCGACACCTACCAGAGGCTCAACTTCCACCTCTACCAGGCGCTCATGAAGGCTCTGTTCAAACCAGGTAAACAAATTCTTTCGCCAGTGTGTCGAGAGAAAAATATGCTAAATTTACCACCTTTTTCCCAGGCGCTTTCTTCAAGGGTTTCTTGCTCCCTCTGTGCGAGTCGGGCGACTGCACTCTCCGCGAGGCCACCATTATAGGCTCCGTTCTCGCCAAGAACTCCATCCCGGTCCTCCACTCTTGCGCAGTCATGCTCAAGATAGCGGAAATGGAGTACAACGGCGCAAACTCTATCTTCCTGAGAGTGTTCTTGGTACGTGTGTCCTTGGAATACCTAAAAGTTGAAAGCTGGTATTCTCAACATTTGTGGTGTTTCCTTTTTGCAGGACAAAAAGTACGCCCTTCCCTATCGGGTTGTTGATGCCCTCGTGCACCACTTCCTCAAGTTCAGGAACGAGAGCAGGGAGCTTCCCGTCCTGTGGCACCAGTGCTTTTTGACATTTTCCCAGGTACAGAAGATGTTTTTTTTGTTTTGAGAGGACAGTTAATAGACTAGCTTTGGATATCCCTATTTTTATTCCAGAGGTACAAGGGCCACATCAGTTCGGAGCAGCGCGACGCCCTCCTGGAGCTTTGTCGCCACCAGCAGCACCACAAGATTACGGCGGAGGCCAGGAGGGAGCTGATCAACGCGCCATGCAGGGACCTGGAGGTCCAGGAGCCCATGGCCATGGAATAGAATCCCTGCTTTGGAGATCTGTTATGGCATCTTTTCCCCATTTTTCGCTCTATTGCTAATATACGATATGACAATGTTCGAATATGTGACTGTCATATTTCACGACGAATGTACTTGAGAAGAATTACCGGACTAAAATGCATTGTTGTCAATTGGTACTTTAACTCACAATCTATCTCAATATTTTCCAACATAAACTTTTATAAACTTTCTGCCGCCCTTTAGTGTTGGCCTATAGCACAAAGGATGAAATTGGGCTTTTGCTCCTTGCTTTCCTCCTTTCCTCCTCCTTTTTGCTTTCCTTTCCTTCTGTCTTCTCGTACGCAAAGCAGAAAGCGGAGTGCAGCGACAGCTCAGGCGCCTGACAGCTGGAAAAAGGCACAAACACAAAGGAAAAAAACGCACGGAAAGAAACCGCCTCTTCGACGAAGATTCTTCGTACTAGACTTCGTGCTGACTTGTGAGGCCATGTGAGTGAGAGTGACCTTGCTCGCCGTCACCACGACCACGTCCTCCAGGGGGACGCGAAAAAGCAAGAAGCAAACAGTCTCATCCGGTGTCCCCTCGCCGCCGCCCCCGCCATCATGTCTGATGGTGGCGAACCCGCCGAACCGGAGGAGCGCCGGGAAAAGACCAAGAGGGAGCTGCACCAGGAGGACCCGGAGGCCGTCAGCGATGACTCGGACGAGGGCGACCAAGACGGCGGGGACGAGGTGGACGCGGGAGGGGCATCTGCACGCCCGTCGTCGACCTCGGCGGAGGAGGTCCTGCGGCGCCTCATGGGAGGGCTGGACCTGACGGGGGCGGGCGAGGAGAGGCCCGAGCAGGTGCTGGGCGAGGTCAGCCTGCGCGGCGTGGCAGACTACGTCCTCTCCGGCCGCGTCAAGAAGGTGGTGACGATGGCCGGCGCCGGCATCTCCACCTCTGCCGGCATCCCCGACTTTCGCACCCCCGGCACCGGCCTCTACGACAATCTGCAGGAGTACGACCTGCCGGACCCGCAGGCCATCTTCACGCTCAGTTACTTTCGGCAGAAGCCAGGTGAGAATAAAGGACTATTCGGTCTCTGAATTGTGGCACAAGATACTGTACAGTACAGCAAATATTTTCTTGCGGCAAGCAGGAAATGAGTTGATTCCTTCACCCCCCTTCCAGAGCCCTTCTTCCGCCTTGCCCGCGAGTTGTACCCCGGCAACTTCCGCCCCACATCCTCGCACCTGTTCGTGCGCCTGCTGGAGGAGAAGGGGCTCCTGCTGCGGCACTACACGCAGAACATCGACACCCTGGAGCGCGCGGCAGGAATCTCGGGCGACAGGCTGGTGGAGGCACACGGCACCTTCCACACGGCGCATTGCATAGGAGGGCGAGTTGGATGCAGGAAGGAGTACTCGCAGCAGTTCGTCAAAGGTAGCAAAGAACGCAACTCAATAAAATTTCCAATAATAAGGGGAGAATTCACTTTTTTTAGACGCCATCTTCGACAACTCAATCCCGACGTGCGATTCGTGCAACTCCCTGGTGAAGCCCGACATCGTCTTCTTCGGCGAGGCCCTCCCCGACCGCTTCCACCGCCTGGCCTCAAGGGACCTCCCCGAGTGCGACCTGCTCATTATCATGGGCACATCGCTCACAGTCCACCCCTTCGCGGGACTCGTAGACATGTGAGTTTTTTTTCTTGTCGCTTACTTTCACCCTGGCCAAAAAGTACCTTATAGGGTCGGCGAGACCTGCCCGCGCCTCTTGATAAACATGGAGAAGGTGGGGGACGAAGGTGGGGCGGACTTCCTCTCCCGGCTCATGGGGAGGGGAGGAATGGACTTTGACTCGGAGCGGTGCTACAGGTGGGAGCAAGGATTTGATACCCTTGACATAGTGTGTATAATTTATATCTTTTTTCGTTCTTGTTGCTATGCAGGGATGTTGCCAGGCTGGGACCGTGTGACGAGGGTGTCAGCGAGCTAGTCGAGATGCTGGGGTGGACAGTATGTTATGCAAAAGGAAATAGTATTATTTGTATCACTCATCTTGATGCGCGATTTTTTCCCCTTTCAGGATGATTTCCAAACACTCCTTCGCCTGCACGGTCACGGTGCTAGTGACAATGAGGAGGGCAAAAAAGAAGCAGGAGGCGTAACGACAGAGAAGTCGAAAAAGACAGGACTGTGAACTTTGTTTTCCTTTGCAATATCGGTAATTGTATGAAAATTACTGTGATTGATTTTTTTACTCCTCTACGTACAACTACAGTACCGGTACAGAGTTTCAAATCCAAACCAATTAAATATCTTGTTTGCTAAAAAAAAAATTCCCTCCTTTCCATTCAACTTCTATTTGCCGGGAAACAACTTTGTTTTCTGTAGCTTCTACTTCTACTTCTTTGCCCCCAAGTGTTTGCCAATTTGGGCTGCCGCAGACTGGTCTCGGCGGAGAGTGGAGAGAACATGAGCGGGTGTGTGCCTCGGCGTCTGAGTAGGATTCTGAACCAATACATCGTGTGTGGATGCTCGAGAAAGAGAGAGGATCATGCAGTACACAAGCTTTGCTTGTCCCCCTTCCCAGCCGACTTGCGCCATTGCTACTACTTGTTGCTGGCACACGGGAGAGTTTTGAGCTGCTGCTGCTGCTTCTAACCCGCATCTAATGGAAGGCAAGAGGGCCGACCCAGCGGGGTGCCACACTGTCTGGATCACTTCGCGATTTTATTCCTCTACATCATGCGCACATGAATGACTATTTCTTCAGTCGCATTTCAGAGGCGGCGGAAGAGAGATTTGAACACCACGTTTGTCTTTTTCCTTCCAGGTGGAAAAGGTGAGAGAAAAGAGGTAGGAGGGTCTTTGTCCACCTTCCACTTTGGTGCTCGTTCAGCAAGAGAAGAGTGGTGGAGTGCATGGGAGAAAACGGACGCTCTCCCTCCTCTTCCAATCCAACTGGCGTGGTGTGAAGCTCCAGGTGCTGCTGCTCCCTCTTCCTGCCCTCCACACCGCCGTTGGAGGATATCCCCCACGCTCTCCACCTCCGCCAGCGACCCCTCCTCTTCCAAGAAGAAGAGGCGGATCCGCGGCACAACAAAAATATTCAGTGCACTAGAAGGGCTGCATTACCTCCCCTATCCCTTCAAAAAGATCCCCTTTCACCCTTGCCGATCGGAGCAGTGTCGGGTATCGCTTCTAAAGAAGAATTGCGCTGAATTTCGTTGAAATTTGGAGAAAAGGGAAACATATTTTTGCAAACATCTGAAGAAGCCAGGAGGAGAACAGGTAAGGCTGCTGAGGGGTGTGGGCGGCGAGAACAAAAAACGCGATTGCTCATAATCTCGCCCAACTTTTATTATGCGGCGAGGGGAACAAACGTGCACAAACAGTGCGGCACCTACCTAATACCGTTTCCCTCGTCCGTTTTCCTTTTGCAGTAATCTTGAGAAAGGCGGCCACCTTTCTTCTCCTACACCATGGCTGGCGTGGTGGGTGTCTTCGCCGCCATCGGCGAGCACATCCCCATGCTTAAGAAGGAGAAGTTTGGGGAGCCCCACCCGGAGGGGGAAATCAGCAGGTTCCACTACCGAGGGACAGTCATGCTCATCGGCTGCTTCTGCCTTCTCGTCACCACCACGGAGTGGATATCCGGTATGAAAAATTCTACCTCAATTGTTCACATGCAGCAGAGCTGGTGCGAAATGCAAATGTTGATTTCGCCCCTTGATTGTTTTCGCAGGCACCGACTCCATAATAAACTGTCTCCACACTGGTCCTATCCCCGAGAACGTCATCGAGAGCTACTGCTACATCATGGGGACGTTCTCAGTCCCGAAGCACTACGTCGACCACGCCAAAGACTTGGGCAACACTGTATCACAAACTGGTGTTGGCCCCTACGTGCCACACGAGTCTGAGGTGGAGATCAAGGCATACTACCAGTGGGTGCCCTTCGTCCTCGCATTCCAGGCAATGCTATTCTACGTCCCGCACATCATCTACAAGGCCGTAGAGAAGGGGAAGATCAAGGTATTATATTCAACATCGTCGAGAGACAAAGAAAAACTGTAGATAATTGACTTGGATTTACAACAATTTTCCTTTAAACTCAGTTGATCATCGCTGGGCTGAACCAGTGGGTGTGCGACAATGAGGAGCGGCAGTCCAAGGAAAACGAGCTGGCCAAGTACATCGTGGAGACGAGGGGTACGCACAGAGAGTGGTGCCTTAGGTGAGGAAACAACAACAACCCGCCTTTTCCTGACAAAGTATTTTTTCTTGCTATTTCTTTAACAACAGCATTCTTGCCGCCCAATCGCTCTATCTCATCAACGTGATCGGCAACTGCTTCCTGACTGACTCCTTCTTGGGCGGAGAGTTCAGCAAGTACGGGGTGCAGGCGGCCAGCTTCTTAGAGTCACAGGTAAGCAAGCAAATTTGCATTCCCACACAGCTCTCAAATTCCACACGTAATTTAAACTTATTCCTTCAGCCGTTCGAGCGCATCGACCCCATGTCGAGAGTGTTTCCACGCGTGACCAAGTGCACCTTCCGCAAGTTCGGCCCCTCCGGCACCATTCAGCGCCACGACGCGCAGTGCGTCCTCCCCATCAACATCATCAACGAGAAGATCTACGTCTTCCTTTGGTTCTGGTTCTGCCTCCTCTCCGCCCTCACCATCCTCAACATGCTCTGGAGCCTGGGTATCGTCTTCGCCGACCGCGCCAGGTCCACCATCATCAAGAGAAAGCTCAAGACATCGTGAGTTTTCACTGTTCCGACTCTGCGAACAGTAGCTTTACAAAACGGCAGTTGTAGAAGTAAACATACGTATATTGCTTCTTGTGTAGTAGTCTTGCATATATTGGAACTCCACACATTTCCCCCCCCTTCCTTTTCTGTCCAGTCCTAGGCGCAACGAACTCAAGGTGGACGTCGGATTCGTGCTGCGCCACCTCGACTTCGGAGACTGGAAGGTCCTCTACCACCTCCTGAGGTAAAGTTGCTCAAGTCAACCCCCCATAAAAAACAAAGAGTAAGAAAATAGGTTCTTTATATAAATGTTCAGAAACATGGACGCCCTTGTGTTCGGCGAGTTCTTCGAAGAGCTGTCGACGGAAATGAAGAAGGCGGTGGAGGAGGAGGGCAGAGACGGAGACACAATCTCCTTAAACTCGCTACTGCGCGGGGACTCGCGGCCGGGGGACAGAGGCGACGGTGAAAAGCCGCCCAAGGACGAGGACGATTTCTTGAAGCTGCACGACGGCAACTATCTTAAGGCGAGGGAGGCCGGAGAAAGTGACGGGGACGGGATGCCAACGGAGAGCGGCAAGACGGCAGACGTGTAGAGAAGCCAGAAATGCAGCCTGATGTTCAGTATTCGGTACTGATTGATATGTAAAAAGGTCAACGAAACATTATCAATTTTTCCTTAAGAATCTCGAGTGCCCACCTCTATTACGAGAAGTCTAATTGTCACATACGAAAATATTTTCTGTATCATTGGATGCCATGAGAAAATATTTTTTCTTCAACAAGCGGGGGCCGCCTGTGTTCATTATGCTTAATATGTCGAGCATAAAAAACTGCCTGTACCTCGATGTATTTTCATGTGCCCACTAATAAAGTCGCATAAATAATTACAACTTCAACGCAAGCTCTCTGCAACTGCTCAATATATCTGTTCAGGTGAACAAGCAACTCCATAATGCAGTCTAGCGTACCGTAGTTCGTAGGTCATTATCATGATATCGGTCGTCCTGTAAATCCAAATCACGTGGGGTACAAAAAATATGTGTAATAAGGTATCGCTGTTCTGTTCTGTCTTCTACACGGGCGCTCCCAGGGCTGCCAGGTGCCTCCGCTCGGCCTGGTTGAGGTGTTCGGCAAAGTGGGGGAAGTAAGGCTGCTTACAGAACTCCAGGAGGAAGCGGGACAGGTACTGGCGCAGGTTGAGGGAGTATACCGGGTCGGACAGCACGTCCGGGTCCTCCTCCTCCTCTTCCTCCTCGACGGCGTAGCCCGGCTCGCTCAGGATCTTGGACAGCTCTACCCCCAGCCTGGAGTTCTTCTCCTGCTGCTTCTTGCTCTTCTCCTGCTGCGTAGACTCGTCGGCGATGCCCTCGTCCTCCCACTCGTCGCCTTCCTCGTCGGTGTCTTCCTCCTCCTCTTCGTCGTCGTCCTCGCCGTCCACGCGCGCGGATGCGAGAGCCTCCTTCAACATGTCGTTCATCTCCTGGACTATCAGCTTGAATATCTTGACCTGGGAAAAAAAGATTGAGTACACCAAGATGCACAATTGCTATTGAATTTTATTCTCACCAGGACCGGGATGCTGGTGTACTCGACGGTCTGGTCCTTCTTCTGCGACCGCGTACGGATCTTGTTCGCTCCTGGCTTTACTATCTGCAAAGAAAAAACCGCTGAAAAAAAATCCAACAAATTATGTTCAAATGCAATTTTCGCACCATGTCTCCTGCGACGTTAATCCCCTGCAGCCGCGAGTCGTTGGTGTTGACTCCGTGTTGCAGCAACTTCGCCAGGGCCACGATAGAGACCTTGTTCTCGTACGCGCCGTAGAAGACGTGGTGTCGCTGAACCCACCTTGGGAAAAATGAAAATTAATATCGAGAAAAAAAAATCGGGAACCCGTTTTTTCTTACTTGCTCAGCACGAATTCGAGGGCGGCCTCGCCATTCGGCCCCGGCACCGCCGTCAGGAAGTTGAGCAGCGCCTCCATCTGGTTGTGCACGAGCTGCGCGAAGACCATGAGGAGCGACTGCGCCACGCTGAGCGTCTTGGTGCCGGACAGCTTTGACAGGACGGCCTTCAGGAGGTTCTCCAGGTTCTCCCCCAGCCGGTCGCCAGTCTTGCGGATCAGCGTGGTGACGAGACGGCCCACGAACGTCGCGCTGTACTCGTTGCCAACCTAAAGCAAAAAGGGGGAAAAGTCGAATCAATTCCTCTATGCTTTCTCCCCACGAACTTACGGGATTCAGGAGGTGGCCCGCCACTTGGACGAGGTACCACAGGCCGGACTTTCCCTCGGCGTCAACGAAGTGACAAATTTGGTCCGGGGCGACAGACACGTAGGAGCGCAAGCACTCGCCTCCGCTCTAGAAAGAACAAACGGCGTGATTTTTATATACACATGATAAAACACATCTATTTTTCCGCAAAAAGGAATGGCACGTGTAAAAGACAAGCTCATCATCACACAACAGAATCCCTCTCTTCCCTTCTTGGGCGTTCAGACAGTCATTTGCAACCCCTAAAATGGGATGGAGAGGAGGGGAGAGATCGTCAGTCTGGCGCGGGGAATATAATGTGGGGAAGAAGGAAAAGTTGTCTACTTCCCCATCGACCACCATTTTTAGTACAAATAGCTCTGCTGCGTAGATAGACCATAGATAATCCATCGTAGTTGTATCGCAATCATGCTAAAAAGTACGACACCCAAAGCCAGTGAAAAAAAGCGCCGCCGATCGCGTGTCACCGTCGTCCTACTTTTTCGCCGGGCATTCATTTCGTATCGCGCTTTCTAGACCTCTTTCTCTCTGTTCGAGTGCAGGCATAGGAGGGGGAGGGGGAGGAGATGGAGGACCGTCGGCGACGGAGGCGAAGATGAAAGAAGTGCACCGCCGACGCCGACGCCACCCCGCTCGCTTGCTTCCAACCCCTTCAAGATGAGGCTGGGTGGGGAAGAGAGGAGGGAAGAGGAAGAATGGGCGGGGAGGAGAGGAAGGAGGGATGGTTTGCAAAAGCCCATGGGGGACAAAGTGCATCACATCCCCCTCCTGTTACTCATCTCCATCCATCCCCTCCACCTCTGCGTTCCCGTTCACAGCGCGGAAGAGAAAGGAACACCCCCTCAAAAACCGCCGCCAGCTCGGAACCAGACATGCCGCCCGCCGAGTTTAAGGGGTAGGACAGGCGGGAAGGGGTAAGGAGGGGGACACAAAGGACTCTTTCCTATGTGCGTAGCTCACAACAACCTAGAAAGAGACCCCGCCAAAAATCGAACGGCTACACTTTTTTGCAAAATGTTTGTTAGACACAGACGTAACGCCGGCAGCGAAATTGTAGCTCTAGTGCTTGAGGTCTTACTAATCGATATGAGTTTGAATAAAGTTTACCTCACAGCAAAGGTCAAGCGGGAGGGGGAAAGTTTTTTTCAGTCGGCCGCAGGAAAGTTGGACCTTTGTTGGCCGAAAACTCGAGTTTTGCAGAAATGCATGCGCTTTCTGTCCCAGCCGTGACAAAGACAGGCGGAGGTTATAATATGCAGGGGGGACAAAGTGAAAGCGAGGCTAGTGGTGGTTTTCTTTTTTATCTTGGTCTCAGTTCAGAAAAGTCCCTACATGAAATCAAAATACCATGTATAATCGTGGCCTCCAGTCACACAGTTTATCTGTATCGTATTATCATTCATTGATTCTGCTGGGAGTTCGTAAAACAAACAAACTAATCGTGGCCTACCTGCATGATGGCGTTGTCGTCCGAGGATAGGGTGCACCTGACCGCGGCCGGGAAGGCCGATGTCATGAGGAGGTCAGAGAGGCGAGTCGGGGAAGGGCTCTCCTGCTGCTGCTGGCGGTGGCCGTTCTGGAGCGGGGACGCCGGCGTGTTCGACACTTTGGTCTGAAGAAGATTGAAAAGATACGTAAATAATCAAGTTTGACTTGCGTATGAGTACAAACGAACAAACCTGGGCACTTCCCCGGACCAGAATCTCGAGCACGTCTAGCGCGACTGCCTTGAGCCCCAGTGCGACCTTTTCCTCGTGCGCGTCGAGGATGGAGACGATTGTTGGGACGGCTCGCTGCTGCAGTGGCTGGCGGCAGCCCTCGATCTGGCTCAGCACGCGGATCACGTCCTGAACAAGGCTGACCAACACGGGATCTGGCAGAGATGAAGATTTTTTAAGTTTTCTTCAAATTGTTGCATAGCTTTGATTTTATTCTTACCGCTGTTATACTTCAGGAGGATGGCTATCGAGAGGGGAGTGATCTTCGACTCGTGTTCGGCGGTGAATGTAGGGTCACACTGAATTTACCAACAAAGAAAAATGGGATGACAATACTGCGTGTTCAAATAACTCACGTCCACCACGACGGCAAGGTTTTCCAGTACCAGCCCTAGCATGTCGCTGCTGTGGCTGAAGGTGGCGCTCATGCCGATTAGGGCGTCCAGTGCAGCCGGAAGCACCGGAGTCAACAGCCCGGCGCGGTACTCGGCGCTACTGCTGCGGCGCATCTGTTGCTGTTGCTGTTGGTGCTCTGGCGATCCCTCCGCTGCCGCTCCAGGCGACGCCGCGGCTGGCGGCAAAGGCGGCGGGGCCGGGGAGCGGAGGTGCTCGCAGAAGCCGCGTATGGCGCGGACGGCGCTTATTCGCACAGTGATGATTTGATCTGAATATGGTACAAAATGAGATTTCGAATAAAAATCAGAATTAGTAGAAGACATGCTGACGATTTTTTTTAAATGTCGTTTTTGCAATACAGTTCTTTATTCGCGTTTTTCAGGAGAGAAAGCAGTGGCTTCAATACCGCTTTTGCCGCCAACTTGCAAATGAAAAATGTAGGATGCTTACAAGGGTTTAACTATCGACTCCAATCCATAAAAATGATATAAGTACTAATATGCCTACAGTACAGTTTGATGGCTTTTGAAAATAAAATTTTCTTGCTCACCTTGCTGGAGGCCCCTTACGGTGGCTTCGAGGAACTGCGGCAGCGCTTCGTCCGGTAGGTGAGCTGGAAACTTGCTGCCGATCCAGAGGCAACGACCGAACAGAAACGGAGAAGCTGCAAAACAAAGATAGTAAAACAGAAATAAAGTACGCATTGGCATGGTAACTAATACCAGTAAAAGCTCGAGAAACGGGAAAATAAGTTTGGAAATTTCAACGCGTGCACATTGCACACCGCGCTGTTCGAACTCCTTTCCCTCCCCTTGTTTCAAGCGGGGAAAGGCGGCGCGACTCACCGGGACTGGCGATGTTGGAGAGGACGACGTTCTGCAGGAATACGGCGAGGTCGAACTTGACCCTCCCCGCCGCCAGCTGCCGCTCGATCACCTCCTGCGTGGAGCCCAGGGCCAGCATGGTGGCCTCGTGCAGCTTCCACCAGTGCGGGTTGCCAGACTGCTTCATCTGTAGTACAAAAAGACAGACTCACACTGGCACCTTACGGCTTGTTTTGGCTGTCTTACCTGCTCTGCCTCTGCCAGATGCCTCTCGAGAGTCTGCGCCAGTGCGACACAGCACTCTTCTTCGAACTCCTCGCACAGGGCCTGGACGAGGAGTGATTAGAAGCCAGATTTTATACATGAGACGCTGATGACTTGCTACTTTTTTCACTGACCTCCAGTAAGTCTTGGGATGCGATGCGTACGTTGAACGTGAAGGTGTCTTCGTCCTCGTCCTCCACGTATTGGTTGGGATTATCCGTCCACTTTTCAATCTGAGAAAGGTGTAAAAATCAAAATTTGTTTGAAGGAAAGAGGGATTCTACCAAGAGTACCTGTTCTTCCGTGATTTGCATGTAGAGTACGACGTAGTACATGATGTCTGACAGGCCCTTTCGTACTGCTGGACGGTACCTGGGCAAGCAGACAACAAAGAAGAAAAATAAAATTGGAATTTTCAAGCTTGTGGCAAGAAAACTTACTTGGGCGATTCCATGAGGATGTGTACGATCTCGAAGATGGCGTGGACGAGGTTCTCGAAGCCGAGGACCTCCCCGTCCGAATCCACGAGCTCATCGTCGTCCTCCCCGCTCTGAAAGAAGAGGGGGAAATATCGATATGAATTAATACTATCGGTATCATACATGGGCATGCCGCATATGTATGTTGTACACTTGCCTGGTTGACCACCTCCGTTACGTACTTCTTGGCAGCGGCGGTGAGCGTCCCCCAGACGGGGAGGATCACGTGCTCGAGGTAAGGGGCCATCATCTTAGGAGATCCTTTCAGGAGGACGCTCAAGGCTGTAGAAGAAAATATGGATTTTCTACAACTAACAGCAACGTGACAAGAGTACCACAAATTACACTCGCAAGCTCCGCAGTCATCCAAACATTCAAAACCACATCGAAATTCTACCAAACTGTACGACAAAAAGTATCTTGAAATGAACGCAAAAAATGCAGGATGGGGCAGTGCTTGGTATTCCCCACACTGGGTCTTCTTATTCACTCTTTAAAAGACAAGAGAACCCATGTCTGGAGAGACACCAGAGACACGCCAAATTAGGGTTCTTCTAGACGCCTTGAGGAGAGCAAATGTATGTCCATATGGTTCAAGCAGTACTGGCTGGGCTTCTCTTACGGCGCAGGAGGCTGCGTCGAGCGAAAAGTCCCACCTAAGGCAAGCGGGAGAAAAGAGGGTGGGCAGGCCATCCTCGTCCGCCGTCGCCGCCCCATCTTTTCGCGAAGAGAGGCGAAATTTTGGGCGCAGTGGCGGACAGCACAGGGCGGGAGAAAGGACAAGGACTGAGACCGGGGGCGTCGGCGTCGGCGCCACGGCGGAAAGCAGAGCGAATATCCCTTCGCTCTTTGTTCTTCTTTCGCACGCTCGTCTCGAACGACTCCCTTGGGCGAAAAGGGGAAGGGGCGACGGAGGTTTGAAAGAAGGGGGTGCGACCGCCTGTCTGCGCTCTGGCGACTGAAGGGTATGGGAAATGGTATACGAATTTCTAACAAAGAAATCCTAGAGCCTCGACCTGCCAATGAACAATGAATAAACTTTTTCTTATGAACAGCAGAACATACGCTACAAATACCGTGGTAGTAAAACTCGAAACCGAATTACCATGAAATAATCATTAATACCAGACCGTATTCCGTATTTCAAACGTTATGAGTTACGCCTTCTTTGTCTACGTTTAATACGAGAAAAAGGACCTACCGCTGAACAAAGAAATCCTGGGAAAACAAGAGGATGCCTTTGAGTGGAACTCCAAAACAGACCAATCTTCCTTGTAACATCCAAGAGCTCCATCTAAAGCAAAGCAGTTTCATTTCCGTCATGAGAAAAAGATGTCTAGTTTCTAGCATGGTACCAAAATCAAAAGAATTAGAGACATGTCCTAAGTACAGCAAAGCCGTAAAAAGATTTGTAGTAATGTGTGCGAGATGTCTAATGCGGGCAAGGGTACACATGTACTATCGACCAAGTGTGATAGGGCAGCTCCCCCCTGTCCCACGGTCTGGTTTCCTCGGCTGCATTGGCTGTTGAGGAGGCGGTTGCATTCCAACGGGAGGGCCTATTGGTAGTCCCAGACCAACACCATCCCGTGCAAACCGGTGCCAATGAACGAACAATAGCACTGCCAATGTAGTCAGTAGCACAATAAAGCCCAGGCCCGTCAATTTAAGGAAATACATCTTATCCGTAGTGTAGTAAAAGGCTTCTTCGCTCCCAGACAGACCGGTGTAGCTGGTGTATAGAAATACGCACGAGGCGATGCAGAAAACTATGACTGACAAGGCAAGGTTGCGCTGCAACACCAGGCTCTTCTGCTCCTCCTTTCGTTGCGATTCCAGGAATATTAGACCAATTGTGGCAACACCCAACACAATGGCAGCAATCATCATCTCGTTTTCCGTGGTTACACCCCAAAACAAGAAGCCCGCGTGATGGTGAGCGTCGCTGCCTGGGCCGAGAAAGAGGTACAGTATTCCAAAGATGAGCAGGACAACTGGTATGAGCAGGAGATAAAGCCAACCCTTGTGCTGGAGATCGAGAGGATCGCTACCTTGAGCTTCTCCCCCTTGCGTGTCCCCTCCAAAACCTTGCTCTGCTGGGGCTTGGAAGTTTGCCGGCTTTACGTAAAGAAGTAAACCCTGCAGCAGCAAGTCAAATGTGTACCCTGCTGCAGCGGCAAGCGGCAACTTAGTACAAAGAGAAGGTCATTTTGTCTTAAAAAATTACTAAGTGTTAAGTTGACTTGCCGCTGCCGAAGTGGAATCGCACCTCATTCCCCTGGTCCGCACCGGTGTCCTGCATGGCCCCTCCCCCTCCTGGACCATCCATGTCGTTCGGCTCATCGTTTTGCTGATTTGCAGCATCATTCATGCCATCATCTTGGTCCTGGCCCATGTCGCCATCTTGGCCCGCATCCTGGCCCATGTCGTCGTCACCGTCAGGAGACTGCATGTCGTCGTCGTCAGTACCATCAGGACCCACCTCGTCCTGCTGGTTCATGTCGTCGTCGGCGTCGGAACCTTTACTACCGTCTTCTCCTGAATTCCCTTCGCTCGTTTTACTTTTCTTCCCCTTTTTGCCTTTGCCTTTCTTGCCCTTCCCTTTTCCTGTACTTCCTTTCGAGTCCATGTCACCGAAGTCGTCGTCTTCGCCGTCCATGCCGTCGTCATCCATGCCATCACCAGGTTCACCGTCGTCCATACCGCCTTCTGGACTGGGTTGTTTTTCTTCATACTCTTCATATTTCATGCCTTTCTTGACCCTCATGATCCCTCGGCTTTGGCCTCCTGCCCCGCCTCCGTCATCATTGCGATTTGACGACCCAAGGAACTCCAGGGGCTTGGGTTGTTCCTTCTTGGAGCTCACCAGGGATTGACCAGGCTTTTTCTTTGCCTTGCTATCCGCCTTTCGTTTTTCGTCGCATGCAAATCTGTCATCAAGGCTACCAAAGAAAAATTGATCGACCATACTGAAAATTTTGCTTTTTGAAACTACACTTTCCCCAATACGTTTCACTATTTTATGAGAAAAGAAACTTCAAACACAACATTGCAGTCTTGTCCAAATTTGACGGTCACATGCACACATAGGCAAGGGGGGATGCCCCCCCCGAGGGTCAAAAAAAATAAGTCCCATCCCCTGTGACAGAAAAATGGGTACCCATAAAAAATCCATGGTCTTT
>JAAUYJ010069268.1_pt1 | contig 22832 bp, 16 predicted proteins | sample 7278031 | NCBI WGS metagenome assembly JAAUYJ01 (sample SAMN14350222, study PRJNA611818) | marine sediment metagenome | isolation source: surface marine sediment (1.8m) | place: French Polynesia: Moorea | collected 2018-08 | reverse complement strand
CTTGTTCTTCATTCTGAGCGTAAGTCAAGACGTAGTAATCAACTAGAAGTAGAAATAATTAAACAAATTATTGATGCAGGTGGAGAAATTCCTGATGGAAATATAGGAATTGTTACCCCACATCGCGCCCAAAGAACTTTACTTAAAACAGAGTTAGCAGATTATTATGAAAATGCTGTTGACGTGATAGATACTGTAGAAAAATTCCAAGGTGGCGAACGTCCAAATATAATAGTTTCTGCTACAGCAAGCGACCCGTCTGCTATTAGTAAAAATGTAGAATTTATTCTCAATCTTAATCGCTCAAATGTAGCCTTTTCTAGAGTTCAAGAAAGGTTGATTGTTGTTTGTTCTAAAACTCTATTAGATTATATTCCAGCAGAATTTGAACATTACGAAGAAACAATGTTGTGGAAATCTTTACGTTCCCAATGTTCAGAACTTATTTTTACTGAAACTGTTAATGAACATAAAGTAGAAGTTTTTACACCTCCTTTAGAACAAATAAGTCAAAATTTGACTAAAGAAAAAAGCTAGAATAGCTAAACCCAAATCGTTATTCTACTACTCTATGATGAAAAAATTGTTTCCAACATCAGTTTTCCCTCTTGACAGTATGTATCTACATTTTACTTGTTACTTCTTAAAAAATATCTCCCACAAAAATACTAATGACTAATTAATCTTGCTTCAGGAAAATTAGTCATTAGCAGTGAATAATATTGACAGTTGAATCTCAGTCATAACATTATTCTGACTCAACTGTACTCTGAGTATTCTCTTGTGAGCGATCGCCTATTTTTTCTATCCACTTAAACAACCGCCTGGATAGTTGTAATTTGCCATTGATAATTTCGTCAGATAATATGATTATAGTCGCTATGACAGATATACAAACGATATTCATGGTATGGACTCTCTTTTTAAACTAGACCGTACAGTTTGATTTTAATATCATATGATGAGAAGTAAAAACAGGTGTATTTATCCCCTGTTTTTACAACCGTCAGAATCCACGCGGATTTATCCCCTGGAGTGTCAATCAATCCCAAAGACAATAAATTCTCAGATTATCCTTAACAAGCAGGATAAACACAAAAGGACAAATAAACACTCACATTCAGGACAAACAAGAATATGACTACACCAATAGTTGCCTTACAAAAACCAAAAGATATATCTCTAGGAGAAATAGAAGCAGAACTAAGTCAAATCTGGCTCAGTCAAAATGGAGGTAAACCAGCACCTGTTGCCACCAGAGCAGCCACCTTTAGCATGGTAATTTATGAACCAGAAGAATTCCAACAATTGCTAGGGGGACTAGGATTCTATGATGGTCCTATTGATGGTATACATGGACCAAAAACCAGAGATGGAATCAAAGAGGCACAAAGAGCCTATCAACTACCAATTACAGGCAGAGTAGACCCCCAAACCCTGGGTAAATTGCGGGAAGAGTTTGCCAAACAACCTGAAAGCCGTCAAAAAATCACAAACCTCAATTTGAGGGGATTTAGTTTGGCAGATGCAATTGCCACTCAAAACCCCTGTCGCATCATTACTCTCTGCCCAACAATTGGGGAAGAAGACACGGGAGTTACAGCTCAAGTGTCCGCTTATTGTCCCATCCAAAAGCATAATAGTTCCAATCTAGTTTGCAGCGAATATGTGACTCTGCGGGGGACAAAATCAGCAATGGAAAGGGTAGACGAAACAGTAACATCCCTAATGATTCGTGATCTACCGAAGTTTGTCTGGTGGAAAGCGACTCCTAACACAGAGCAGGAATTATTTCGCGGTTTGTGTGAAGCCAGCAACTGCATAATTATGGACTCTTGTTATTTTTCCGATCCTGAATCAGAATTTTTAAAGATGCAGGATTTGATTGAAAATGAAACCTACATTGCCGACCTTAACTGGCATCGTCTTTCAGCTTGGCAAGAATTAATTGCTGCTACTTTTGACCCTCCAAAACGCAGGGCAGCTTTATGGGAAGTTGACACTATTACTCTTGACTATGAAAAAGGAAATGCTGCTCAAGCACTAATGTTTTTGGGTTGGTTTGCTAGTCGTCTGAATTGGCAACCAGTTTCTTATACAGAGGTGGGTGGTGATTATGATATTACCCATATCAAATTTACAGGGAGTAATAATAAAGAGATTTTTGCAGAACTAGCAGCAATTCCTACTGCTGACTTTGGGGAAATTCCGGGAGATTTAGTCGGTTTACGTTTAGGTTCGAGTAATCCAGATGCTGAAGCTGATTGTTGCACAATTTTGTGTTCTGAAACTACTGGTTGTATGCGGTTAGAGTCTGGTGGTAAGGCGCAGTCTTGTTTGACCGAGCAGGTAACAGCATTAACCGATCAGAAGGCAGAAGCTTTAATGGCCCAACAATTACAACGTTGGGGTCGGGATATGTTGTATGAAGAAAGTTTAGCTTTAACTGCTGAGATGCTGAAGTTGCGGAGTTAAATATATTCCTACTGGATCGAGACAGCTAATTTTGTGCAAAATTGTAGCAAAATGGTAGGATGCGTTAGACGGCTTAAATTCAGATTCTGAAACAGATTTAGAAATCCGTCGTAACGCACCATTTTTTAGATGTGTCAATCCACTACTAGACCGACACACCTAAAAAAGTAAGTTGGGTTGTAGCTTGATTCCGCATAGCAGTACGGAGTGTTAGCAGAGATTCCCGAAGGGTAATACCATTTTCATAAAATATTCTGACATTACTTGGTTATAGGTTTTAGGTGGTACGTGCTAGGTGGTAGGTCTTAATAGAATTAATAGAACAAGTGTAAATATTCCGATTCCATTGTCCGAATTTTACTGTAACAAGATTTTTTCAATTTGGTATAACTCAACAAAGCCTTTTAATTATTCTGACTAACTATTTTCATCAAATGTCTCACCCAAATCCTCAAATTTTAACTGTTACCAACCTGCATACTTATTATGGAGATAGTCACATTCTCCAAGGTGTTGATTTAGAAATTTATTCAGAGGAAGTCGTCGTATTAGTAGGCAGACATGGAGTAGGAAAAACAACTCTTTTATTAAGTCTGATGGGAATTAATCTGCCCAAACAAGGGAGTATTCTATTTAATAAACGAGAATTAGTTGGTTTATCAAGTTGGAAAATCGCTCATTTAGGATTAGGATTAGTTCCCGAAGGTAGACGAGTATTTCCTAAATTAACAGTGGCAGAAAATTTAGAAGTGGCATGGAAAAAAAACTTGCCTAATACTTATGGTTTAACAGAAGCTTATCAAGATTTTCCTGAATTGAATAATCTTCAATTTCAATTAGCAAGAAATCTTTCTGGTGGGCAGCAACAAATGTTAGCTTTAGCCAGAACTTTTATGGGTAATCCCCAACTATTGTTAATGGATGAACCAACCGAAGGATTAGCCCCTGTTTTGGTACAAAGAATTCAAGCGGTAATTAAACGCTTAAAAACTCTAGGAAAAACAATGTTAATTACAGGGCAAAATATTGCTTTTGCTTTAGAATTAGCTGACCGAGTTTATGTGTTAGATGGTGGAAAAATTCAATGGCATGGAAAAATTGAAACATTAAGGTCTGAACCAGATTTACTTTGGCAATATTTGGTTTAATCAAAAGACAGGAATCAGTTATTAGTTATAAAAAATACTTATTCAAAAAGGAATAAATTTGAACAACTTTGTTAATTAGTTAATATTTGAAGTGTTCTCAAACATAACATTTTCACCTCCGCGGGGGCATGGCTTTTTTTCACGCATGGTATTATTTATAATAGACATCTGGTGATCATCAAAAATCAAATCAATTATCGCCTATAAATCATCAATTATTTCCCCCTAATCCCTCTTTTCCAGACAGGTATAATGATATAGCAATCCGCCCATAGGTTGTGAGCAATCAAAAAGTAAATAAAAAAACTGAAAGTATTACCTGTTCCCTGTTCCCTAAAAGCCATTAAAATTTTGTACTCGACTAAAATAGGATTGCTATAGTCTATGAATAATAATTAATTTTTATCAAAAAACTTTAAAATTTTTCCTAAAAATAATCTGTTTTAATTAAAATAGAAATTAACTGATATTAACATATAATTAATCAGATTAAATGTTAAAATTTAACTCATTTTATCCCCGACGGAAATTTCTGCAACATCTGGGTTGGGCAAGCTTGGGAATACTGACAGCTTGCTCTACCCCTAGAAACAATAACACTGATAAAAGCAAACCTGTAAAAATTGGTGCAATGTACCTCCTAACTGGAGGTTTTGCTACTTACGGCGAATTTGCTAGAGATGGTATTAACCTCGCTCTAGCAGAAATAAACGCTAACGGTGGTATCAATGGTCGCACTGTAGAAGTCATATTTGAACATGAAGGCGACCCGGTACAAACTTCCCGACGACTGGTATTAGAAGAAAACGTAGACTTCCTTATCGGTATTGATAGCTCTGGCAACGCCGAAGCACTCGTTCCCACTTTACCAGAATTAGGACGAGTATTAATGGTAACTCATGCTGCGACCCCCAAAATTACTGGAGAATTATGTAATCAATATATTTTTCGGTGCAGTGTCAACGGTGCGCAAAATGCCACTGCTGGAGCAGATATCGCGACCAAAGCATCAAGTCTCAAATGGACAACCATCGGGCCTGACTACGCTTTCGGGCATCAAAGTTGGGAATTTTTCCAAAAAGCAGTGCAGGAAAGGAAACCAGACATTAAATTTTTAGAGAAAACCACCTTTCCTAAACTAGGCGCAGAAGACTACAATAGCTTTATCACCACCCTTACAGACTTAAGTGCAGACGCAATTTGGTGTAGTTTGTGGGGGAACGATCTAGTCAACTTTGTCAGACAGGCAAATAAATTTAATCTGTTTGCTAAATTCCCGGTATATATGGAACTGGGAGCAGCAATGGAAGTTTTGACCGCATTGGGATCAGAAATGCCTATTGGTCAGTGGGTAGGTACCCGTTACTGGTGGCAAACCCCAGACACAGAAATTAACCGCAACTTTGTCCAAAAGTTTCGCGATCGCTACAAAACCTATCCCAGTTATAATGCCCAAAATGCTTACGTTGGTTTACATCTATTAGCAGCAGCAGCTAACGATGCTAAAACAACCAAGACCGAAGCAGTCATCCAAGCATTAGAAGGTCGCGAGTACGAAGCTCCAATGGGCAAACTCACCATCCGACCAGCAGACCATCAAGCAGTTGTGGATGTCACCTGGGGGAAAACTGCTAATAGTACAGACTATCCATTCCCCATTCTTGACCCCATTAAAATTGCCACCGGAAATTCTATCACCAGACCTGCAAATGCCACAAGTTGCCAGTTATGACAATTTCCACTTTCATTATATTTTTCCTCAACGGTCTCACCAACGGAATGTTACTATTTCTCATCTCCGCCGGACTAACCCTAATATTCGGAGTCATGGGAATATTAAACTTTGCCCACGGTAGTTTATATATGTTGGGAGCTTATCTCACATTTTCCTTCGTCACCCACGGGTTAAACTTTTGGTTAGCTCTAATTTTCGCCCCCCTTACAGTTGCCATCATTGGCGGAATCATAGAATCTATTTTTTTACGGCGCATCTATCACGAAGATATCAGCTTTCAACTATTGCTGACATTTGCATTCGTACTTTTAATCAATGACTTAGTACGTTTAGTCTGGGGAAGCGCCCCCTTAACAACTCCCACTCCAGAGTTATTCGCGGTAACGGTGCAAATTTTTGATCGCCCCTATCCCGCATACAACCTATTAATTATTATTCTCGCCCCATTAGTGGGAATTAATTTATGGTTATTTCTGAGCAAAACTCGCCTTGGTAAGATGATGCGAGCAGTTGCTCAAGACAAAGTTATGGCAGGAGCTTTAGGAATTAATGTACCGCAATTGTTTACTCTGGTTTTCATGTTGGGTGCTTGGTTGGGAGGTGTTGCCGGGGTATTGGTTGCTCCATTACGCACCCTCAACCCAGCAATGGCAGATAATGTGATTATCGAAAGTTTTATTATTACTGTTATTGGTGGTTTAGGCAGTTTACCTGGTGCATTAGTAGGGGCATTATTATTAGGATTAATTAATTCTTTTGGGATTTTAATTGCACCTAGAGCGCAGGTGGCTTTTCCATTTATTTTGATGGCAATTACATTATTATTTCGTCCTCAAGGATTATTTGGTAAAATTCAACGTTAATTTAACAAGCATAATATAGAAATATGATTTGAGTTGTGAAATATTTGAGACTTTTAGGGAATAGGGAACAGGGAACAGTGAACAGGGAACAGGGAATCAAGAAAAAATGTATTTTCCAAATATGATAAATCCTATATTCTCTAGTTTAAAGCAAAAGTTAAATTATCACAAAAGATATATTATCCCCTAAGTATTCAGCCGTCAGCTATCAGCTATGATTTACTAACTGATTATTACGTTGAAGAAGGAATTAGTCTCTAAGGAGAATTAAAACTTATGAATAAATTGGCAACCTTTAGTTAATCTTAGTAAGTCCTGTATGTTTAAAAGCTGAAGGCTGAATGCTAATATCTGAATGCTTACATTATCCCTAATTTTCCTGCTTCCTAATTCCTACTCCCTAGTCTCAAGAAAATATAGCAAGTATTAAGGTGTTTCATATTAATATTAAGAGGATAAAAAATCAATGATTAAGAATCAAAAAGTAGATATTGTAGTAATTTGTGGTGGTATGGCGGGAACTGCGACGACTTATTATTTGAGTCAAAATTATAATTTAAAAATTGCCTTGCTGGAACCTGATCAAGTGGGTAATAATAATAGTAGTTCCTGCGGTGCAGAACGAATGTATCGGCGGATGTATTCTAATGAATATTTATCAGATTTACAAGAAAAAAGTATTCAAGAATGGCGCAAAATAGAAAGTAAACATCAATTTCAGTTACTCCGGGAAAATGGTTTATTATTCTATGGATAATTTGGGGACGACGAAATTGTAGAAGGGAGTATTCCAGGGGCAAAACGAGTTATGTTGAAAAAAAATATTCCCTTTGAGGAATTAAACGCAAATGCTATGGAAAAACGCTGGCCGATGCGTCCCAAATCAGATTTTATTGGATTATTTGAAACTACTGCCGGAATGGTATTTGCTGACCAGGCTTTACAAGTTTTTAAAACTGCTGCTCAACAACAAAATGTGGATGTTTATCAAGATGTAGGAGTAGATTTATTAGAGGTGGCTGAGTCTGGAAAAATTATTGTTAAAACTAAGAATGAAATTTGCTTCGAGGCAGATAAATTAGTTTTAGCTGTCGGAGGTTGGAATAATAATTTATTAGATCACTTTGATCAACATCTAGACTTGGAAATTTGGAGTATGTTATGGGGATATTATCGAGTGGCAAAACAATATAGAGAGAATTATCCTCAATGGTTTTGTTTTCAACAAGAAAATCTAGAAACTGGAGATGGAGGCTTATATTATGGTTTTCCTTGCCATGATTTAGATAGTAGTTTAATTCAGGTCGGAATTGATTGGTGTCCGCCAAAATATATGACTACAAATATGGAGATTTTTCACCGAGAACCTGTGCCGGAATTAGTTAAACTATTGAATAATTTTTTACAGTCTGCTTGGGTAGGAATAGAGGAAAATGCTTCATTACATTGTTGTCCGTTTACAATGACAAAAGATAATTTATTTGTTTTGGAGAAATTGCCGAATTTATCAATTTTTTTTATCTTTACTGGTGCTTCAAGTCAAGCTTTTAAGTTTGCTACAATGATTGGTAAATTATTAAGTGAATTGGTTTTAGATAAAAGTCTTGATTTTGATATTTTACCTTTAAGCATTAGTTGGCAAGCAGTTGGTTGGAAAAAAAATTAGGTTCCTCGATGTAATTACAGCAGTTTCTAATTTTATCAAGTACATACAGCCGATTCCATCTTAATAAGGTATATCCATAGGGTATGCCCGCACTAAAAGTATTTGCTATTTAATAGCAGTAGTTATTAATTAATACATAAATATCGAAAAATATGAGCGATAAATTAAAACTAATCCCACCATTATTGACACTAATATTCCTCCTATTACTACCATTATTTACATCACCATTTAACCTGATTTTACTAACAGAAATATTATTAATGGCTCTATTTTCTCTCAGTTTTAATCTGCTATTTGGTTACGGTGGATTATTAAGTTTTGGTCATGCTGGCTACTTCGCCACTGGAGCTTATGTTTCTGCATATCTAATCAAAGCATCCATACCCATAATTTTAGCCATACCTATTGCAGTTATTACCGCATTTTTAGTCGCCATAATTATCGGTTATTTTAGCGTGCGAGTAGATAAAATTTACTTTGCTATGTTAACCCTCGCCTTCGGTATGATGATTTATACAATCCTCTTTCAATGGCGAGAAGTCACAGGAGGTAGTGACGGTATTACCGGAGTCATCGCAAAAGACTTAGGTATTCCCGGTTTACCCATAAAAATATTAGGATTTACTAATTACTATTACGTTACCCTAATTATAGTAGCGATCGCCACATATATCCTTTGGCGCATCATCCGTAGTCCCTTTGGCGAAATTTTACAAGCTAGTCGAGAAAACCCAATACGCTTACAGTTTGTGGGAATAGATGTTCGTCATTTGCGATGGATAGCATTTGCTATTGCAGGGGGTATGGCAGGATTAGCAGGGGCTTTGTGGTCTCCATTTCAACGAGTAGCAAATCCTGAAATTGCCCATTGGAGCTTTAGTGCAATTCCTGTCTTGATGACAATATTAGGTGGTGCTTCCCGATTTGCAGGCCCAATAGTGGGAGCCACAGTTTTCCTATTATTGGAACATTGGGTGCAGTCATATCAAGCAAATATTTGGCAGTGGTTAGCAACCTTGCCGATATTTTCCCCACAACTCGCTCAACAGCAAATAGATTTATGGAATTTATTACTGGGTTTACTATTGATACCTCTGATTTTAGGGTTTCGAGGAGGTTTATTTATTTATCTAGAAAAATTTGCCAAAATTATACCATTTATGAATAATTTCCATAAAAATAATGCTTGAAGTTACAAACTTAGTCAAAGATTTTAGCAGTCTCCGCGCTGTCAATAATGTCAGTTTCAATTTGTCTCGTCAAACTATTACTGCCTTCATCGGACCGAATGGCGCTGGCAAAACTACTCTATATCATCTCATCAGTGGCGAATTGCAACCGACTTCCGGTAGCGTTAAACTTAATGGCAAAGAATTAGTCTGTTTACCTCCCCAGAAAATTGTCAAAGCAGGAATTGGACGCAGTTTTCAAATTACCAGTGTGTTTCCTTCATTGACTGTAGACCAAAATATTAGGGCGGCAGTTATTGCTCATCGCGGTAAACAATTTAATTTCTGGCAGAATTTACAGACAGATGTTTCTCTAAATCAAAATGTAACTGAGATTATGAGTTTAGTCGGAATCGAACATTTAGCAAAAATTCCTGTACAAAATCTCAGTCATGGCGATCGCTCTTTGGTAGAAATTGGCATTGTTTTGGCGGTGAAACCTCTCTTAATTTTATTAGATGAACCCACCGCTGGAATGAGTCGCCCAGAAACAAATCGAATTGTGGAATTAATTCATTATTTACATCAAGAACTGGGTTGTACTTTTCTAATAACTGAGCATGATATGGAAGTGGTTTTTGATTTGGCAGAATCAATTATTGTTTTGCATCAAGGTAGTATTTTGGCTGTTGGTAATTCTGAAGAAATTAAAAATCATCCTGATGTTCGTCGAGCTTATTTAGGTGTGTGATATCAAGTTTCTTATAGGTTTTAGGTGGTAGGTTTTATACCAAATTGATAAATGTTTGCTACAAATCTTATCAATCTTGGGTGTAGGGTATGGGGTTTTGGGTGTGGTTAAATCATAGAAAAAAAAAAGAAAAAAGCTGGTTATAAAAGGGATAAAGTGGAAAAAATTGATTAATTAGTTAATAGTTGAAGTTTTCTCAAGCATCACATTCTTTTTGGAAATTGGTATTAGGTATTACAGCAAATTTTAAGTAAATCAAATAGAGATATTAATTTTCAAATCAGTAGACTACAGTAGGGAAGTTGGATGCAACTTCCCTACAAGGTTTTATATCATCTCCGGATAATTCTGCTACTGTCTAACGTAGGCAGATTCCTCTAAATATTCGTCCTCAGTAAGTTCAAATTTAATCGGTTGCAACTGCACAGCACAAGCTTTCAACTCTGGCTCTCCAGACTCAGGACAAGCTTGAGGATGAGTTAAAGCGTTTGCCTCGGCTTGATTTGCCCAAAGTGCCCCCCAGTGCATCGGTACAAATACAGCTCCCGGAGTAATAGCTTTAGTAATTTTTGCCGGAAATCTCGCTAAACCTCGTCGCGATCGCACTTCCACCCAATCATTTTCCTCAATACCTAATTTTTTAGCATCTTTAGGATTAATTTCTATATATGGCATTGGGTGCATTTTGCGAATTTTCTCAATCCGGCCCGTGCGAGTTTGAGTATGCCAATGACCATATAAGCGCCCCGTTGTCAAGACATAAGGATAGTCAAAATTTGGTGGCTCTGCCAAACCTTGAGAATAATACACACCAAACCGCGCCCTCCCATCAGGAGTCTTAAATCGGAAATCGCTATACAGCCGTGGTTGAGATATCCCGGTGCTGTCAGGACAAGGCCATTGTATCGGGCCTTGTTGCCTTAGTTTATCGTAGGTAATTTCTGTTTGGTCGCATAAGCGATCGCGTGTGAACTCTAGAAACTCAGCCCTCACCGCCTCCGAGTCAGCAAAATCAAACTGATTAGCAAATCCTAAACGGCGACCAACCTCGGCAAAAATTTCCCAGTCTGGTTTAGCTTCTCCCAGAGGCTCCCGGAATGCCGGGCACAATGTCACCACCCGCTCCGAGTTAGTCATCGTGCCTGTTTTTTCTCCCCACTGAGCAGCAGGTAACAACAGATGAGCATATTCAGCAGTTTCTGTAGGATAATAAGCATCCTGATAAACAGTAAAAGGCGATCGCAACAAAGCAGCCTTAGTTCTTTCTATATCAGGCATACTCACCGCCGGATTAGTCGCAGCAATCCACAAACAACCTATTTCCCGGCGTTCCAAAGCCATAATCATTTCCCAGGCACTACGACCGGGAGTAGCAGAAATTTGCCCTGGAGTCAACCCCCATAACTCCTCGACCTCAGCCCGATGTTGGGGATTTTTCACCACCCGATAACCAGGCAAAAAATGAGCCAGTCCGCCTGCTTCTCTCCCCCCCATAGCATTCGGCTGACCAGTCAAAGAAAACGGACCCGCTCCCGGTTTACCAATATTACCAGTCATTAAATGGAGATTAATTAGAGTACGGACTTTTGCCGTACCCTCTGCCGACTGATTCATTCCCATCGACCATAAAGACAAAACTTGCTTTGACTTACCCCAATAACGGGCGGCTGTTTCCAACTCATCCAAGCGAATACCACAATGACGAGCCACAAGTTCGGGTGGGTAGTGATGAATTACATCTGTGTATTCAGGAAAACCTGTCGTACACTCGTCAATGAACATGGCATCAATCATACCCCAACGCATCAGCAGATGAGCAATACCATTAAGTAGGTCTATATCTGTACCCGGTCTAATTGCCAAATGTAAATCTGCTGCTTCCGCCGTTTGAGTCCGACGGGGGTCTACCACAATCATTTTTACCTTCTTATTTTTTTTGTGGTGTGCCCGCAGACGGTTAAAAGCGATGGGGTGACATTCGGCTGCATTCGTACCGATTAAAAAAGCACAGTCTGTTTCTTCTAGATCGTCGTAACAACAGGGCGGGCCGTCGGAACCAAAACTTTGAATATACCCGGAGACTGCTGAAGACATACACAGACGAGAGTTGGAATCAAAATTATTAGTTCCCAGACATCCTTTCAGCAACTTTTGAGCTATGTAATAATCTTCCGTTTGGAACTGACCAGAACCATACATACAAATGGCATCCGAGCCTTGGGTAAAACGTACAGTTTGAATTCGGTTAACAATGCGATTAAAAGCTTGCTCCCAAGTGACGCGGCGGAAAGGTTCGTCGAGAGTATCGCGCATCATGGGATATTTGAGGCGACTTTTATCCAATGCTTCGCTGACCGTGGCACCTTTGACACAAACTTTGCCTTGACTGGAGGGATGTGAGCGATCGCCCCGCACTTGCCAAATAGGATTACCTTTGCTATCTCTATTTGTGGCTTTTCCTGGCATTGCTGGCGGTAATACTTCTAAACCGCAGCCAACTCCACAATAAGGACAAAGAGTTTTTGTAGGTTCCATAGTTTACTTATAAATTTTTCTACTTCACAAACGGACAAATTAAATCAAACCTAATATCGAGATTGAATTTAGATGCTAATAAGTTAGTTAGATATTCTCACAGCAGTTTTTTCTACTGTAGAATTGTCCCTGATTTTCTTTTATTTTTGATAATACAATCTACTTAAATAATTAATATTTAAGCTTTTTTGAACTTTTAAATTTCGTTTATTATTTAAACATTTTTCAATAAATATCTGTTAAATTAGATACGGTTTAAATATTTCTTAAAAGGGTAGATTTTGTGAATAAATTTTAGTCAAAACTAGAATTTATGGACTCAACCCACCCGGAAAGATTTATTACAGCGGTAGTAGGGACGTTGCATGCAACGTCCCTATAGGGTTTTGTTCATGGCGATGTGGTTCATCAATTTGAAAACCGCTGTGATTTAGTCTTTAGCAAGCATAGGGAAAGATTCGAGATTCACTTCTTCTTCCTCTTCATCCTTATGGTAGTCAGCAAATGAACCCTCTGGCTCTTTCAAGAAGAAACCACACAGGAATGCCACAATTATTGACATTACACCGAGAACTTCAAAGAAAATCCGATTCCCAACAGCACCTTCAGGCAATAAACTAAACAAAGTTAGATAAACCACCGCACCCACGTTACCATAAGCACCAACATTACCAGCAATTTGACCTGTAACCCGACGCTTCACTAAAGGAACTATCGCAAAAGTAGAACCTTCAGCAGCTTGCACAAAGAACGAACAAAGCATAGTAAGTAAAACAGCAGCAGGTAGCAACCAACCTCCAGTGACACGACCAAATGTGAGATAAGCAATTCCCATCCCTGCAGTCAATACTGTCATAGTTAACTTCCGACTACCAAGTTTGTCAGAGATTAAACCACCACCGGGACGAGATGCCAAATTCATAAAAGCATAACTAGCTGCTATCATTCCAGCCATTGCTTTATCTAGACCAAAAGTAGTTTCAAAGAAAGCAGGGAGCATAGAAACCACTGCTAACTCAGAACCAAAATTCACAAAATAAGTTAATTCTAAAATTGCTACTTGGGAAAACTGATAGCGTTCTGCGCGAGGATAATGCTTCTCACCAGCAATTAACTCTTTATTAGTTGCCCAACAGTTATAAGCTTGGAAAGCGTATAAACCTAACAGTAGCAGCCAGACAATATAAAGTTGACCTTGGGATAAAAAACCGACTTTACTCAAACGCCAAGCTAACAAACAAAGAACTCCTGTTAAAGGAATATTCATCAGCATCAGAAACCAGAAATCTTTCTGAGTAGTAACCTCTAAACCTCTAGCTCGCTTAGGTTTTTTATAGACCTTTCCAGGAGGAGTATCTTGAACGTTGAAGAAATAAAACGCACCGTAAGCAGCAGCAATAATACCTGTCAGAGCTATCGCTACCCGCCAGTTTAAAACATCACCGGAGCCAAAAGTTAACCAAGCTGCAATAGTTGGGAGACTAAAAGCAGCAGCAGCAGAACCAAAGTTACCCCAACCGCCATAAATACCTTCTGCCAAACCTATTTCTTTTGGGGGGAACCATTCAGCTACCATGCGGATACCGATAACAAAACCAGCACCAACGATACTTAACGCCAAACGACTGATAACTAATTGGCTAAAGTTTTGAGCCAGAGCAAAACCAATACAGGGAATGGCTGCATACATCAGCAAGAGTGAATAGGTGATTCTTGGTCCGTATTTATCTAACAACATTCCGATGATAATACGGGCTGGTACTGTAAGGGCAACGTTACAGATAGCAATAGTTCTGATTTGACTGGTTTCTAAACCGAAGTCTGCTTTTAATGATGTTGCTAATGGTGCTAAGTTAAACCAAACCACGAAGGAGAGAAAGAAAGCAAACCAAGTTAAATGAAGGATACGGTAACGACCGTGAAAAGACCAAAGTTCTGTTAACATATTTTTTGTAAATTTTCAAGTAATTTTTGGGTATAAGAATCTACTTACGAGGCAATATTAACCTTGCAATAAAAAGAATTGTTGTTAGTAGTAGGACTTAGATTGCTTTGCTAACGGAATGCTGCGCAAACTCAATAGTGAACCGACACATATTCAATGGTGCGTTACGACGGATTGCTGAATCAATTTCATAGTCTGAGTTTAAGCTGTCTAACGGACCCTACAATTTTGCACAAAATTAGCTGTGTCAGTCCAGTAGGGTGTGTTAGCGTAGCGTAACGCACCTTTGAAAAATTGTGGGTATGCGCCTCCTCTTGGATAGAGGGTAACGGATAACTGATGTACTGACACTTCGCGTTTGCGGAGAATTCCGGAACAGAAAGTATCACTACTAACTGATAACTGAAATTACCTATTATTCAGCAGTCCAATGATTAACTTGAAGTACACCATCGGGAGATAGTACGACTAAAAATTCTGCTGTGGGTTTGTTAGTATCTGCTTGGTTATTCGTCAATTTTGGTAAAGGAGTTTCTGAGATGTATTCGGAAGCTGCTTTGTTGATATGCTGGTATTTGGTAACATTTCCGGCAGAATTAACTGTGACTCGATAGACTAAGTTTTCGGAAAAGGTGGGATATTGTTGCCAATTTTTGTCGATTTGATTATACAGCATCGACGTTAATTTATCAATAACATTTGAGTCTATAATTTTTGCTGCTGCTTGAGTTTCAGGAACAGCCAAAGTTACTTCAGTTGCTGTGGAAACCGACTGAGGAGTATCAACAACTGGAGAAACTTCAGCAGTTGATGGCATTACCGTATTAGACTCAGATGTGGATATGTTTGCTACCGTGGGAGTCATATCGGTAGTAGATGTGGCAACATTAGTTTCTGCTTGTTGTTGAGCATATTTTTCTAAGGAATTTTGCCAACTGTTGAAATAAAAGCTAGTAAATAAGGTTAAACCAACTACAGATATAATTTTTATACCTAATGATTTTGCTGTTTCAGAATTATTTGTAGATGTATTGATGGTAGTAGACATTGTTAAGATACTCCTTATTGTGAAAATGTTGTCTGTTTACAGTTTGGCATTATTGCATAATTGCGGGGTGATTTTGTCGCCCGAACAGAAACCATAATCCCCGTGTCTGGTGTGTCTGGTGTGTCCCCGTGTCAGCCGAAGTCATCCCAGTATTGAGCAACGCCACTATTTTGGTTGAGCGCCAAAAGTTTCAATTAACAAATTCCGTAAAATTGGTTTGAGGTCTTCACAAGGAATTCCTTTTTGAACGCAACTGCCAAGTTGAGCATCCTTACCAACTTTCCCTCCCATATAGATATCTACTCCTTCTACAGTTTTGCCATCTTTACGAGTCTTAATACCCATCAGACCAATATCTGCAACCTGTGGTTGTCCGCAAGAATTAGGGCAACCAGTCCAATGAATGCGTACTGATGTCGGTATTGACAGTTCTGCTTCTAGTTCTTTTACCAATGCTAGGGCGCGATTTTTAGTTTCAATCAAAGCCAAGTTACAAAACTGTGCGCCGGTGCAGGAGACTAAAGACCGAGTTAAGGGTTGAGGAGAGATGGAGAATTTTTCTAGGAGCGGTTCTGCGAGGAATGATTCGACTCTGGAGTTAGGAATATTCGGAATAATAATATTCTGTTCTACGGTTAGCCGAATTTCTCCATTGCCATAAACCTCAGCTAGCCGAGCGATGTCAAACATATCTGTAGCATAGAGTCGTCCCACTGGAATATTCATCCCAATGTAGTTTAACCCATATTGTCTTTGCTTGAAAACCCCGATGTGGTCGCGCTTCTCCCAGATAATTTCGTCTTTGGGAGCTTCTGTTTCTAATTTTTGCCCCATCTGTTGCTCGACTTCGGAGCGGAATTTATCCATACCCCACTCGTCAATTAACCACATTAGGCGTGATTTCTGACGATTAGCTCGCAGTCCGTTGTCGCGATATACTTCTAGAATAGCTCTACTTATGGCAACCACTTGGTTAGGTTCTACCCAAGCTTTTAGAGGAATAGCTGCTGCGCAACGTTTGGCAGAGAAAAAGCCACCCACTAAAACGTTAAAGCCAATTTTATCTTTTTTGTAGGCGGGAACAAAGGCAATATCATTAATTTCTGCGTGGACTGAGTTATCTCTACATCCGGCGATCGCTATATTGAATTTCCGTGGTAAGTTGGTAAATTCTGGGTTGCCTTTGCCGTTGCCAGTAATCATGTCTTGGACTTCCTTGATTAACTGGCGAGTATCATAAAGTTCGTTTGCGTCTATTCCTGCAACTGGAGAACCTGTGATGTTACGGACGTTATCCATCCCAGACTGAACGCTGGTTAAACCTACTTGTTCAAATTTATTAAAGATGTCTGGGATGTCTTCTATTCTAATTCCCCGCAGTTGTAGATTTTGTCTGGTGGTGATATCAGCGCTGCCATCTTCGCCGTAGCGTTGGACTATTTCTGCTAAGACTCGCATTTGCTTGCTGTTGATGATTCCATTTGGCATCCGCATCCGCAACATGAATTTGCCTGGTGTTACTGGTCGAAAGAATACTCCTAACCATTTGAGTCTGTGGTCGCGATCGGTTGGGTTCATTGCTTCCCAGCCAATATTGGCAAATGTTTCTATTTCTGTTTTTACTGCTAGACCATCTTTTTCTGCTTTAAGTTTCTCAAATTTATTAAGTGTTTTTTTGTTTTCTAGGGTGCCAGTCATCTATAATTTCCTTGTTTATACATTTCTTTAGTTCGGGCTGGGTGACTAAACCTAAAAGTTAGGATAGCTAAGGCTTTTAGAGCTTTTTCTCTTCAATTTATCTCCTAGTTATTGGGGCTTATTGGCCTCAAAATACGAAAATTTGCTGCTGAAATTCCAGAAAATTTCTTCACATAAAATGGCCGAAACCGTCGCCTGTTCCCCCCATCTCCGCGTCTGGTGCGTCTGGTGCATCCCCGTGTCCTACTCCTACCAACCAATTTTTTCAGCAGACCCTAGTTATATATATGCTTGGGAGCAAAAGTTGAGTCTATTTTTAGTTAGTTACTTTATTTATTCAGCTAGCTAATAGAAAAAAAACTATTTTAAGAGATTGTATTTGTTTTGACAGTATTCATTGACTTTCTATTGTTTGGCTTTGTTGTTGACCAATATAGAAGAATTAATATAGATTATTCGTAGTCTAAGTTACAAAATATTTAATATTATGATTTTTATGTATTTTTTATATGCGTTTATTGCATAAAACTGAGATTTTTGATTTTTCTGCAAAAGAATCGGTGGATTGACAATAAAATTTGCCCAATAGACCTCTCCGGAAAAGAGAGAGAAGAGAGAAGGGAGAAATAATTGATATTTTCTTTACGATAATTGATTTAATTTTTTATTATTGCAGATGTCTAATAGAGGGTATGTTTCATTAACTTAAGCTCTCAAAATTTAACGGAGAAACCTATAGGATTTTCAGTTAATCTAAAGGCAACTGCTACAACCTAAGACCTCAAAGGTAGAGTCACAATAAATTCTGTTCCCTCTCCTAATTCACTGGTAAAAGTAACTTCGCCACCAGATAAATCTAGACATTTTTTGACAATAGATAAACCCAAATCAACACCCTGTATAGTACCAATATTATCACCACGGTAAAATGACTCAAATATCTGACTCCCAAGCGCTACTAAAATATTACAACTTAAATAGGATTGCTATGTTCTAAAACTTGCTCTAATTTTCTCTATCAAATGTCAGAAATGCCATTAGATGTTAGGAAGTGGAATTGTCCGAGTTGTGGAACTCACCATGATCGGGACGAAAATGCCAGCAAGAATATTAGAGCAGAAAGCATGAGAAAAATATCGGTCTTGGGAACCAGGACTGCTGCTGAAAGAGGAGAAGTAAGACCAAAAGGTGGGCGTAAGTCTGTCTTGAGGCATTCTCCTGTGAATTCAGAAGTCCCAAATTCAACCAAGCGATGTTCGGAGTAAGTTGGGGTAGTTCACAAAGATAATTTCCAAATTAAAATTCGACCTTTCTCCCCTCCAGAAACAAGAGTTTGACCATCTGGACTAAACTGCACTGGATAATATCCACACAAACTATCCAGCAACTTACCTGTATGCAAATTCCACAATTTAACAGTACCATCTCCACTCGCAGTAGCAAGAATTTTACCATTAGGACTAATAGCTACAGAAAATACTCCACGAGAATGACCTTTTAATGTATTTAATAATTCCCCTGTACGAACATTCCATAATTTTACGGTTGTGTCGTTGCTACCACTAACTATGGTTTGACCATCCGGAGTAAAAGCTACTGAATAAACACCACCATAATGACCTTTTAATGTTCTCAGACTTTGACAACGACCTACTCGCCAAATTTTAATCAGACCATCAGCGCTGCTACTAGCAAAAATTTGATTGTGAACATTAATACTAATATTATTAGCATTGCTATAAGTAACACAAAAAACTTTATCTAAATGTTCGTCCAGTCGATAAAGTAATTCTCCATTCCGTTGATTCCATAGTTTAATTGTGTGGTCTGCACTTGCACTAGCAACTATTTTACCATTAGGACTAATAGCAACTGATAAAATAGCCCCATCACGATGACTATAGGGAGAACCGCAATAACTATAAAATCTATCGGCTATAGTTTTTTTTGTGAGATTCCAAGCTAGAATAGTTTTATCGTCGCCACCAGTAATAACTCTTTTACCATCTCTACTGACCGCGATTCCATATATTTCGGCTGTGTGACCATAAAATCTATGCAGCATTTGCCCTGTTTTTAGGTTCCACAATTTAATCACTTTATCATCACTACCACTAATCAAAATATATCCTTGGGGACCGATGGCCATGGCGTTGACAGGCGTAGTATGAGCTGTCATAATTTGTACAGTTTTCCAAGTTTTAGATAGTTTAATATAGTTTCTAATTCTCGGTTTAACTTGGCAAAGTTGGGATTTTTTCTTGTCAAATTCTATGACGTTACTGCCTAGTTCTGAATGATTTTTTAAATAATTCTTTTCTGTTTTATTATCTGATATTTGACGCTCAAATAAACTCTGATTATTTATTTTTTTCGACATATTATAGGGAGATTCTACTTGACTTTGTTGAGTTTTCCATGCCTCGATCTGCCCTTGAACAATTATATCAATATGAGGATATTTATGGTTAGCTTTTTGTTGTTTTAATTGGAGGGTTTCTGGAGCAGAAATTAGTTTAATATTGGGGCTACTATTCTCTGGATAAATCGCTAAAATTTCTGTTAGTAATTCTCTGGCTGATTGATATCTTTCTTTGAGTAAATCTTTAACTAATTTATCTAAAATTGCTTCTAAGTTATGACTAATTATAATATTTTTTTGGTTCAGATGCGATCGCCAAATTAATTTACCATTAAATGGATCAAAAAGTTGGTTTGGTGCTACTTTTGTTAACAGGTGAATACAAGTCATGCCTAAACTATAAAGGTCGCTAGCAGGATATGCTTTACCGCCTCTAATTTGTTCTATTGGTGAATATCCTATTGTACCTGTGATTGTACCTGTTTTATCTAGATAAATATTGTTTTTCAGTTTGGCTGCACCAAAATCTACTAACACTAATTTAGTTTTTTCCGTTTCTGCTTTTTCTGATGAATTTTTAACTTTAACCCGTAATATATTTTCTGGTTTAATATCTCTATGAATTACTTGGTTATGATGAATATAGTCTAACAAAGGCAATAAATCTAATAATATTTCCCAGATTTTTTGTCCGCTAAATTCTCCTTGCTGTTCTAGTTCCTGGAGGAGATTTTGTCCTTCTATTAATTGTTCTACTAAATATAAATTATGGTCTTGTTGAAAGTAAGCATATAGTGTAGGAATTTGAGGATGTTCTCCCAATCTCAACAGTTGTTCTGCCTCTCGCTGAAACATTTCAGTTGCTTTGTGAATAGCAAGTGATGTTTGATTTTGTGGGAAAAATTGTTTAATTACACAGGGAGTGCTAAACCTGTCTAAATCTACAGCCAAGAAAATTCTGCCAAAGTTACCATTGGCAATAGGTTTAACCGCTTGATAATGTCCTCGCAATAACAATTTTGAACCACAACATTGGCACAGTTCAACATTGTTAGGATTTTGAGGCTGTTGGCAATGCAAATTCAGGCAATAACTCATAAAAACAAGTTAGTAATTTTTGACATTATAGGGATTTATGCTGCCTCCTCCCCAGGCGAACTGTTTTCTCTGAAAATATGCTAGAGAAATCATAGCATATATGAAAAGTGCTATGACTTCTATGATTTACTAGAAACTCAAGAAATCATCAAAAATTACATAAATTCTTAATGATTATTTTCTAATTAAGTATTGACTGTAACCAAAAAATATGTTTAAAAAAACTTAAAAATTAGAATATTTTAATAATAGAAAATAGTCCTTAGTTGGATGAACAATTAATAATTAATAATTAATAATTATGGTTTAAAGCCGACCCTTTCTAAGCTAAGATGCATTTAAAATGCGTCTTAGCAATTCAGAAGTTTGAAGTACGGGTGGTTTCCTACGGAATGCTCCCGTACAGAATTGATAAGGGTGATTATTTTAATTAAGCATATAACAAATAACTGCTTTAAATGCACAACAGCTTAGGGTAAAAAAAGATTTTTTTTTCCTTTGAGCATCAATTCTCTCCCTAAAAGGTAGAGGTAATTGTTAATCGTTAATTGCTGAAACTTGTTATATTTAACTAGCTTCTCAGCACTTGAGCAATCCTCTTGCAGAGGAACTGCGTTATCAACTTCTCATAAGATGAAACAGTCCACTACTGGACTGACATACCTAAAATGGTTCGTGACGACGGATTGCTAAATCTCTTTCATAGCATGAATTTAAGCCGTCTAACGCACCCTACTGGACTGTTTCATCTTAAATGTTGCAATAGATGTAGGTTGGGTTGAGGAACGTTTGCGGAGCATTTCCAACGGAAAAACCCAACAACAATCTTTCTCCCCTACTCCCCTACTCCCCTACTCCCTAATGCACTATTTTAGTTGAAACAGTCCACTACTCGAATGACACACCTTAAATAAATGGTGGGTTAAAAGGAAGTGTGGGAAGAGGGGGAGGAGGGGGAGGAGGGGGAAGATAACTATACCTAGAAACAAAAATCTATTGCAGAGTTTTAGGGGTGTCAGTCCACTACAATTTTGCACTACATACTAACACCTATCACCTACCACCTATATATCTTTAACCAGAAGCTCTGCTAAAATTGTTCTACATCTGCTTGAGACCAAACTTGAGAAGCAAAATAACAAAATAGATGAAACGCAGAAAACTAATAAATAACATTACAGTGGGAGCAGCAAGCGCAGCAGCGTTGGCCGCTTGTAATCAAACCACCACTCAAACTACCACCACCGACAGCTTGCCTAAAATAAGATGGAAAATGACAACAAGTTGGCCTCGCTCCCTAGACACAATATTTGGTGCGGCACAAACAGTGTGCGATCGCGTTGCAGCTATGACCAATGGCAGATTCAAAATCACCCCTTATTCTGCAGGAGAAATCGTACCAGGTTTAGAAGTTCTTGATGCCGTCCAACAAAGAACAGTACAATGTGGCCATACGGCAAGTTACTATTACATTGGCAAAAATCCCGCCCTCGCGTTTGGCACAACTATTCCCTTTGGCTTAACTGCCCAACAACAAAACGCTTGGTACTATCATGGTGGCGGACTAGAAACAATGCACAAATTATACTCCGATTTTAATATCATTAGTTTTCCGGCTGGGAACACTGGGGTACAAATGGGTGGTTGGTTCAAACGAGAAATTAAGACTGTCGGCGATCTAAACGGTTTAAAAATGCGCATCCCTGGATTTGGTGGTCAAGTAATGAGTAGATTGGGGGTAAATGTGCAAGTATTACCCGGTGGTGAAATATTCCTAGCACTGGAAAGAGGCGCATTGGATGCAGCCGAGTGGGTAGGTCCATATGACGACCTAAAATTAGGGTTACATAAAGCAGCAAAATATTATTACTATCCTGGTTGGTGGGAACCTGGTCCGACTTTTGAAGTGCAAGTTAACCTCAATGAATGGAACAAACTGCCAAAAGAATATCAGGAAGCTTTTAAGAGTGCTGCATACCAAGCTAATATAAGTATGCTTGCCCAATATGATGCTTTAAACGGAGCAGCCTTAGCAGAATTAATTGCAGGTGATACCGAGTTACGTTCCTACAGTCAAGAAATATTGCAGGCCGCACAAAAAGAAGCTTTTGCATTTTATGAAGAAAAAGCTAGTCAAGATGCGACTTTTAAAGAAATCTATGAAGAGTGGAAAAAGTTCCGAGAACAGATTTACAAGTGGAATGCTATTAATGAATTGAGTTTTGCCCAGTTTACTTTCAATAATCAAGAATAATCACGAACAATGAAACGTCGAAACTTAATTGGTTACAGTGCGGTAGCTGCTACAACCGCAGTCACACTTCCGGCTTTAGTAG
>JAAUYJ010025514.1_pt1 | contig 22856 bp, 29 predicted proteins | sample 7278031 | NCBI WGS metagenome assembly JAAUYJ01 (sample SAMN14350222, study PRJNA611818) | marine sediment metagenome | isolation source: surface marine sediment (1.8m) | place: French Polynesia: Moorea | collected 2018-08 | reverse complement strand
CTGGCTGCTTTGCATATCAAAGGCCCCCCTCTTAAATTAGGTCCTTCGCCGCCCTCCTCCTCCCCTTCTTTTCGTCTCCTCCTCTTCCATTCACCGTTTATCCCCCCTTGAAGCGAGGAGCTAGAAAAAGCCATCCTGGCTTGATTTTGCTGCTAAGGCGTTGGAATAAGCTATCTCTACAAGAAAAATGCACATTGTAATGTGAAAACTGTATTTCAGGCAAATTACGAAACAACCTACCAAGGAGGAAATGCAAAAAAAGCTTTCCTTTCGGCCTCACGACCTGTTTAGGAGGTTGGTGTGTACCGTATTGGTAGGGGGTAGCCATAGCATCCATTTCTTCCTTCTTACGATCCTCCTCTTCCGCATCTCGATCCCATCGGAGGGGAGTTGCATGGAGGAGGAGGAGAAGGCGAGGGAGAACGGGGGGCTCGTAAAGTCTCATGGCCGCCTCCTTCTCCTCCTTCGCCCCTTCCTCCTTCAGAAGGAAGCAAACTCACACAGGAATTTCCCGGAAGATGGTGGCGGCGGCAAGGGGGATATGTGAAAGCAGTAGGAATGGGAAGGGGGGAGCCGGGAATTGAAAGCTGCTGACTGCGGACCATGCAGTGTTGCATTGCCGCGATACGTGTGTTTATTCGTATCGGCGAAATTTCCCCCCCTGCCTTTACCGCATTGCAACACTCACTTCTCCCCTCCGCTGCTGTTACATCTTCCCCAGGGGAAAGGTGGTCTTTTTTGCATGTGTGTGCTGTTCCTCTCCTCCCCTTTTGAGGTCATATTTGCAAATGACGGCGGCGGGGGCAAATGCGAGAGCAAAAGAGCTGCAGCGAATCACCCCCCTATCAGACTAATGAAAACGGCCCCACGCGACTCACGCAAAAACCGTCTCTCTTTTGCACTTTTTACTCCGCCGCCTCAGATGGAAATAAAACTCTCCCTCTTCCCTATCCTTTTTATGACAGAGCCTCCGTCGCCGCAGGTCTTAATTGCAATAAAGGGTTCTCTCTCTCTTTCCCTCCCTCGTTTTTCTCTCCATAAACCCGATTTATTACTGGCTTTTGCCTCCGCTCAGAAAGGACACGGTGGCAAAGCGATTCTTCTTGGTGCGCCGTTCCCAAGCGAGAGTGGGATGCGCCAATAATTCTATGCTTGACTTTAGGACTAGATATGAACTGTTCCTTAAAGAGGAACATAGTTCTACATTCATATATCTTCTGTTGTTTGTGACCGAAAATGGTCTCTCACTGTCTTTGTCAAATACCCGTCTTGGTGGGCTTTTTTCGGTTTCTCCCTTCTTCGCTTCTCTCTTTTGTGCCTTCCTCCACATCCGAGAGAGATGGCGAAAAGAAAGAAAGGAAAGAAGAAAAGAGGTGGCGTCGTCGGAAGGAGGGAAAAGGGAGTGAGTGGGGAGGGAGGAGGAGGAAGAAGGGGGGAGGGACCATATTTTATTTGCCATCGAAGAAAGAACGGAGGAGAAGGGGGGAAGGAAGCAAAGGGGAAAAGGACGGTGGAACGGCTTTTTATTCTCCAGAGAAAAGGCGGCGGGAAAAGGAGGGCAGAAAGTATTGCCAATTAATGCTTCCGAAAGGGAGAGAGAAGAGATGTTTGGTTCGATCGAGGAAGGAAGAAAGAAACCTTTTTCTCCACTTCCAGATGGGGGCGGGGGAAGGAGTTCCATTTGGCAGCAGAGGTGGAAAAGGAAGAGGGAGAGGCAAAAAATGTGAGGTTGCAAGGACGGAGGAGGAAGCCTTTGTTATTGGGAGATCGTTGGACGGAAATGGGCAAAGTGAGCACAGTGCTCCATTTCCCAAAAGATTAAAAAAAGGGAGGAAGGGGGATTCGAAGGACAACAAACACTTTCGGAGAAGTGGGAGATCCAAAGGAAGAGGAGGGGGCTTTCGCCATCTCTCACTAGCTGTGTCTGTCTCTATCACTCCGATCCTATTTTTGTTTTCCTGATCCCATAAGTTCCTCCTCCTCCCCCCTTTCCCTGTGGACCTGCGGCGACGATATGGAGGAAGAGGAGGCGACCAACAGCCAGACCCAGATGTGGGAGAAACTCTCGTGACACACTTTCGTTCTCCTCGGGGTGGGGAAAGGGAAAAAAGACTGGAGGGGCCTTCAGAAAAAGCCGTCTTCTCTTTCCTCGACAGTTTTTTTTTGTTTGCCGCCGCTTTCGTCCAAATCAATTAGTTCCTCTCTTCTACCCCCTCCCAGCATCTCTCTGTGTGTTCTCGCTCTCTTCTGGCTCGAATTTCCACCGAGAACATGACGAGGAGAAAAAAAGGGGGGCTCTATTTAGCTCTCACTTTCAGCTCATTACTTTGGGTACAGAGGTCGTGAAAAGGGGGATTACACGTTCCCGTTAAATCCTTGAATAACTCTGGCCTTGTACAACAGAGCCGGATCTGGATCATTCATCGCACTTTTTAAAAAGAAGTTGGAGAGGGCAGACTAGGTACACACCCTATGACGTCAGTAGCAAACTGGGAGATGAGCTTGAACATAAAAAATAGGATGGAGTGCCTCTTTGTCTACTTTCTCTCTCTCAAAAAGTATTTCCAAGAAATTTCAGACGGGGAAAGTGTCTCTAAATTGTGTCTAAGGCTTTCTTGGAAATGGAAGCTAAGAGAGACGGTGTGTTGTTCCTGATAACATTGGCTGTTGCCACTGGGTATTGGTGCGATACGGGCTCAGGGGACGGTTAACTGCCCCAATGATTCTCTACTAAAGTCAGACGGGAAGAGGAGACTGACTGGTGAGACTGATCCCAGTCACACCGAGAGAACAGACGGAGGGACTTCTCTTCGCACGAGTTGGTGTCCCTCCACCGGGCCGAGGTACAAAATTTGCCATTCAAACACCAGAACGTTTCCAAGGGAGCATCATACATAGACATTGGATGGAACCGTTAGGGCCCTTTGTACAGTACTTTTATGTTTTTGCAATTAATTACTACCGTATGTATATACTTTCTGTGTACCTCAAATGGGCAATTCCCGCTCCGTTTAGGATGAATGTGGAGTGATGAAGAAGAGGAGTGTGAGTCAACTCCCTCCTGCTACTGTGACGGAATCCCCCGGAGGAAGAAGGAGGGAGACTGTAGCGAAGGGACGATTACAGAGATCTTGTCTCCAGCCTTTACGGTATGGACATTCCTCGGTATGGGATTCATTTGATTCTGTCATACTGTTAACCGAAAAAGTATATGCGTGCAATAGCACTGTTCTCTTCAGTAAAAAGCTCAAGAAAACCAGACGATGAATCATAAGTGCATGTTGAATGGCGAACGTGCAATCTCGACCAGCATCCTTTCCCTCTCTCCCCCTCCTTTTTCCAGTTTAAGCTCAACTCTTCTCCTCCCCGTTTCCTCGCCTAAAATTGGAATTTCCCTCTTCCCCCGCTCCCTCTACTTTCCCATATGAGGGAATTCTTTATCCACGTAGCAAAGCGAAAAAACGGCGGCGAGGTTAAAAAGGGGGGTTTGCGGGACGCGATAAGGGAAGAAGAAGAGGGGACTTTCAATTTCTTTCCCTGTTCGTTCGCAATCGATGAGTCAGATGATATGCTAAGAAGAGGGAGGCAAATTCTGTGTCACAATTTTTTTTACCAGTTCCCTCCGACAGAAAATAATATTCAGAAAGGGGTGTGTACGGGGATCTCTAACCCCTCTCTCCCCTTGGCTCGCAGGTGTGATGACAGAGAGAAATGACTCCCGTCGCCGTTCCCTCCTCTCCCAAAACACGACCTGAGATGGCATTGAGGGGGGATGCTAAGAGAAAAAAAGAGGGGGAAAAACAGAATACCTCTCAAGCCGCCGCCATACACACATCGACCGTCGTTCCCCATTCCTGCCTAAAAATGGAAAAGGAGGCGGGGGTGTAGGTGGGGGAAGGGGGAGGGAAATCCATTCGCGCCCTTTCTGAAACAGGAGCAGACAGATACAAAAGAGGGGGTGGATTCGCGGAATGCCAGGGGGGGCGAGAGGAGCGGAATACATACCAAACAAAACAAAGCGAGGTTTTGGCTGTACAGCAGGGGGAAAAGGGCTTGGTTGACTTTTTTGATCCGATTTCATGTGGAAAAGGAACGGGGGAAAGCTAGGGGGAGAGAAACAGGGGTCGAATTTCTTGCCTTCTTCTCCTTTCTGAATGGCATCGCCACCCAAACGTACACGATTTTTTTGCTAGAGGTAAAGTGTGGAACGCAAAACAATGTCTGCTGTTAATTTCATTGTTTGTATGTTATTTCTCAGAATGCTATATTTTTACGCCTTTGCGAAGACAGAGGCAGAGCTCAAAGAAAAAGACACACACATGTTGGAATGAGTCACTCAATGCGACTTCCGTCCTGATGTTGCAGAATGAGTTGCCCTGAGAGATACGTACGTACGTACGTAGAAAGTGCTGCTACGACGACGACGCCTCTCTTAATGGGACACTAAAGAGAACAGTGCTAAAGGGAGGAGAGAGGGATCCCCATGGGGAAGGAGGGATCTCTCCTCCTTGGCACCTCCTTTCCTTCTTTCTGCTCCAAATGAAGCAGTTTGAATTCCTTGGAGCAACAAGCGGCCATGCAAAAAAAACAGAAACAGAAAGAGGAGAAAAGAGTTGGCTGTTTTTATTACCTGCGGAACGCAGGTCCTAGAACTGTAAGCATTGTTGTTGTCGGGTGAGGGGGGAACAGATCGGGATCACACCCCAAAGTGAATTCACAGAGCCAACTTCTGCTCTACAAAATCACTTCAGGGTCTTTGCTTACTCTGACTTGGGCATTATACATTCTCTTTGGGGTGGGACCCCTTGGTGAATTGTACTTAGTCTTTTTAAAAATCAAGATTTATATTTGTCTTGTATTTTTCTGGAGGAGTTCTTTTGTCTATTTCGCCAGTGTTGAGCAAAGTCTGTTTTTGTTGTCAATTGCTTGATTTCCCGTTAGTAGCAAAGACAGGACAAGGAGAAGACAATTGAACTTTTATTGACCATTCCATGTCTCCAAAAACACTTCTTGCAAATACTATTTTCTAGAGTTCAAATACTAGAACCACACATGGGCAAGGATGGTGGTGGTGGTTGTGGTTACCCTTACCCTAACGTCTCCCGGTAGGATATCTTTCTTCCCACACAGAATTTTCTTCGAGGTAGAATCCACGTTGTTCCCTAAATATGTCCCTTTTTGTACAGGGATTTTTTAAACACTATCAAAATTGTTGTTAATGCAGCAGGTCTTTGAACGTACAGTAGGCTGTTCTTGCTATCTTTGGACCAACTCGTTAAGGCAATAGTAGAGTTTGTTGAACCCAAAACTCCCCTCTGTCCCTGCTCTTCGTGGCTTTCATGTCCAAAAAAGGTTGCGTATATATCTTCTTTTTCCTGTGTGCACCATGGGGTCAAAAGCAAGCACTTTGTATTCTTCCCTTTCTTTCTCCTCCTCCGCCTCGGTACCTCCCACCTCCCACCCTCTTCCTTTTCTTCCGAATAATTCCTATCATCGACGCCAATTTTTCACCCTTCTGCGGTCCGACCCTCCTTTTCGGTTGTGCGTTTGAGGTGGAGAAGGGAAGCCGAAACAAGAGGGGGATCGAGTTGGGAGCCAAGTTGCAACAACCCCTCTTTTTGTTTTTCTTTCTCTCTCGCTGTTTCTGGCTTTTCGAAGCAACAAGCTAAAAAGGGGGAGGACAAAGAGAAATAGGAGCAAGGCTGTTTTGTTTTTATCCCTCCCACTACTTTTACCTTTTTTCTTTCCTTTGTAAGAGAGCAAGAAAAACTCTCTTTCTCCCTCTCCTTCCTCCATTTTCCAGACTGGTAGAGGGAGGCGAAGGTGGCCAGTCTAATTTGTGTCCCCTCTTTCCCATTTTCAGGCGAGAGGGCAAAGTAAGGGAAAGAGCATTCTTCACTCTCTCCCTTCTTCCCTCCTCTTTCTTCCCCTCCCCCAATGCCTCTTCGTAAAAGTTGGAGGAGGAGGGAACCCTATTTTCCTTCGCCGCTTTTCGGGAAAAGGCATCTCTTCTCTTCTCCCCCTGCGACGGCGACGGCAGAGGGAGAGAAAGCAACTTTTCGGGGAAGCATTCGACGAGGGTTTGTTTACCCTCCACTCAGGGGTGATCTGGAGCTGAGTGAATGAAGTCTTTGGCGAATTTCCCTTCTCCTCATCCTGGAGCGCCGTCTTCGCGTCTTCCTCGGAAAAGGAAGGCACGAAGAAATCAATTGCCAAACTTGGCAGTTTCTATGGCCTTCTTCTCCCATCGCCCTATCTTCCTTCCCCTTTTCTGTTGCAACTTTTTCCGGGAGAAATAGGGAGGAGGAGGAGAGCAGTAGAGCAGAAGAGCAGTAGCTTCTCCCCCCCCCTAAAAAAACGCACTCCTAGCTGCCAAAAATGTAAAGATAAGCAGGTATACAGAGAACGAACACAAACGGATTCAAGCAGACCGATTCTTTATTCCACGAAAAGTTTTTGTTGAGCGCATTTGTGAGTTGGCTATCTTTTTTGCTCCCCACCTCATCTCCCCGTATATCATTGCCCTCGATATGGTTATGACAACTAGGAAGAAAGAATCCCCACCTACCGCAGGTTTTTTGCGGCGTACAGAAGTGTAAGCAAGCGAGCAGTCCTAAAAAAGAAAAGCATGTCAGCTAGAGTATCTTTATTCCGTTGCATTTGAACATCGATCACGAAAAAGTTCGGGAAAACTTTGTTCTTTCCGTGAGAAATGGGCGAGTGAGAAACAGTTGACCAAATGTCATTATTTCCCGTTCAACATGTGCGTCTCGCATGCAGCGCAGGGGATCATTTCGCGGGCAATATATCCGCATATACCATATTTCCCGGATTCCCCCCGATCTTGGGAAAAACACGAAAGCGATGACCGATCTCCACCCGAGCCCTCGAGGATGTGCGATGGGCAAGGAAGGGAAAAAGGGTTGGTTGTGCGGGGTCGGATCGAGAAGATTGTTCAGCCAGGCGGAGGCGGGGAAATGGACGAAAGGGGAGGAAAAGGGGGAGGAGGGCTTTTCTCCTCCTGCGAATTCGGGAAAGCGGCGGTCTTTCTTCCTCTTCCTCTTCGCAACAACGGTAGCGGCGCTCTCGAAAAAAGAGGAGGAGGAGGAGGAGGACGTGACCAGAATGGCTTTTCCTTCCTTCTTCCCTCCGCCACCCATTCAAGGCAGGCAGCGAGCGACGATCCTCCTTCCTCCCTGCACTGTTGCTTGCTCGGGGTAAGCGACCGACCCAGTTCGCTTCCTTGCGCTAAAAAAATACCAGTTACCAAGGTTTATGCGGGGGTATTTGGGGACATCGCGTCATTTTGGACAAACTTATAATTTGCCTTCATAAGTTTGCCTTTGAGTAGAGAAACCCTGCGCCTGTTGGTCCAGTATTGGGCCGTCGTGTTGTGAGAGGAGGAGCAGGGAGGCGGCAGTATGCATGGCAACCAGGCGGGCAGGAAAGGGCAGAGGAAGGGAGGGAGGAAAGGGGATCTTCCGGGCGGCACAAAAGGGACCTTCGGAAAAGGGGGCTTAAAGGGCATTTGCGAAAGGAGGGGAAAGAGAAGGCGGCGCAAAAGTATTCTCTCCTGCATGGAGGTGCTCCTTTCCCCGCAAGAGGGGAAGAGTCTTTCCGTTCTTCCTTTTCCTGCATCTTTCCTTCCTTCCTGGGCTTAATGAAAATATGGGGAGGAGAGAGTCACATTCGAAAGAAACTGGCGGGGGGAAGGGGGAAGGCTTAGAGCACTCTCAAGCCTCTCCAACTCCAGCGCAAAAAGTATGATAGGAAGAAGGGGTAGCAAGTAGGAGAAAAAGCAACTCCGTCTCATTTTCAGGTCGTTAATTCCCCCCTCTCTCCCCCTATCTCCTTTTGGGCCCATTATCACGGGGCACGTCCCACCGTACAAAAGCCGAGAGTTGTTCCCTTTAGAGAAGGAGGAAGGGATGGGCAAGGCAAGCTCTTCTTTCCGTTGTTGCCCCAGTTATCTGCGAAAATGAGGTTCCATGCGCCGTGGGTGTTGGGGGAGCGACCTTGCCGCCAGTTTGTTTGGCCTCCTTTTACCGTCGGTCCGTTGTCCACCCTCTTTCGCTCTTCTGGAGAGGTCGTTGTTGTCCGGCGGCTTGCTTGCTTGTTCTTTTTCTCCCTCCTCCTTGAGTCCTTTCCCTTCCGGGCGGCGCTGTGCGGCGGGCAAACATTTCGGGGATAAATAATGAGGACCATTAGGCCCAGTAATGAAGCGGGGAGAACGGGGAAAGGTAGAGCGAGAGCGGCTACTTGCTGCATACACACTCAACGCTCGAAGCTGCTGCTTCCATCGAAGGGTGGGTTCGCCAACGCAAGGAATCTTATCTATTGTATCACGCAAAGCGAGCTCAGGAGGCAAGCGATTCTCTGGGAAAAAGAACAAAAATTTACTTCGCGGTACGCAAGTTTATAGGAGAAGCTAAAAAGTATCGAGATTTGTAGCACATTATGTAGAACTTTATTTGGACAAGCCCTGGAAGCAACTCTTTACAGCAGCAGCTCCTCCGTCGTCTTAGATTCGTCCAGCTTGAAGTCCAGGCCAATCTCTTCATAGTCTTTCTCCATGGCGGCCAGGTCCTCCCTTGCCTCCATAAACTCCCTTTCCTCCATGCCCTCTCCTGTGTACCAGTGGACAAAGGCTCTCTTCACAAACATTATGTCAAATTTGTGGTCAAGACGAGCCCATGCCTCGGCAATGGCAGTGGTGTTGGATAGCATGCATACTGCTCTCGGAACCTCTGCAAGATCTCCACTTGGCACAGTCACAGGAGGTTGGTAATTAATTCCAACTTTAAACCCTGTTGGGCACCATTCCACAAACTGTACATTCCGTCGAGTCTTGATGGAGGCAATGGCAGCATTGACATCCTTGGGAACCACATCACCTCTGAATAACATGCAGCAAGCCATGTACTTTCCCCTCTTTGGATCACATTTGACCATTTGGTTTTCAGCTTCAAAGCAAGCATTGGCAATCTCAGCAACACTCAGTTTTTCATGATTGGCCCTATCAGGAGGAACTACTGGTGCATATGTTGCCAGAGGGAAATGGATTCTTGGATATGGAACCAGATTTGTCTGGAATTCTGTGAGATCAACATTTAAAGCACCATCAAATCGGAGAGAGGCTGTTATGGATGACACTATCTGACTAATGAGGCGATTCAGGTTGCAGTATGTTGGTCTCTCAATTCCCAGGTTCCTCCTGCAAATGTCATAGATTGCCTCATTGTCTACCATGAAAGAACAGTCAGAATGTTCTAGTGTAGAATGGGTGGTTAGGACAGAGTTGTATGGCTCCACAACAGCAGTGGCAACTTGAGGAGCTGGATAGACTGAGAACTCGAGCTTTGACTTTTTCCCGTAATCCGCTGAAAGTCTTTCCATCAGCAAAGATGTGAATCCGGATCCAGTGCCGCCACCAAAAGAGTGAAAAACAAGAAATCCTTGAAGTCCGTTGCATGCATCAGCCAACTTTCTTACTCCATCCAACAGGGTCTTGATAACATCTCTGCCAGCAGTGTAGTGACCTCTGGCATAGTTGTTGGCAGCATCCTCTTTTCCTGTGATGAGCTGCTCTGGATGAAATAGCTTCCTAAACTCTCCTGTCCTGATTTCATCTACCACTGTGGGCTCCAGGTCAACCATTATGGCTCTGGGCACTTGTTTTCCATTACCGGTTTCAGTGAAGAAAGTGTTGACTGAAGAGTTGTCCATCTTGGCATCCATGGGAATTTGTCCATCAGGTCCAATGCCATGCTCCAGGCAATAGAGCTCCCAACACGCATTTCCAATTTGGCAGCCAGCTTGCCCAACGTGGATCGATATGCACTCGCGCCCTTGGAAGTCCATAACCTTTTGCGGCATTTTGTTTCGCGAGAGCAAACGTTGAGCGTGCCGTTAAATTAAGAAACTCGCGCTCGAAAGCTAATTCCCCCAAACGGAAAATGCATTAATCCAAATTTCAATTTCAATTTCAAAAGCAAACCAGCATGCCAAAAATCAGTTTTACGGGAAATGAGCTAGCCGCAGGAAAACCGTTACATTTGAATTTTTTGAAAAAAATATTAGGTTGCGAACTTGCGAAACGCCAAGTTTGACTTTTTAAAAGGATTACAAAACTAAGTCTCCTTGCTGTGCAAAACAGAATGGACGTTTGTTGCCCTCTTTCTGAACAATACCGCTTTCCAAAAAAAATGCAAAGAAAGCCGCCTTTTTCTGGAGTGGAACTCGTGTGAACACTCCAGGTGTTAGCCGTTTTGGCGGGGCGGGGCAGTGGAAAAAATCAATGCAGTCGGGCGACGGGCTCATTTTTCTCGGGTTCATTCCCCCAAGTCATGCGAGAGTTTGCCAGACTACCACTTCTATGAGATTCTGTATGTGTACTTTGGAGATTCAGACCAAGGCGCTGGATTATCAAAGCAAGAGCAAAAGCGAGCGGACCGCTCTTCAAGATCCTCACTGTAGCGCTGTCGCTGATAGTGCTCCAGCGCACTCAGAGACAGACTCTGTGTGTGTGTGTGTGTGATCGAGTATATTTCTCCCATTCAGTACGTGCAAAATTTGACATTAGCAGTTTGCGTACTCGGAGTGTCAATAAATACCTTGCAGTGTATTCCCTCACCACATGTAATTTGGCCGACGTGTGGCCGCCAGGGAAAATCTAGATTGCTTTCCTGGCACCGCCGCCAAGCAATTATATCGAAACTATGCAAAGTCGACGGCCCTTGTTTATTAGATTTGGAAAAGTGACTGCGACATAACTTTGTCATCAGAAATTTTAATCGTCGCCCTTGGACGCTGATTCTCCCCTAAAGACCGGTCACCGTCGTGGAGGTGGCCGACCTGCAATGAGCTGCGAGGGCGACGAAGGCGAAACGGACTGCGGATCACAAATTTTGCCGATCTTGGCATTCACAATATTTGCTTCCTATGCTGTGTATACACACTCATCTCCCAGTAACGTTTGTCTTGTGCGAATTTTTTTCCCGTCTTCTGTACTTTTCAAGCGCTAAAGGAAACATACATTAAACATCAAGCAATTGAGGTCTCCAATGCCTGTTCAATGTAGAGGAGACTAGCGTGGCTTCCTTGGCAAAAGCATAGGTGGAAAGGAGGCTAATAGCGTAAACCATATTGAATAATGTTCTCTTCATGAAACAGAGTTTACGGATCACCGAGGAAGTTTTTTTACGGACGAGATCGACAGTGAAGCAGGGAGGGGGGATGGAGCAGGCAGCTCACCACTTTCTACTCTATCACTCACGCCTATGCCGCCTGAGCCCTCGCATGGAGGTTTTGCTGTAGTCCTTTCCTAGGCCAGGCAACTTATTAAATACGACGAGGAAATTTGACGGAAAGTGGTGCAAAGACTATGTACTAGCCTTGGAGTAAGTTTTCCACGCCGCCGAACTCACCGTTGGGAAGAAGTAAAACTCGAACAAAATAGCCAAAAATAGAGAGAAGCTCGTCCTGTTGCGTAGCAAGGGATCGAAGGACTGTCTCCTGAGTGATCGAGTTCCAAGGTCCAGCGCCGCGCGGGAACATCGGAGGAACGTAAAGCGAATATTGTTAAATGAAACGAAAGAGTCTGACATTTTGCTTTCTGCCTGTGGGCATCCAATGGGAACGGTGTCTTTCCAATGTTTTTGGAGAATTGACTATGCGTATTCCCCCGGAAATACCCTATTTACTGTATAATCGACAAATTTTGTTGACGGGCGAACTGCTTCCTCCTCCAATTTCAGCCTATAAGCAATCGTTACTTGTAAAGAGGAGACTGGCAGAAATGTGTTTGTGTATCGGATATCTCGCTTGTGCACTAAGGATGGCAACAGTTTTCCATATTCGAAAAAATATATAATTGGCCTGACCAGGTACGATACGTGCCTAACCGGTGTATGTATTATCTAGAGTAAGGGTCTTTTTGTGGCCGTAGGAACAAAAGATGCTCTGCGCAGTGTTTCTTCCAGAACCGTAAAAGATTTGTTTTTTTAAAAAAAAGAACTCTAAAAAGTCGAGTGAGTTTTTTTCTTTTGATTTCCGAATAAATCGTGTATCCCTGGCCTTCGTCAATTTCGCTTCCGAGCGGCGACTGGGAAGAAAAGCCTCGGGATAGGGAGGGGGAGTGCTTGAAAGAGTACAATGTACTTCGAGAGGAGGACTCAAGACCACCATAGTGGTTGTTCGGAACGAGAGTTTTTACACCAGCGCAGATAGAGAGCAAGTCGAGAGGGAGGATCGGTTCTCAGCAGACACTTGTTGCTTTCTCTCTCTGCTCCCAATTTTCTGGGCTCTTCTCCTTTTCCTCTCCAAATCCAAGAAGCGCTCTCTCGCCTCCAGGGCCGGAGGGGAGGGGAGGGGAGGGGAGGCCGCGCTTTCGTTCGTCGTTAGTCGGCTCTCGAAACTCTCTCTATTCAGAAGGACAATCGGAGGCTTCCCTCTCCACCTTTTCGCAAAGGCCAAACAAACCCGATTGTTTCGAGGAAGCGGTGGAAGGAGGAAAGAAAGAAGCAAACTTTTCTGGAAGCGTCCAATTTTCGTCGGTCGCCAAAGAGAGAAAGGAGGAAAAAGGGGCGAGTGAGGAGGAAAGTTTTTTTGGCATCTCAGTCGGGTCGGGTCGGAAAGACGAAACTCTCAGACGATTCGTCAAGGTGACTTTTTTCATCCTTAAAAGAGGAGCAAAGCGGAGTAAGGTAAGAATGAACTACAACAATAAACCATATGTCTTTTTTCTGTTATTGTTTTTATGCCTGCCGTGAGTGAGATATCGTGTGCACAAACACGTTGCGGGATTTTGGGAATTGAGTGAAGAGCGCTTTCTGTGCAATAGCCATCATTCGGTGGAGCTTAGGATGAGGCTTGGGACGGGAGAAGGACGGAAATGGTTGATGGAGAGGTGATGCAGCGGTGCAACCATACTTGGGCACCGGGATGGAGAGAGAGAGTTTTTTTTAAAGAGAGGCTTTTTTAAAAAAAACGTTGTTGGATGATGAATACTTTGGGAAGTCACAAACAAACCTTGACATAGCACGGGATTTTGTATGTCTTCTTTTACGAGAACGTCTTTTCTTCTCTCAAAAAATTTATGTAGACGGAATCCTTAACAAGACGGAGGGATAGCGGCAACAGAATTCGCATCCTACCCCACGCGCGTGTATGAGTGCAGTATAACAACAGGTGGATTGGTTTGGAGGGAGAATGAGTCGGAGAGAGCGATGGATTGATGGGTGAGAGAAGTAGGCGCGGCGGCGGCGATTGCATCAGGTGCATCATAGCCCATCGGAGGAGAGAGAGCCCATTTCCGCTTCCGCCGCAACAGAGCGTGGGGGGAACTGCCTCGCCATTTCCCCCGGGAACGCCGTTGTTTCCCACTTTCAAGGATGGAAAACAAAAACCGCGAATGAGAGCGCGAAAAAGGGGTACGAAAGGATCTCCTGTCACTGTCCCTCCTCCGCCTTTCGTGCTTTCCATTAGAGGCTGTCACTGCCACTGGAGGGAGGAGGAGGAGGAGAATGATATAACCCGCAGATCCCGGCTGCGAAATAGTTTTCTGACGCCTCGATGCGACCCTCCTGCAGCAGATGGGCGACCAACAGACAGACAGGGCGAAAAGGACATCTCCCCTCTTTGCCTTCACACCACTTTTTTTTCGCGTGCGGCGGAGCCGTCAGGTCCTTGAACGGTATGCGCGTTTGTCTGTTGAAGGGTACGAGATAGACAGACATGAATAATTCGAAGTTCCGTTTCTTTAACCAAATTTCTAGCTCTTTCGTTTTCGCAGCCGGTCCTTGGACAAGGTCTGTTCTTGTTTCCTCCCGAGAACATCGTGCGAATCCCCCCTACCGCGCCGTGTCTGTCTCTGCTCCAGCGTGTTTGTCTGCTTAAGCGAAATTAAATCCCCTCTCCGTTCCTCCTCGTCACGCTTCGTCTCCCCTTTTCGTTGGAATCTCATCTACAACATTTCCCCCGAGAGACATGGTCCAAATCCCTTGCGCGACTGGGCCTCAGTCTCAGTCGTTAAGAATGGAAAGGAGAGCCACCACGGCAGTGTGAATGAGCACACCTACTCCCCCGGCCAGTTTACCATATGAAGAAGAGCTTATATGACACCGCTCTTGTGGGAGCAGTAATCATCACCATGTCCCTTGGGGGGTAAGAGAGAGGAAGGCAATCCGCACCCATTCATTGGGTTTCATTTGTCGACTACGCAGTTGTAGGGGCCGCGCAAGGCCCCTGTGTGTACAGTACTACTGGGAGTCATGGCTGGCATCTAAGGAATGTTTTTCCGGGATCGGATGCGGCGGCCATATGCACCGGGGAAAATAGCACGTGCTGCTCTTCATGCATTCAGCCTTCTTCGTACTATGGACAAGTCTACCCCCAGAGAGACTCAAACCGGTCAGGCCATCGAACTCTTAAGACGAAACACTAGTCAGGCATTATCTGTTCCTCGGCCTCCCTCAAATTGTATCTCCCCCCTTTCGTACGAGTTGGCTCAGTTGAGTCGATGACTCGATCAGTTGAATCAAGCACTCAATGGCATGCATGAGTTTCCTGCCCACCCAGACGGTGCAGCGTCATGTCTCTAGGAAAGGGCCGCGGACCTTCAACAAACAGCGACCGTCTGATCTTCACATCTTCGAGCACTGACCAAATGCAGTCATCCATTCATCGTTGAATTTCGGGCGGATCGATCAATCCGATCCAAAGCGACAGCGATCGAAACTTTTTACACCAAGTTTAACGTTTCTCTTCTGAAATGACTGCCGGCTTAGGTAAAGGTCGGTGACATGCACGAGAGAGCATTACAGAGCTATTATTATCGGTCATTTGGGCTCCGTGTTCTGGCGTGGCGGGTTCAAAGGAGAAGCGACAGGCCCAAGTCTTTCCCTATCGCCAGGCGGCCAACAACAGCCCCCCGCCCAACAACACTCACACGCCCGCCAGCCCCGAACTACCCAAAGTCCGATAAACATCGACATTTCCTGCCTTCCCCCCTTCTCGTCAAGGCCTGCGGTGGTGGTGGGAACGAACGCAGTGTTAAAAGAACTTCTTAAAAGGGGCAAAGGGGAGATAGGGAAAAAGAAAAATCCTTCTTGCTCCCTCCGAAAATCGAGTTCGTGCCTTCTCCTATGCTCTACTTGAACGTACCTTTTCTAGCCAGGTGTTGAGGGATCGGAGGAAGAGCACAATGGCCTTTTCTTCCCCTCCCTCCTGCTTCCCCTGGGCTGGAAAATTGAGGCAAGGCAGGGAAAGGAGGAGGGAGAAAGAGAGCATAATGGAACGGAGGAGGAGGAGGAAAGAGGGCAGGGATTCATTCTTTTTTGGTGGGCGAGTCGCTGTCTTCAAATAGTGTTTCTGTGCTAAAAAAATAAACATATAAATATACAAAAAGAGCAAAAATTACACAAGAAGCTGGAGTGCCAATTTTCGTAAAATATTGAGCATCGATCTTTTTTTGCCACGTACCACCCGCATTTTCCAATTTTGTTTTATACAACCTTTCTTTCCTTGCAACCCAAGACTTCCTGCCATGTTCGCAACACCTCTTTCAATGCACGCGACGAGGCCTCGTATTTACGACTTGTACTTTCAGGTGGGCACCGTCATACAACAATGAATGCGCCGTCTTCTCCGCGCTTCCACCCGCACCATCCCCATCCCCACCACCAGGGGCAACAGGGGCAGCAACACCAGCAGCAGCATTCTCACTTCCCGCTGCCGCCGCCGCAGCAGCACCACCGCAGTGCCACCGACATGAGGATCATGTCCCCCCGCGAGCGGCAGGCGGCGGGACAGGCCTCCTCGCTCTACTCGCCAAGACTCCCCTTCAGGCACTTTCCCAACCAGGAGTTCGGCGGTGACCGCCCCTCGCCCCCTCCCCCGGCGCCGTCGTCGTCGCCCTCAGACACCACAGCCAGGAGGCACAGGCAGAGACTAAGCTACCAGGTGAGAAGGAAAAAAATAATAGGGAACTCAAGTGCAACGTTTTTCCTTCCAACCGTGTTACTACGTAGAACTACGTTTCTCGCTCTGCGGAGAGCAACCAACTGACTTCCTCCTCCTCGCCGGGGCCAGACTGCAGACGAGACGAGCAAGGGGGAGGAGGAAGCGGAGGAGGGTCCTCAGGCCCATCAAGCAGGCACAACTCATTCCCCCACAGATACAGGGGCCCAGAGGGAAGGGCGCAACACCAGCAGCAACAGCAACCGCCGCCTTCCCCTCAGTACCGCAGCGGCGGTCGATCGCGCCAGCGCCGCCAGCGCCCGCCTCCTCTCAAGCTCGGCGCTGCTCACTGGGACTCCACCCAGACTTCCGAGACCGACTGCTCCGTGGCCAGCAGCGCCTCCCCCAACCGAGGTTCCTCCGGAGCCTCCTCACCCGCTCTCAGCTCCTCCTCGCCGGCGACGTCTGTGGCGGCATCTCCAAGGGCGCCCAGACCATCGCCGGCGCCACCGCATTCGCCAGCGACCTTTAAGCAGCAGCAGCAGCAGCAGCAGCAACAGCAGCAGCAGATGAACCACCTTCCTCCTTGGGGGAACCACTATTCGCTTCCTCCTCTATCCCCCATCCCCCACTCCCCTTCGGTCACCCCAACCAACTCTCGCCGCCGAAGCTCAGTCCAAGCGGGGTTCGCGGCTGCGGCTGCGGCTTCGGCGGCCTCCCCTTCCCCCCGCCACCCTTGCCCGCCTTCCCCTCGCTCCCCTCGTTCCCCGCGCACTCCCTGCTCGCCCTTCTCCCCTGCCTCCCCCTCCGGCGGCAGCCACCGCTCGCCCTCGCCCAGTCACCCGCCGCAGGGGAACCTCGCCAGGCTGGCATCGAGGCAAGCGCTAAATATCCCCATCTAACAATATACTTATATTGTACTAGTACTTATATTTTACATGAACTGCTCACTGTTGTAGACGTCGTTCTAACGCCGTCGTCTCCGCCTGTCCGGCCCCTAGGCAAAGGAGGACATCAAACTTCCTCGAACTCCCAGGTATTTCGCCCATAAAGTATACCCCGGTACATTTTTTTCCGTGCTGTTCCCGTAGACGATTTGGACCGTATAGACTTCACAAGCACAATATCACTCTGATCTGTTTTCTTGGCTTTCCCTTCCTTTAGTAAGTAGGGCATCATGTTCGCTCTTCCGGAGGGAGAGGAAATTAAGTTTGGAAGAGAGATAGGCCACGAAAACTTTCTTCTCTGCCCAAAGAGTTATACCCAACAAGAGAGCAGGCTTCGACTATGATGGAATAAGATAATTAAATATCTTGGTATTTCGAAAACGAAATCTCACCACCCCCTGATTACAGTTGCCTAATTTTTCGTCCTTTTTCAGTGGCGGATTACGAGCGCAGCCGCCGCTACCAGAGCCTCCCCACCGACTCGGTTGGCTACAACCCTCGCCTCTGCTCCAACGAGCTCTACCGCCTGAGGGCATTCTCAATCTCGCCAAAGGGAGCACTCATCAAGCATGGGGACCAAGTAAGACCGACTGGCCTTGCAAAGATCGGATGATGGTTTTGGTTCTGAACTGCTTTCGTTTTATCAGCTGGCCTCCCGCCGGCCCCGCTCCTCCGCCGGATCCACCGCCAACACATCAAGGCAGGCTTCCAGGTACACAACACATTTGCGTACAGCGAAGGGCGGAAAGTAGTCAAGCGCTAGCCTTAGAAAGGGCCTCCGTTTCGCTGAAATTCCAATCTTGGCAGAAAATAAGGGAGTGGATGAAGCACGGGGGGGAAAGATGCTGATTGAATTGAGTTTACGTCTCCGGGAGAAAAGGGGGACTAAGAGCGTGTTCCCGCCTTTCTCTCTCGCAAAGTCATCCGGCCTCCCTCACCTCAGCTCTCTCGTATTCATAGAATTCTTTTTGAACATCCGTCCGAGCAATGGATGCACTTTCGCGTACGAAATCGTTTCCTATTTCCCTTTGTATTTTTCCTGGAGTCACAGACAATCAGTCAAAACTCCCAAGAGAGAAGAGACGCTTGAAGGATGGCCCTGTATAAAGTAAGGAGACCACTAGCTACTTTTCTGGAGATCAAACGCGTACGCGCGCTTCCATTAAGAAGAAGAAGTTTGTTCAAGGGAAGGGAGGAAGAGAAGATTGGGACCGAAAAAGAGCCTCTTGTCAAGGTATCCTTGTTGCAGAAAAAATGATAAGAATGCCTCCCCCTTTCCATCTAGTCCTCTTTCGCCGAAACCCTCCTTCTCCCTCTCTCCTCCGTCCCTCTTCTCTCGATCTGTGTGTTATGAATCTCTTGCCTCAGTTCCCTTCTCTATCCTCCCCCATCCTCCAAGAAATACCCCCTCCTTCCTCCCCGTCTTGCGACCGCATTAGAGGAGGGTAATCTCCTCCTCCCCTTCGATCCGATCTGCCTCCGCCCCCTCTTTCGCCGCAACAGAAAATCTTTGAAGTACTGTGGAGAGGAGACGGGCGGGCGAAGGGGGATCGACGAGAGAGAAGGGGGAAACCAGGACTTGCATCACCAGCAGGATATTTTTCGCTTCAACGCACTAAGACACAAGCAAGCACAAGAGTATTATGTTTGCACAGTATTCTGAAACTCCCACAAAGCGTGTCTACCTTGTCGGAGAGGTTTTTTATCCTCTTGGGATTCGGATATCATGGTTGCCTGGGCGAGGAAGGCACTCTGCCTCAGACAGTGTAATAATAAATTTAGGTGAGTGGCTTTCGCCCCCTTGCCTCCAGCGGAGGATGCCTTCGCTCCGTCTATTTTCCTGATGTGTTGTCGTGTTCAAACTGCTTTCCATCTCTGTTGTTTTGTCTTCCACAGTCGAACAGTATCGGGTTTCAGGCGGGCAAACTTAAAAAGAATTACAAGTGAGAAAATGTTACATGCTTTTGCTTGATCTTGAAGAAAACCTAATGAAGTCCTGCCTTTTGTCAGCACAGTACTTGGGGAACGGCGACAACTTGTTCTTCCAGCCTAAGCCCCCCAACGGATATGCTATTCAGGGACTTGTTCTTCCCCAGAACAGACTTTTCAATCAAGAGCCTTTTTGACCAACCACTACCCCATTAGATCCAACTCTCGCGGCGCCAGCCCCTACGCAAGCAACTCCGGAAGCAGAGAGGTATCGCCGCTGGGGAGGTCTCCCGTAGCGACGACGGCCCCAAACATACCGACGACGACGACGGCGCAGCATCAGCAACAACAGCCGCCGAGAAGCCCAGGGGGATGCAGGGGAGGAGGACACCAACTTGGACAGGTGGGGCTAACACCTTTCGAAACTGACAGTCAGGGAACAGCAACGAGCTCCGCTGCCATTCGAGTTTTGACAATGTGCTATTTGGTGCTTTTTCCTCCCCAGCGTTCGCCGTGGTCCAGCCAGTCTTTGGCCGAGGAGGTTGCCGCGGAGCTGCCCAGAGACGACGAAGACGTCATGGCCGGGATCCCCCCTGGCGGCGACGGCGGCGGGGACGCGGACGAAGGCGGGGGAGGCCCCAAGTACCGCGTGTGCGTGTTGGGCCAGAGCGGCAGCGGAAAGACGGCGCTCGTATCACAGTTCCTCACCTCGGAATACATGAACACCTATGACGCGTCGCTGGGTGAGTGTTTGAGACAGGAAAGAGGGAACAAAGGATGATTTTTTCCCGCCGCGGTGTACCGGTAGGTTGTCTTGTAAAACTATCCATGCAGGGTAAAAATGTTCCTTGAGATTTGAAAGCTCTTTTTAAAAAATATTCCATGGATCCCCACGGGTCTCTGAACAAAAACGTTCTTGTTTCTCTCCCCAGACGAGGAGTGTGACGAGCGCTCCGTGTCTGTGGTCTTGGACGGGGAGGAGTCGGAGCTGGTATTCATCGACCATCCGGGAGGGGAGATGTCCGTGAGTTGATGCCATATCCTCCTACAATGTAGTCCTCGATTCCAAGGAGGCCACGCATTGCAGCAAGTTGCAGCTAAAATGAGACGCAATTCCGCCGTCACGAATATATACTGCTTTTTTTTTGTTCGCGTGCCTCTTTCGCTTATTCTTCCTCCTCCTCTTCCTCGTTCTCCTCCCGCACAACTTATTCCCCTCCTTGCCTTGGCCTCAATTCTCTTCACCGTAATTTTCCGTCCTCACCACGGGAAAGGGGAGGAGGTAGCTCCCATCAGACGCCTGCATGGGTAGGGGGAGGCTAGAGGAGTTTATTTTTTTTGTGTTCCGGCCCAGCTGGACAAGGTAGGACCCTTTTTTCTAGGCCTTCTGTTGGCAAATGAAGACACAAACGACCTAACTTGCCTGTCTAAATCGGCACCTGGAGCGAAATTGGAGCAGAGAGAAGAGCAAAAAAGTATTGCACCCCTAGAGTTCTCGTCCATCGCGCAACGAAAAAATACTGTACGTACATATAGTGCAGATAGGCCAGTGGGATGGCAGGCAGGGCCTTTGGGGTCTCGTCTTACATCCGCCGGGGGAAGGAAGACATGGTTGGTGGTGTACCGCAGGAAAAGTGAAAGGCGAAGACCCACGGTAAATATGCGCATAATGAAGTTTTCCCCTACCTCTGACACAACAAAAACGGCCCTCCCTCCCGCGTTTGGGGTAAATGGGGTTACTTGGGTTACCCTCCTCCCTTCTTCCTAAAGAGGAATGTGGCGGTGGCGACCGGGGGATCCTGAAAGAGAATTGATCCAATCAGTCTGGGAAGAGGGCAATAGGGAAGAGAAACCAACCCAATTAGGAAGGTACGATCAATGTTTTTTTGAAAACTCTCAATTGGAGAGTCTATATCACTGAATATACTGTACGAGTGGTCCTTCTTTTTCTTCCTCGGCCGTAGCTATACGTATGTGGGGCTCAAAAAGGGGTTTGGTAGGTGTGTGTTCTCTTTCTCTGTGCCAAGGCAATGGAAGTGTTTACCTTGTCTGAGGTTCCTCCTCCTCTCACCTTTTGCTTGTATGGCCTGGTTTCCCTCCTGTCTCAGCAGTGCGTATGTGGTGAAGCCCCCTCCTGTTTTCCCCCTTTCCATCAGGGCAAATCAGCAGTCTCTTCAACAATGCATGGAATCTCGTACAAAAGGAGACTTTCCCTCCTTCATCCCTAACCGCCAGATATTCCCCTCTCCTCTTGTCACCACTGATGCCAACTTTCTAAATTGGAATAATTAACGGCTATTCACCCACTTACCCTCCTCCCTCTGTACATAGCTCGGGAAAGAAGCAGACAAATTCCACTGAATATATCAGCAAGTGGTTCTTTCTGCCTTGGTGTAAGTTAGCACGTAGTAAGCAAATTGGTGACTGGGCGACTTGCTCTTCCCTCCAAGTAAAACAATTTGCATGCGATACTTCTCTCCCTTATTTCTCTTTTTCTTTTGCGACAAAGGCCTCATCATGGACAGTGGCGTGACGGGGGTGAAGGAAACACAACTGCATAAAAGACATGAGCGACCCGAGGAGACCAATCCACATGCAAGCTTCAGTTATAAAACTGCTTCTCAGGGAGAAAACAAAACTATTGGCCCTCAAGCATTTGACTCTACAGGGTGGGGATAACATGTGGAGCTACAGCAGTACAGAAGAATTGTAATGCGCTCACATTTCGTATTTTTCGGAAGCTTTTTGGGTACAAGCCCAAGTATGGTACGGTCTCGGCGCAACAATCCCCATGGGTGGAGAGATGATGGTTAGTTGCGGTTGCTGCTTCATTGCGAGGCACGCTCAGCGAAGCGAAGGGGAGGAGGAAGTGTCTGGAAATTCCGTCACCCTCTTTTCTCCGCCCACCCCGGACCTCCCCCTTTGCCGGCTTCCAAGAAAACTGCGTCAGAATCTACGGTACTATTAATAAATAGTGAAAGAGAGGCCCCAAGGAAAAAGGGATGAGTAACTTACTTACTTGGAAAAGAAAGACGAATCTCTTCCAAATCTTCCCCTTTCTAAAAGAGTTGGATGGATGACTCCAAGTATGTGATCCTCCTTTTTTAATTTAATCTTTCAAAAGAAGGGGAGGAACAATTAAGACGGGTCTACTACCCGTACTAGAAAGCCCTTCTTATATTCCTCTGCAGATGAAGGAGACTGGGTGTAGGCTATGGGGCTCTTTTCGACAGGGACATTTCACCTCTGAATGGGACAATTTCGTATCTCTTCCAGCGAGTTCAGCAGAATAAAGGATTTCAGCAGGAACTAGATCGAACGAGTGTATGTGAATCTGGATGGCAATCGCGGAAGGAAAAAAAGTCCTCTCGGCGGGTTTGGCTTTTCTTTCTGACGAAAAAAAAAGACGAAAGAGGATCGAGTCTGAGTCGAAAACTCGGATCGTTTGCCATCTTCTCCCCCTCTATGTTTCAGGTTGAGAACACCCTATCCACGTACGACCCTCACTCCATCGTGGTCACTTACTCTGTGGTGGAGAGGTCAAGCTTCCAGGTGTGACTTTTTATCTGCGGCGCAGCCCAGATGGGGCGGGGGTATTTTCAAATTTCCCAAGTTCAGTCTTTTGAGGGTGAAAAGGCAAAAACTTTGTTTCAAAATGGGTGTGAAAAGGCAAAAACTTTGTTTTAAAATGAATGTGAAAAGGTAAAAAAATGTCTCAAAATGGTTGTGAAAAGACAAAAACTTTGTTTCAAAATGGGTGGGCCAAATTTCTTCAAACTAGTTTCATGAAAGTTTTACTTGCTATACATCATGGTACAATTGATTTGTCAAAATATTATGATTATATTCCACGCCGCAGATCAATGAAAGGATCCCTTCTTGTTTCTTTTGTTTTTTGTTTGTTTGTTTGTTCTGGGGAGTCTTGCTTCCAAGGACGGCCGATCCGCGTTTCCTTTGGTTTTAAGATGTACGTTTGCATGTGCCATGCTCACTTGATTTTGTTCTCCAGACCGCTGAGGAGAT
>JAAUYJ010096086.1_pt1 | contig 22863 bp, 15 predicted proteins | sample 7278031 | NCBI WGS metagenome assembly JAAUYJ01 (sample SAMN14350222, study PRJNA611818) | marine sediment metagenome | isolation source: surface marine sediment (1.8m) | place: French Polynesia: Moorea | collected 2018-08 | reverse complement strand
TTTGCTTAGATTGATTTGGTAAAAGTCTTTATTGCGTATGGCGCAATAGGAGTTTTTGCTTAGGTTGGTTCGATAAAAGTCTTTATTGCGTATGGCGCAATAGGAGTTTTTACTTAGGTTGATTTGGTAAAAGTCTTTATTGCTTTCCTTGTGATATAACTTTTGGCATTGGACATTTAATTAATGGCCGTGTAGGATAAGATTATGTTAGTTAAAAAATCTTAAAAACTTTTAACTTATGTTCATATATTCTCAAGGCTTAATCAAACTGAAAGCATCCCTCAAACAGAGGATATTTTTTGGAAACGAGCCGACACCAGAACTCATAGCTATATTGCTTGTGTACTTTGTCCAAGGAATTTTAGGACTAGGACGTTTAGCCGTGAGTTTCTTTCTCAAAGATGAATTGGCCATGAGTCCGGCTGAAGTTTCAGCAATGTTAGGCATTGTTGCCATACCGTGGATGATTAAACCCATTTTTGGCTTTATTTCGGATGGAGTGCCAATATTTGGTTATCGCCGACGACCCTACATGATTTTTTCTGGGATACTAGGGGCATTTTCTTGGGTAGCATTGGCAAAGTGGGTACATACTCCACTAGCAGCTACAGGAGCGATCGCTATTAGTTCTTTATCAGTAGCTATTAGTGATGTGATAGTTGACTCTTTAGTAGTAGAAAGAGTTCAAAAAGAATCTATCAGTGCTACAGGTTCTCTACAGTCTTTGTGTTGGGCAGTCTCAGCATTAGGAGGGTTAATAACTGCTTATTTTAGTGGTTCTTTATTGGAAACTTTTAGTAATCAAACTGTATTTTTAATTACGGCTACTTTTCCTTTGATTGTGTCTGCTGTAGCTTGGTTAATAGCAGAAGAAAAAGTTGATATTGGCATTAACTTTGAAAATGTAAAACAACAAGTTAAACAGGTAAAAATAGCAATTACTAAAAAATCAATTCTGTTGCCAACTGCTTTCCTATTTCTTTGGCAAGCAACCCCAACTTCTGAATCAGCTTTCTTTTTCTTTTCCACAAATGAACTAGGATTTCAACCAGAATTTTTAGGCAGAATACGGTTAGTAACAAGTATTGCTGCTTTATTAGGAGTTTGGCTATTTCAACGCTTTTTTAAATCTGTTCCGTTTCGGAAAATTTTTGGATGGTCTACAGTTATTTCTTCTCTTTTAGGAATGACAACTTTATTATTAGTAACTCATGCTAATAGAGCGTTAGGTATTGACGACCATTGGTTTAGTTTAGGAGATAGTTTAGTGCTGACGGTAATGGGAGAAATTGCTTTTATGCCAGTCTTAGTTTTAGCTGCTAGACTTTGCCCACCGGGAGTAGAAGCAACTTTATTTGCCTTATTAATGTCTATTTATAATTTAGCTGGATTGATTTCCCATGAAAGCGGCGCTTTATTAATGCACTGGTTAAAAGTTACCGAGACAAATTTTGATAATTTGTGGTTGTTGGTAATTATCACTAACCTATCTACTTTATTGCCATTACCTTTACTAAATTTGTTGCCTTCATTCAATGCTCAAATAGAGCAAGAAGAAAATATTAATTCTATACCACTATTAGAACCTGAACTTATTGGAAATGAAGTTGGCACATCTAATTTGATACCATAATATTTACCATGAATGATGCCTACTGCTAGTGGTAAAAAACATCAAAAATAACAATCTATTCAAAGTACAAAAATAGATGATTCAGGTAAATAAACATTTGTCTGAAGCACAAAGTAAACTCTTAAAAAACTAATACTAAAGATAATTACCCTGACTTCCTTGAACAATTAAAAATAAAAATCAATCTTTGGGCATACTATAATTTTTATAGCAGTATATTTTGGGCTTAGGAGAATAAATTTAAGATATTTGTGCAGGATTCCAGTAGGAACAAAGAACAGGTAATAGAGGGAATTTCCTAATATTAATGCGTAACGCTATAGCACTACGGGTGCTTCTAAAATTAGTATCTCAAAAGGTTTGATTTTACCGAAAAATAAAGGTATAAAGCCTTCTATTTCCAGAGAAAAAAGAAAAAAAATTCCTTTGAGCCCATCCTGATTTTACAGAAAAAATAAAAATAAATATTTGGGCATACTATAATTTTTATAGCAGTATATTTTGGGATTAGGAGAATAAATTTAAGATATTTGTGCAGGATTCCAGTAGGAACAAGGAACAGGTAATAGAGGGAATTTCCTAATAACTTTCCCTTGAACATCTGGTTCGACCTTAGTTTGCCAGATAGCATTGGAGGAACTTTCGCTAATTGGTAAGCAAAAAAAAGCCATAAATCCGCTAATTATTATCAAAGTGGGAGAAGGTTTTATTCCGGCTAATAAAATACATAATCCTAGTAAAACTTCAGAGACAATAATACTCTTAATTCCCTCTTTAAAACCACCAAAAATACTGATTATAATGCTACTAATTAACATCCCACTACCTGCAATAGATAAAACTAGACCAAGAATATTAGCAGCAGAAAAAGACAAAACCAGAGGGGTGAATAAAACTTCAGCGGTACAGACAGCAAAATTATTTATCGTAAAGAACATTAATAATCCCATTAGTCCAGGTCTAACTTTAATGTAATTCCAACCGTAAATTGATTCCTTGATTAGAGAACCTTTACTTAATTTTCCCGCAATGGTAGTTTTAGGTTTGGGAAATTCGACAATTAATATTGTGATTAAGGCACACACAAAAGTGCATAAATCTAACAGAATCACGCCTTGCAATTGAATAAAAATTACCAGAAAACCTCCACAAATTGGTGAGATTAATCTAGCTAATGCATCTGATAACTGAGTCATTCCACTAGCTCGAATCAAATGTTTTTTGGGAACGAGGAGAATTGTACTTGCATTATAAGATGTCCATTGAAAAGCACTCGAAACAGAACTAATTGTAGTAGCAAGATAAATATGCCAGATTTGCAGTTCTCCAGTAATTACTGATAAGGCAATACCAAGAGTACTCAAACTTGCCACTGTATCACTAACAATCATTGTCCTACGGCGATCGTAACGATCGACTAAAGCTCCAGCAACAGGCCCAATGATTAACCCTGGTAGCATTGCAAAAAAGGAGATTAGAGCAAACTGGGTAATTGAATCTGTATTTTGATAAACCCAAACACCAAGAGCAAAACTTGTCAGTTGAGAACCTATTAAGGAGATTAGTTGACCAAACCAGACGATCAAAAAAGTTCTCATATCTTTATTTATAATTTTAAATCATTAGTTTTTTGCATATTCTATGCCCACTTGTCAGTCTTTGCTAGAAGTCTCACTCTTTTGGTAGTTATACCATCCGTGAAAAAAGAATGTTAAAAATAGTTGGGTTGGGTAAACAAAAATGGTTAAATAAGATGAATATTTACTTAAATAGAATTTTTTCAGGTTAAAAAATGATAATAACAGCTCTTTCTACTGACTACTGACTGTTGATACCAATTCACTTTAAAAATGTCACAAATAGTTTCAAACTTTAGATATGAAATAATTTCCTGAAATTACGCTCTGCGTCAAAGTGCTGAGTTTGTAAAATCTTAATGCATGACTTTTGACTTCCGTGAAACGGTATAGATTTGTTGGTTGCCATTCATCCCGACACCAATTTAATCTGGTGCAGACCTTTTGCCAAGATTTTATGTAAAACTATAAATAGTTGAAAATTTAGGATTTTAATAATGACAAACTTACAAACTCAAAAACCTGCATTTTTTACTCGCGAAGATTGGCAAAAAGGTTATGAATCTCAACCAAATGAATATGATTATTGGATTGATGATATAGAAGGTGAAATACCAGCCGAATTAAATGGTACTTTTTTCCGCAACGGACCTGGTTTATTCGAGATTAATGGTCAATCTATTGCTCATCCTTTTGATGGGGATGGAATGGTTTGTGCAATTAGTTTTAAAAATGGTCGTGCTTACTTCCGAAATCGTTATGTTAAAACAGCAGGTTATGTAGCTGAAAAACAAGCAGGAAAAGTTCTTTATCGGGGAGCTTTTGGGACTCAAAAACCTGGTGGTTGGTTAGCCAATATTTTTGACCTTAAAAATAAAAATATTGCCAATACTAATATTATTTATTGGGGTGATAAACTTTTGGCTTTATGGGAAGGAGGGAAACCTCATCGTTTAAATCCCCAGAATTTAGAAACTATTGGAATTGATGATTTAGATGGAATTTTACAACCTGGTCAACCTTTATCTGCTCATCCTAGAATTGAAAAAGGTAAGGATGGAAAAGGCGATGTTTTAATTAATTTTTCTGTGAAGCCTGGTTTATCTAGTATAATTACTATTTTTGAGTTCAACAGTCAGGGAAAACTATTAAAACGTTACTCTCATTCTATTCCAGGTTTTGCCTTTTTACACGACATGGCAATTACACCAAATTACTGTATCTTTTTCCAAAATCCTGTTAGTTTGAATCCCTTACCTTTTGTTTTAGGATTACGAGGTGCTGGTCAATGTCTTAAATTTTTACCTAATCAACAGACGCAGGTTATTTTAATTCCTCGTGATGGTAGTAAAGACATGAAAATATTAGAAACTAAACCTTGTTTTGTCTTTCATCATGCTAATTCTTGGGAAGAGAATGGAGAAATTTATGTAGATTCTATTTGTTATGAATCTTTTTCTCAAGCAGACCTCGGCGGAGATTTTCGAGATGTAGATTTTGACTCATTTCCTCCTGGTCAGTTATGGCGATTTAAGATGAATTTATCAGAGGAAAAAGTTGAACATAAATTAATTGAAAGTCGTTGTTGTGAATTTCCGACTTTAAATCCGAATAATTTGGGAAAAGCTTACAGATATTTGTTTATTGGAGTGGCAGATAAACCTAGTGGAAATGCTCCTTTACAAGCAATATTAAAAATTGATTGGCAAACAGGAAAACGTCAAATTTTTAGTGTCGCACCGCGAGGTTTTGCAGGTGAGCCTTTATTTGTTCCTTTTCCCAATGGAGTAAATGAAGATGATGGTTGGTTATTGATGTTGATGTATGATGCAGCGGAACATCGGTCTGATGTTGTGATTTTGGATGCAAGAGATTTGAGTAAAAAACCCCTGGCAAAATTGCATTTAAAAAATCATATTCCTTATGGTTTACATGGAAGTTTTACGCCTCATTATTTTGAGGAGTAAATAATAATGGATAATTGATAATGGATAATTGATAATGAAAACTATAGCGTTTCTCAATATAGTGAGGTACAGTTACCTTTTTGTCTTTTATTCCCTTTTCCCTTGAGTGTATCTCACCTATATGGGAATTGCTATATAGCAATCCTTGTTGATGTTGTCAGAATTCAAAAACTATAAATAAACTGCGAAAACCTTACCCATGAGCAATTGTCTCCTAACCTATTCCCAATCTGATATTTTGCTTCAAATTAACCATCACTTTCATTTATTAGGTGGAAGATGTAAGTATTGGCAAGGTTAATGTTATTGGGTGAGTTTGTTTTAAGATAGGGTCTAGCTATAATGGCTAGACTTTTTATATGAATCTGTTCAAGTAAAAGTGAATCAAACCAATTTATCTAAATTAATAATATGAATAATACCAATTTTAGAAATTTTTCCTACAAATATCTAGGGGAATTTTTAGGAGTCAGTAGTCAGGAGTCAAGAGTCAGAATGAATTGCTTAAATACCATCTTTTAGGTCGTAAATCATCTTTTTTGTCTAAAGGACATCTCCTGTAAAATCTTTTGATTGCCCTTACTATTCGTAACATTCTTTTTTCAAAATGGTATAACGAGGAATCTAAAAACGAATCTAAATTAGAAATATATCGAAGTAATTTCAATAGCCCTGCAATTTTTCAACCCATAGTGAATCCAAAAGCAAATAAAAATATAGCATTGATTATCATAACTGGGAGCCTCAATATTACACAAAAGCACACATTAAAAGCTATTGAAAAACATCTACAAAAAATTGCTGCTGATACGGAATTAACCATTGTATATATTGATGAAGGAAGTTGAAAATTCGTCTTAAAAGGTTCTCCCGAAGGTCTGAAAAGATGTGAAAAATTATTTAACTCTGGAGAATTAACAGAAATATTTTATGTGCCAATAGAAAGTGTTAATTTGATAGAGCCTGAGAAGGAAAAATTAGCATTTACAATTACTGGGGATATTTCTTATACTGATGTGGCAAAACTTAAAGCTGCCGTTACGGGAGTTAATGACAAAGAACTATTAAGTCCGAAAATTAGAACTAATCAAAGTGGGAAAAATTTAAACTTCAGCAGAGTTAATCTCAGTGGATATGACCTAAACAAAACCAAAACGAGTATATTAAATTTAACTAACAAGACTATTACTTTAGACAAAACTGTTTACCAAGTTATAAATATTACTTCTGTTAGAAAGTACCGAATTAAACCAAACTATTTTTTCAAGTTAAGTTTTATCTTTGTTGGCCTAATCCTCAGTTTGTTTGGAATTGAATGGATGAAGAGTAATCCAGATGTAAAGTGGTTTACATTTAGCGTAATTTTTTTGACTGCATGGGGGATTATAGAGCTATGGTATTATCATAGAAACAAACGCTGGAAGCGCAAAATTGCTCACATCTAAAGATGAGACTTTCATCAACATAATTATTAACACAATCGCTGAAATTATGAACAACCAGAATCAACCTGCTAACTATACCTTCAATGTTTCTGATAAATCCATAATAAACCAAAACGCTTCCTTAGTGGAGCCGACTCACAGAAGCCAACCTAAAGTGGAGCAGGATGAAAAGATAGTAAAGTAACAAAAACAAAATTCACTAGCAATAGCCCAGGAATGACTGAACAACTAAAACAAAACCTAATTCAACGAGGAGCAATTTTTGAAGATTCCTTAGAAGACCCAGTATTAACTCCAGTAGCTCGCTAATATTAGCCTTAGTTTCATTTAGGAACAGAGACCGAACGCCCAAAACTCCAGGCACGGTTTCTCAAAATTTCTCATCTTAATTAATTAAATAATCAACGTAGCTTAACTGCTAAACCTACATGAATTTATCACAACTTCAATATCTGCGGAATGTGGGTAGAATTTAGGAGAGAATAAAGGAGAGAAGTAAATATGATTTCAATAATTACAGCAGATTGCAAGTAGATGAGGTACAGTTATTAATTTGATAAATCCCTACAATTTTAAAAACTGGTATAGAAAATATTTTTGCTGTACCTCATAAACCTGAAATACACTGTATTTCGGTACTATAAATTCTTAGATTTTATTTATAACTGATTATCTGAACATGATATTAAGTAAAATAAATTTAGTTTAAGGTGCGTTGCAACGCACCCTACAAATAGAATAGCTTGTTTTAATCAGGGATAATTGTTAATTGTTAATTGTTAATTGTTAATTGTTAATTGCTGAACTATCTACCTAATCATAAAATCACCACTTTCTAATGCCGGAGAATTATCAAGAGTAGCAAATAAACCACCCTCTCCCAAACCATTAGTCATCCCATCCGAGTTATAAAATAAATTGCCATTATTCTGATTATAAATAATCGCCCCGGTAGCTCCTATCGCCTCCGCATCACTACTAACAATTTCAAATTCTTCAGCAATACTAAAACCCTCTCCCGCCACACTACTAATAGCTGTAAATGTACGCTTATCTAATAATATTAAATCATTTTGGTCTTGGCGAAAATCAGTAATAATATCTCTACCAATATCCTCAGCTTGATATGGTCGGTTACTATTAAAAATAAATCTATCTATACTGGCACCCCCAGTCAGAGTGTCGTTACCAGGTCCACCATTCAGGCGATCGCGCCCTAACCTACCCTCTAAAATATCGTCCCCTGTTCCTCCTATTAAAATGTCATTCCCTCTACTACCAATAAGTGTATCTTCCCCACCTACTCCTAATAGGGTGTCGTGGCCGTTAGCTCCTATGAGTTTATTGTGGTTGTCGTTGCCTGCGATATAGTTAGGTAAAGAATTACCTGTACCATGAATATTTTCTGCTTCGGTAAGCATCAAGTTTTCGATATTGTCTTTTAAACTATAGGTAACACTAGATTTTACTTTATCTCTTCCAGCATTGCGGTCTTCAATAATTACATCTCGAATATCGTTAATAATGTAAGTGTCGTTACCCTCATCCCCCAACATAGTATCTGCTGCATTAGTACCTGTGAGGGTATCTTTACCTGGTGTACCGATAATGTTGTTGTCGATGGGAAGGTTATCAGTGGCAGTGGGAAGTGAGGATGTGGTAGAAAATTCATAAGCGCCAATATCAGTAATAGCGCTGCCATTTTCATCTCCATCTACGGAGCGAATGTTCCCTAACTGGTCTTTAGTGGGTGCGTTTGTGTTCACACCTGCATCAATGGCGGGACTATTTGCTAATAGGGGATGAACTAAAATGTCATTTATTTGTTGCAACCCTCCCAATAATGGGTCGGCGAGTGTTACTCCTGCTGTAATTTTGGTATCATCAGGATTAAGTTCATTAGATTGAATATTACCACCACCATCATTAAATTGGATACCTGTATGATGATTAATATTCCAATTATTGCCACCATTGTTAGCTACATTATAGGCAACAATAGTATTTTTCAAAGTAGTATTTGTGCCTCCACCCCAAAATGCTCCTCCTTGAAAACCAGCATAATTATTGGCAATAGTTGTATTAATAATATTATTAGAATTAGAGCCATTTGCTAAACTTATTGCTCCTCCTAAACCATCATTGCCATCTTCACTTTCAGCTCTGTTGCCAGAGAAGGTACTATTAATAATTTCAGTAGGTGAATTTTCCCCTATCCATAAACCACCACCTTGACTTAAAGCTGTATTATTAGCAAAGCTAGTATTAGTAATAGTTAATTCGGCATTTCCTGCTCTAATTCCACCTCCTAAAGCATCGCCTGTAGAATTATAAATTACCTGATTATTCAGAATTTGGCTATTTTCAACAATTATTTGATCGGGAGGATAGGCAAATAGAAACATTCCTCCACCTTGTCCGGCTGCTTCGTTATCTTGAAAGCGGCTATTACTAATTCTAATTATGCCAGAAGTTAAACTGTCATTATTACTAGCACCATCAGTATAAATTGCTCCTCCATAACCTCGACCGCTATCTTTACCAGCAGTAGAATTATTGTTAATAAATGTAGAGTATTCTATGGTTAGATTACTTAAGAGGTTATTAATTGCTCCCCCGTTAATTCCTGTATTATTTCTAAATTCACTGCCTTTTACTGTGAGATTACTTTCACTCCACATTAAAATTGCACCGCCAGCGTGTTCGCTTAGTTCACCAGAACTATCCCGGATTGCTTGACTGGCATCATTATTTTCAAATTGACTATTAATAATAGTAGCATTACTTTGAAATCCACTATAAATTGCACCGCCTCCTAAACCACTTACTGTATTGTTAATAAATTTGCTATTTTCTACTGTTAAACTGCTTTTTTGTTCAGTCCTAATTCCGGCTCCTGCTCCTTCTTTATCTACAGCCTTGGTTTTGCCATCAGCAATAATTAAATTTTTAATTGCCAAACTTGTCGGTTGAAAATCTGGAGTCGATTTTAAGTCTATTACCCGTGAAATATTATTGCCACTAATAGTTAATCCAGTAGCATTTGCACCATCAATAATTAGGTCTTTATCTATTTCTAGTTGACCTGAAGTTAGGGTAATTTTTTGATTAGCTAAACTGGGATAAAATAAAATTGTATCCCCTGAATTAGCAGTAGCGATCGCTTGTCTTAATGAACCTGCTCCATTATCGTTATTATTGGTAACTTCGATAGTAGCAAGTACGCCTTGATAAGCCATCATTACTTCTGGTTGCAAAGGATTTTTGGCTGTGATTTTTCCTGTACTAAATCCTAAATTCCAGTTTCCTCCTAAAAGTTTACCACCTGTTAAATTAACTGATGCAGCGATATTTAACTCTAATATTTGGCTGAGTTTATGTACAAATTCTGCACCAATATTAGCTGCTACATTACAGCCATAAAGTAAAATATTTGCTGTTTTAGTTAGTGCTGTTTTCCAGGTTTGTATTTGTTTTTTTTCTGATATTAAACTGTCTAGGTTAAGAAAAGTATTGCCTAGTTGTAAGATACCTGGACTACCGTGAGAAAATATATGAATTGCGTCTACTTGAGTCTGGTTAACTGCTTTATCATTTAATGTTTTAGTAATTTGTTCTATACCATTTTTCCTTGAGTCTAGAATAATTACTTCTACATCATTGACTATTCCTGTAGCTAAAAGTTGATAGTTAGATACATTAGCATCTATAAAAGCTAAAGATATGGAGTGAGGTTGTATTTTATTGATGGTAGATAACATTTTTTATACTCTCTAAAATTTTTTAGTATATAGTCTGTAAATACATCCTGAGAGTAAGTAAATCAGAAAAAAAATTGACCAGATAATAAATATGAAACGAAAACTTTTTGATTTGTTTGTGAGCTGAAAAATATCAGTGATTATGCTGAGTTATGCTCGTTTTTGTCTAGATACTTATAGAACCAATTTGGCATTTTTGCCAGATGCAGTTTTTTACTAACAGACCTATCCAATAATACAATTTCTCAAAAATCTTGCTATATTTGATTGGATAGGGGAGTGTCGGAGGTGGAGGGGAGAAGTAAACATAATAGTAATTAACCTTAACTGAATAATAATTAAGAAATAAGTGATTTTATCTGTGTTAATTACTTAATAACTGAAGTTTTCTCCAAGTATCGTATTAATTTTGGTAATTGGGATAATAAAAAATCCCATCAATTATCGTAAATAAAACATCAATTATTTTTCCCTCATCCCTCTTTTCTAGAGAAGTCTAATACCAATTTTATAAATGTTTGCTACAAATATCTAGGGAATTTTTTAGGAGTCACGAGTCGTAGGGGCGATTTCCGTTCCGGAATACTTCGTAAACGCGTTTGCGTTAGCGTTAGCGTTAGCGAAGCTCCTCTGCAAGAGGCAGCTCCTCTGCAAGAGGCAGCATTCCGCAGGAAATCGCCAGTACAGGAGTCGCATGGGAATGGCTTTAATACCATACCACGAAGAACATCATTACCTAAACTACCATTGATAGTATCTGATCCTAAACCACCTCTAGCATTATCATCACCGCCACCTCCATTGATGCGATCGCCACCTCCATTGCCATTAAGCACATCATTGTCAGCTCTTCCCAATAGAGTATCATCCCCATCTCCAGCATTTAATGTATCCATACCTGCACCGCCATCGAGGAAGTCGTTACCTAAGCAACCATCAACCAGGTCATTACCGTCATTACCATTAGTAATGTCGTTGCCATCACCACCCAGAAGAGTGTCGTCACCTATACAACCGTCAAGAGTGTCATCTTCTGTTTCACCATTGAGCAAATCATTACCAGTTCCACCATTGAGAAGGTCAAAACCTGCATTACCATTAATAATGTCATCATCATCTTCCCCCAAAGCAGTGTCATCACCTGCACCGCCGTTTAAAATATCCATCCCAGCACCACCTTTAAGCAGGTCATTGCCAGAGTTTCCATCTAGGCGTCTCCGTCATTACCGCTGGCAACATCGTCTCCGTCACCACCAACAATGGAATCATTCCCTGCTGCACCATTAATAGTGTCATTTCCTAATTTGTCATCTAAAAGATTGTCTTCGAGGGTACCATCAAGTTTATTGTCTAGATCGTCACCAAGTATTGTGGCCATTTTTAAATACTCCTAAAGGTTGTTTATTAGTGGATACACCCCTGGAGTTAGTAAAACTGTATTGCTACAGTCTTGTCTGTATCTCTATAAATAAATATCACTTACATTTTTAGATGACTTATTTATAGAGTGTATTGTTCCCATTTTTTTTTGTCTACCATTCGACCATTCTATAGAGAAGTTTTTACTTTGTTTCTAGTAGATTTATCCAGTTTCTTATTTTCGGGTTTTACTGTTTGAGACTCACGATTAATTTACTTCATCTAGATGATTTAATCTACAAGTTATCTGATTCTACTATTAATAGTTTTAGCATCAGGAATTTTACTATTTTTAACTGATTCACAGAAATAGAATCTGATTTCTTGTTTCAATCATTGAGACGTATTTTTCCGGTTGGGTAATTTCAGTTATCAGTTAACAGTTATCAGTACCTATACCTCAGAGAAATAGCCTGAAAATCCTATCCCTATTTGCTAATTTAGCTGATTTAGTAGATGTTTATTTACACAACTATACTAAATACTTCTATATTTTTATACCTAAAATTTTAACCAAGATGAAAGGTCTGTCTGAATCAAATATTGTAGTTTGAGAATATCTTCACGGTATAATTCAGTTAGTAATTTATGGTCTTCTGAGGAAAGAGGCATTAATTCTTTTCCGCCTGAATTTAACTTAATCAGACTGGAGCGTATTTTTTGTCGCAGCTCTAAGGGTACTGCTACTTTCAAAACAGATGAAATAGCTGTTCTAATCGGATTTTTAGTTTGTAATAAGTTATTGAATGTTTGATTTTTAGGAATAGCTGCAGTTTGTTGTTTTTTTGATGTATCTGGATTAAATGTATTATCTACTCCAATATATTTATAAATATCTTGCATAACTCCCAGTGAATCTCTACAGAAGTCATCATAGAGAACTATTTTTAATTTTTCCTTGCCAAAAGTATCAAAGTAATGTTTTACTGGGGTGTAGTAAAATCCTTTTTTTATGGTTGAAGAAGTCTCAGCATGAAATTGAGCTTGTTCCCTTAGAGAACGAACTTTTCCGACATTAATTGCATCACGAACGTGCATTAAATAATCAGAATAAGCTCTGTCTACAGGATTTCTCAGAATAGCAATCATTTTCGCATCAGGCAGATAACGCTGAATCATTTCAGATGAAGTTTTATAGTTGGCAAGATAATTAGGAGATGCTTCTCCTATGGCAATTTCATCCTTCACATTTTGGAAAAGTTCACAGTATTTATCCCAACTATTAATTCTCTTTTTTTTCCCTGTATTCGATTTTTTTTCTGTTTGTTTTTCCCAATCTGTAGAGAAAAAATTTGTTTCTTTAACAGGACTCATATAAACTTGGGGATGTTGTTTTAAATATCCATAAATTGAAGTAGTTCCTGCTTTTTGTACTCCTACTATGAGAAAAGTTGGTAACTTCATGATATTAGTCCTCAGTTTAACCTATTTTTCTAGCATATACTATATTTATGACTAAAGCTATAAAAATACCAATTGACCAGAAAATCAGTTCTGAAGCCTCGCCTTTAAAAGGGATAAAAAAAGACAATATTCCAAATTTCAAGCCTCTTCCTTGAGCTATAGGTACTGTTAACTGTTAACTGATAACTGATAAGTGAAATTACCTTTCAGTAATGATTGGCTATTTTGTCTCACAGCGGATTTTAGGTAGAATATAATTATTAAATCTACTCGAATCAGCCAGTAGCTTTTGACAAATAATTATGCTCTTACGTCCAATCTTAAATATAAAATTAAAAATCAAAATCTTGTACAAACCAGCATAAAATTTTCTGTATTTAGTTGTATGTTGTATGAGCTATAGCAATCAGGAGTCAGATGTGAGAATTAAGGTGTTGCTTAAAAATGTATAATCTAGCAGTTATCATATTCATTTTTATACATTTTTTGCTGATTCTCTGTTCCCTGTTCCCCGTTCCCTATTCCCTAAAATTTTATAATATCTCACAACTTAAATCATATTGCTATAGTAGTTTAATTTAATTTATTGACCGCTGAGTTTCTTTCTAATTTTTTTGATTAAAGATTTTGACTCTAACAGTAATCCTGTGGCTTCGTCATCATCATTATCTTGAGTAAATAATTGTGGAATTTCTGATTGATATTCCTCCGGTTTGCATTGAATCATTTTAGAAGTTTTTAATAAAATTTCTGATTGTGCCAATAGTAAATCCTGTAAATCTATTAACCTCAAACTACCATTAGAAAATACAATAATAATAGGTTCATAAACATACTTTTTTGGTCTGTTAAGAGCAGTGATTGCTGCTGCATTAATTTTAAAATTTTCAGAAAGAACTAAAGGCGGAATCCTGAGAAAAGATAACAGTTCACGAATAGGATTTTTATAATAAAGTCTACTCTGTTCAGGTAATCTCATCTGGTCGAAAAATTTTACTTGGGAAATCATTCCCAACAGCTGTGAATTGTGAGTAATAATTACTCCTGGTAATTCTGGTTTCTGTCGAAACTTTTCAGCTACTATTTCTCCTAAAGTAGCAGCTTTAACTTGAAAATCATAGGAAGGTAAGTTTCCGACAGTTGAATCAAGTGTAAGCTGAGTTGGGTTGATCATGGAAACTAATTTAATGATAATTGAGATGAAGAATCTTTCCTGAGAATATGTTAGTTTAAATTAATTTACAGTTAAATTAAAATTAAATAATCTAAAATCTAAGATACTGCTTGATAATTCTACAAGCAATATTGTTTGTCCTGGTCGAGAAGAGTATTATGGCCATATCATCTAAAATCATTGGGGAGATGCCCAATTTTCCACCACTAAAATCTGATTTAACTTTGGTTTTTGAAAGACTAGAGCTGTTAAGTCAACTATTACAACACATGGCTCAAGACTTTGAGACTATTGTGATCATGGAAGATATATTTACTACTACTCTATTCCCTTGGTTCCCAGGGCTAAAATTCACAGCAGTTCTATCAGAGGAATTTAATGGACTTTTGTGGGGGTCAGTAACAAAGGAGTTGTCAGAGACTCGAAACGAGAAGGGAGCAAACCAGCACAAGAGTTATAGTTCCCAATTTAACCCTTCTAGCCTTTCCTTTTCAAGGGGAGATGAGGAAAATTTAAAATTTAATGTAGGTTTAACTTTTGATCCAGAGGCGATCGCCTTTTTTATCTCGCAAATTGTAGAGCAACTACAAGCAGACAAAAGTCAGTTAATATTTGTATCTAAACTTAAATCTCAAATAAATAATATTAGAGTTAATAATCCTCATTTACAAAGTGAATTTACTTTAAAACTAATAAAACTTCTTAATAGTAATGAAAAAATCGAATCTATTTTAGGCAAAGAAAATCATCAAAAAAATAAACATATAAAAAAACGTTTGCTCAACAGTCAATCAAATTTGCTGTCAACAAATGATTTAACGAGCAGTTTTACTGATGAAAATTATCAAGAAACATCCGATGATAATAGTCAACAATTTAGAGAGATATCACAAAACAAAAACGATGGATTATCAAGGTCAAATTCATCTTCAAACCAGCAAAAATATCCACAGGTATGTCAACCCATTGAAAAAGCTTTACACCAACAACTTGAACAAGAAAAACTCCTAAATCAACTAACAACTCAGATTCGTCAAAGTTTAGAACTGCCAGTAATTTTATCGACGGCAGTAGAACAGGCCAGAAAGTTCTTAAAAGTTGATAGGTTATTAATTTATAACTTCGAGTATTCCTTACCATTAAATCATCAGATAACTACAGAAAAGCTACAAAGAGGATGTGTTAACTATGAAGCATTAGCATCCAGTAAAATTTCCTCTTTCCAGGGTTTAACTGAAGCAGAAAACTGTTTTTTGGATGCCAATCATTATGTAGGTAAGTCTGGCAAAAACTTTATTCAGGCTATAGCTGATATTGAAATAGCTTACAGTCAATTTCCATGCTTACTGGAATTAATGCGAAAATATCAAGTTAAAGCAAAATTAGTAGTACCAATTATAGTTGATGAAAAATTGTGGGGATTATTAATTGCCCAGCAATGCTCTTACCGCGAGTGGAAAGAAAAGGAAAAGAGATTCCTCAAAGAAATAGCAAAATATTTAGCACTCGCTATTTACCAAGCTCAACTATATGCAGAATTGGAAGAGCAAAAACAAACTTTAGAAAAAAGAGTAGTTGAGCGAACTCAAGACCTTTATGATATTCTTCAATCAGCAGAATCAGCTAATCGTGCTAAAACTGAATTTTTAGCCACTATGAGCCATGAATTACGCACACCTTTAACTTGCGTTATTGGTATTTCTTCAACTCTGTTGCGGTGGTCTTATGGTAATAGAGGAGCTAAACAAATGCCAATACAAAAACAAAGAGCATATTTACAAACAATCCATGATAGTGGCGAACATCTACTAGAATTAATCAATGATATTCTAGATTTATCTCAGGTAGAAGCTGGAAAAGCAGTTTTAAAAATAACTAACTTTTCTCTCTCAAAAATCAGTTATGAAATTTGGCAAAACTTTAGAGAAAAAGCGGAACAAAAAGAAGTAAAATTAACTCTAGAACAAAAAATTAGCCCACAACTAGATTTGTTTAGTGCCGACCAAAGACGAGTTAAACAAATTCTTTTTAATTTGCTCAGTAATGCAATTAAATTTACTCCTACTGGTGGAAATGTTAAACTCAAAGTCTCTAGAAAAAGTAATACTGTAAAATTTGAAATAGAAGATACGGGTATAGGTATTTCCCCAGAGCAAAAACCATTATTATTTAAGAAATTTCAACAACTAGATTCAGCTTATAATCGTCAAAAAGGTGGTACAGGTTTAGGCTTGGCTCTCACAAAACAATTAGTAGAACTTCATGGGGGGATTATTGAAGTAGAATCTACTGTTAATGTCGGCTCTACTTTTACAGTTAGAATACCAGCTCAACCTCTAGAATCAAAAGATGAAAAACTTAAACAAAAAGGAGACATTTATTCAAATAGTTTATCTTTGCAAGGTAGCGTGGTATTGATTGAACAAGAAGAAGAAGTTGCTACAGTAATTTGCGATATATTAACAGCAGCAGGACTAAAAGTAGTATGGATAATCGAAGGCTCTGCTGTAGTAGATCAAATTATTTTGTTGCAGCCTGTAGTTGTAATTGTAGATATAGACTTGCCAGGAATGGATGGTATCGAAATTATTCAGCAGTTATCTACAACTAATACTACGCAAAATATGAAAATTTTGGCATTAACTACTCTTGATACAGAAACAACTCAAAAATACTGTTATACTGCTGGTGCTGATGAATGTTTAACTAAACCTATTAATCTAGAAATTTTATTGAATAAAATGATAGATTTAGTGACAAAAAAAACAAAATTACCAACTAAATAAATACAGTGTATTCTGGGTTTATAAAGTACAGCAGGGAGCCGGGAGTAGGGAGAAATAATTGATGTTTTATTGACGATAATTGATTTGATTTTTGATTATTGGAGATGTCTATGGAATCTGCTGTAAATTTTCAACTTAGAACAATATTCAATTAACTGTTAACTGATAACTGATAACTGAAATGACGAATTCTGCTTTTAATAATTCTAATTTGCCACTACCACAAGGCTTAATAGTCTCTTGTCAAGCCCCTATTGACTCCCCCTTACATCATCCCGAAGCAATCGCAGCAATGGCACAAGCATCTGTAAATCAAGGTGCTGTTGGAGTCAGAATAGATACCCCGTCCCATGTTCAGGCAGTGCGACAGAGAATAACTCAGCCTATTATTGGGTTGTGGAAACAACAGTTACCAAGATTTGACATTTATATTACCCCCAGATTTTCAGATGCAGAAGCGATCGCCCAAGCTGGAGCAGATATTATTGCTATAGATGCTACTCTCAGAAAACGTCCAGCAGGAGAAACTTTAGCTATATTAATTAATCAAATTCATCAAAAATTAGGCAAAGCGGTAATGGCAGATGTAGATACTATAGAGGCAGCAGAAATAGCAGTCAAATCAGGTGCAGATTTTGTAGGGACTACTCTATATGGCTATACCGAACAAACAAAAACAGCATCTCCTCCTGGTTTTAACCTACTAAGCCAGATAGTTAAAAATTTAGAAGTGCCTGCAATTTGTGAAGGTGGAATTTCTTCTCCACAGATGGCAAAAAAAGCAATAAATTTAGGAGCCTATGCGGTAGTTGTGGGTAAAGATATTACTGGAGTAGATAGTAAAGTTAAAGCCTATCAAATAGAGATTAATAATTAAGTAATTTGTATAGCAATTCCTACAATGGTGAGGTCGAAAATTCCTTTTTTTTAGGGAGTAGGGATTAGGGATTAGGGAGTAGAGAATAAGGGAAAATAGGGAGGATAAAATAAGAAAAAAAACTGTACCTCATCAGCTTGAAAAACGCTATAGTTAACTCAATATTATTTTCAGCCATCATGTAAAAATAATCTCTACAAATTTTATCTGAAATAGATAATTGAAATAGCAGTCAGGGGTCAGCCATCAGCAAAAAAACTGTTAAGGTTATTTTTGCACAGCTTCTAAGTAAATATTTGTAGATATTCCTGATTTTTACAATCTCACAATTTGACTTGATTTAAAACTCCCCTTGTAGTAATATTATTTATTTTAAAATATTTACTTTAAAACATTGCCTGACCCATTATTAATAATTCTGAACAGAATGTGATAAGTTATACTACTAGCTATAAGCTGAAAATATAGACTAAAATAACTACTAATTCACCACAAAAATATAAGAAATTATAGAAGTGGTTAATCGTCCGGATCTACAGCAGGGTGCAGAGAAAAATAAATATGACACACTTATGCAGTAACAATGGCTCAAGAATTTGGTTTATATTCAAACTTTCCCTACGTTGCCAGAAGCACTGTGCAACAAACTATATCAAAACGTCATAGCTTAGTGCGAGCGATCGTAATGATGCTACTTATGACTACTTTTATTGGTATCAATGCTTATCGTGTAGCTCAACTGCAATTAGTCCAGGGACAATATCACCGGGAACGAGCAGAAAACAACCGAATTCGTCTAGTACCAGTACCAGCAGGTCGAGGCATAATTTACGATCGCAAAGGGAGATTATTAGTTAGCAACCGCCTCTCCCGTTCAGTATATTTATGGCCTCAAGAATACTCAGCCGAACAGTGGTCAGAACTGGCAGCTAAACTCGCTCCCATATTAGACACCTCAGCTAATGACATCATCCAAAAATTAGAAGAAGTAGGCTATAATTCACCTTTGCCAGTAAAAATAGTCTCTAACCTCGATCGCACTTCTTTCGTAGCACTAGCAGAAAAAGCTGGTAATACAAGAGGGATAGAAGTTCGTACAGAAAGCATTCGCCACTACCCCCACGGAACTTTAGCAGCTCATTTAATCGGATATATTGGCGAAGCAAGCAAAGCAGAATTGTTAGCAAACCCAGATTATCCCATGGGAATGATTGTCGGTCAAATGGGAATCGAACGTTCAGCAAATTCCGATTTAGAGGGAGTTTGGGGCAACCGTCTGATCGAAGTAGATAATAAAGGTAACGAAATCAAAGAATTGGGAATAAAAGACCCCACTCCCGGAAAACCAGTTAAACTCACCATCGATATCGATCTCCAAAAAGCAGCAGAAAAGGCGCTAGGAAATCGTCGAGGTGCAGCAGTTGCCATCAATGCCAAAACTGGCGAAATCTTAGCCATGGCAAGCGGACCCACATTTAACCCTAGTCTGTTCACTGGCAAAATGACTACAGCAGAATGGCAGCGTCTGCAAGGTGCCAGTAAGCCATTTTTAAATCGCGCCCTCGAAGGTTATCCACCTGGAAGCACTTTCAAAACAGTTACTTCCACTGCAGCGATACAGTCAGGCAAATATTCTCCTAATTCTAGAGTCGCAACTTACGATGCAGTTACTATTGGTGGTATTACCTTTAATGAACACAGTGGTGGTTATGGAGTGATTGGTTTTCGGGATGCTTTGGCTTACAGTAGTAATACATTTTTCTATCAAGTAGGCGTAAAGACTGGTGCAGAAGCGATTTCTAAGTGGGGACGAGAGCTAGGTATTGGTGGTAGTATTGACTTAAAACTATTGGGGATAGATGGCAACCACGGTCAAATTCCCACTCCTAAGCAAAAAGAAGAAATGTACGATGAACCTTGGCATATTGCTGATATGGTGACTATGGGAATCGGTCATGGTTTGGTTTTGGTTACGCCTTTAGAGTTATCTGTCATGGCAGCAACTATATCTAATGGTGGGTATCGAGTGCAACCTCACTTATTGGCATCTCAAACTAATACTGAAACTACTAAACCAGTCAAGACAGCTCTAAAACCTGAGACTCTTAATACAGTAAAAGAAGGATTAATTGACGTAGTTAGGAAGGGAACAGGGCGATCGTTGAATGATGGAACTATTCCAATGTCTGGAGGTAAGACTGGTACTGTAGAATTGCCCGGACAAGCAGATAACGCCATGTATATAGGTTTTGCTCCAGCTTATAATCCTGAAATTGCGGTAGCAGTGGCGGTTGAGGAAGGAGGTTACGGTTCAGTGGGAGCAGCACCAATAGCTAAGGAAATGTTTACTGCCTATTTTCAGAATAAAGGAAAATAGTAATATCAAATTTTAAAAGTCTTGCTATTTTCAATAATGGATAATGGATAATGGATAATACCAAATTCAATAAAGATTGTTACAGTAAAATCCGGACACTCTTCGGAGCGGAATTTTTACACTTCTTCTATTAAGACCTACCACCTACCACCTAAAACCTACAACAAAGCAATGTAGCAATATTTTATGAAAATGGTATAATTACCTCTCCCTAAAAGGAAGAAGATTGAATAAAAGGAAAATTAATTCATTGTTTCTCCTTGGTAATGAGAGACTTGATACCTTAATTATTAGGTAATTCCTATTTAGTCTGTAGGGGTGATTCGCGAATCACCCCTACTTTTTCAGCAACCCCTTAAATAGAAATAAAATCTTCACTGGTTAACTGTGGTATAGTGCCAATAAAACCAGGTCGAACAACAGCTAATATTTCATCAGTATTCCCAACACGAATCACCAGATCGGCAGCAGAAACTTGCTCATTATTGATAGTACCATCTGGATTTGTGAAACTAATTGTTCCGCGATCGCCACTCACAAATTCTGCAGCTAATTGAGCTGCTAAACTACCAGCTTCTGTAATTACTAATTGCTCAAAAGTTAAACCATCTCCTAAAGCAATTAAATCTTGACCATCATCAAAACCAAAAATTACATCGAAATTTCCAGGATCATTTGATATTAGTAATGTATCATTTCCTCCATTACCAATAATTAAATCCCGTCCGCTATCTCCCGTAATAAAATCATTACCTATACCTCCATCTAAATTATCATCTCCCTCACCACCACTTAAAAAATCATCACCTCCATTCACAAAATTACCACCTTCACTAATAACATCATCTCCTAAATTTCCAAAAAGAGAATCATTTCCTTCGCTTCCATCAAGTCTATCATCACCTTTTCCACCATAGAGAGTATCTTCACCATTACCACCATCAATTACATCTCCATCCTCATTTCCAAATAATAAATCATCCCCATTTAGAGCATAAATTCCATCTGCTCCTTTTCCGCCATAAATAATATCATTACTCGGACTACCATTCAGTTCATCTATTCCTTGATTACCAAAAATGACTGAAGGTGCCAAATTAGCAAAAACTATATCTTCTCCTTCTAAAGCATAAATAGTTTTTGGTAACTCATCTAAATTAATAATTAATTCTCTTTCATTAGTACCAAAAAAATCTTCAGTACCGATAACACCAATTGCATTTTCTTGTAAAGGACTAAATGGACCGCTAATTGATAGTCGTCCATCGGCAAAAAATCTTTCAACACCTTCTGAATTAAAAGTAATAGTAGAACTATCAGATAAGATAATAGGTTCTCCAATTGGTAGAGGCACGGGGAAAGCCATTAATTTTCTCCTGAATCTATACTGAAGTTAATCTATTTTGAAGTTAACATATCTTCGATAGTCAAAAGTTGCGGAAATTGTGAATTTTTATTGATTCAACTATTTCTTAATTGTAGTGGTATATTGATGAAGCTATTCCACTTTCTAGCTATTTACCTATTTCTATATTTTTATATTTGTTGGTGGGTATTAAAGTATTTCATGGCAGATTTAAAACTATTTATTATATATAGCAATCCTATAATTCAGATTTATCATCTACGGCAAAACCAAAAGCAATTTCGATACAGAATATTTTAGGCTATTTTCTCCTACCCACACCCCAAAGTTAAGAAATAAAAGAGGATTGCTATATATTACTCGCAGAAACGGTGCGTAACATAATTGCTATATTGCTATTTTCCAAACTATTGTTAATCAACACCCTTTGAGCGATTTTAACCACATTATCTCTCAATGATTAGCTATAAAATTTCAATAATTTTCGAGTCAATAAATTAGAGATAGATAAAAATTCTATCTGTGAACTCTGCGCTTGGTTTTATTATGCCAATAAGCAGTCATAATTTTAGGATTTGGTAATCCATTAACGCAGACAACTCGCAATCCTCGAAGCACATCTGTAAACCTTTGATAAGGGGTTCGGAGTAAATCTTTGTCCGTCAAAGTATAAGTCAGCGCTCCATAACTAAATTGTCTTCTACCATAAACTAAGGCAACTTTAATCATAGCTAAACTAATAGCACGTTGTTGTTGTCGTCGTTCTAAATGATTAGTATCTTTAGGATTATGTACTGCAGAAATAGAACCTAATTTTTCAATGTTTAGGTCATTTTGAAGTACGAGACTGAGTTGGTGATTCATATTCATTATCCTTGTTCAGTAAATTTACTAAGAAAATCACAAGCAAAAATTTAAGCATAGTTGAATTTAATTGGGGTCTAGAAATAGACTAATTTTTCTGCAAAAAAACAATAGATGGAACAGGTTATTAAAATCTCTGAGGGCAGAGATAACTGTTCCTGATAATGTTCTAAATAAATTTTCTGAGGGGTGAAAAATAAATCCTGATCAAAC
>JAAUYJ010063389.1_pt1 | contig 22948 bp, 26 predicted proteins | sample 7278031 | NCBI WGS metagenome assembly JAAUYJ01 (sample SAMN14350222, study PRJNA611818) | marine sediment metagenome | isolation source: surface marine sediment (1.8m) | place: French Polynesia: Moorea | collected 2018-08 | reverse complement strand
GGAAGTGGCGGGGGAGGCGGCGGCACATGTCCCTCCGCCAGCCCCTGCAGGACCCCCTTGGCCGCGCGGTGAATGTCATAATCGCACTTATCACAGATGTTGACCGGCGGCTTCTCCCTGTCCGGGGTGGGAAGGGGGCTCCCGGGGGCAGGAAGGTTGGCGAGAGCAGGAGGCAGCGCCATGGCGGAGGTGGACACAGACTTTGTCGCCGGCGCTGCTCCCACCTTGGCGTCTCTCGTGGGTTTGGTGGGTTCCGCCGGGGTCATGGTGCCCTGGCTCTTGGTCGAAGAAGACTTGGCTAACGAGGAGGACTTTCTGGAGGGTGTGGGAGAGTTGCAAGAGGATGACTTCCTCGACATGCTCGGCGAACCCATCGAGGGCGGCACCGCTCCCCTCCTCAGACTGCTCCTCCTCTCCAGCACCACCCTCTCCGGGCTGGGCTCGAACCTGAACAAGTCAGCAACTCGAGGAGACTCCGTGTCCTTGAAGGCAAAGTCCTCAGTGTCAGTCTGCTTGGATGCCTTAATCACTTCCACCCACTTCTCCGTGCACACTGCCGCGTCCCTGTACCGGGACGGCTCGGCGGGATCCTCCACCAGCTTGCACTCCCCCACCCCGATCGAACGCACCACCTTCTCCTTCTCAGGGTCTATGGACTTTATCTTTGCCTCCGCCGAATCCCCCTGCACCACGATAGGTCGCGACTCGTCCAGCTTGCACTGCAGCCCCACAGAGATGACGAACGGGCGGAGGTTCTCCTGCTCCCCCACCTGGCAACCGGCGTCGGACATTTCCGCCGTCTGTTTCGCCGCCCTCGGCCCGTTGATAGCCTCCTCCTCCACGACGACCATTGCCCTCTGCAAGAGCGGGCACCCCATGATCTCCTCCTCCGTCCTGAAGACTGCCTCCTGGATGCGATTCTCCATCTCCTGTCTGGAAACCATGTTTTCCATGGAGAGCTCTGTGGAGGCGCTCTTGCCCACCATCCTCACGCTGGGGGTGTTGGAGCCCTGGCTGATCCTGGCAGGAGGAGGGGGAGACGGAGGTGGAGGGTCTGTGTTGACGGAGCGGTCTCTCGTCTCCGGCGGGGGAGGGGGAGAAGGCGGAGGTGTGGCGCGTCTAATCACCTCCACCACCTTCGGGGGAGGATCCGGCACTGGGTCCGTCAGTGTGGCCGCCTCCCTCGTCTCCACGTTTGGCCTCCTGGGCGGGGCACGGTCCTCCTGCCGACGGCTGATGTCTGGGACGGGGGTCGTGGCCGCCTCGCTGTCCTCCTCCGCCTCTCGTAGGTGATGTGTGGAAAGATTTGCGTGCACTTTCGATTTGGCCAGTCTACCCTGTTGGAGCATCTGATGGTGGTCCTGGCGTTGCAATCTCCAGTTGGCGCGCCTACAAGTTAAGAGGAAGAAAGTTATTTATCAGCGGTCGTGATTGTGGTCCGTGACTCGGTAGTGTCTGATGTGTATTAGAAGCAAAAAAGACAGGATATATTCGAAATTGCCAACGACAACAGCAGCAACAGCAACAAGCAACAACAACAACGGTAGCGGCAGCGACGACAACAACAACAACAACAAAACGTGAAAAACAGCAGGTAGCACTCACATTGGGTTGACTAGGAGATCCGAGTCTGAGTTGTATCCGCAAGCGGAGGAGGACCGCAGCTTCTTCCTGATGGAGATGAACTCCTCCGGGTTGATGATCCCTCCCCTGGCGTAGGGACTCTCACTCCTGGCGCGGCTGCCAGGGCTGGAAAGGTGCTGGTGCAACTGACGCTGGTGCTGCACGGCATCCTGGAAGTAGAACTTCCTCCCTCCTCCCTTTCCTCCTCCTTCCACTTCGGTGTCGTCGTCGTCGTCCTCCGTGTCGTAGTCCAAACCGGTCATCCCCTCGGACTCGGTCATATTTCCACCGTTGGCGTTGTGGTAACAGTCTTCCTCCTCCTCTTCTTCTCCCCTCTCTCTCCTGAGCTGCATCTCCCTCTGCTTGAGCCTGAGCATGAGCAGCCTCTTCTCCTCCCTCAGCACCGAGAGCCTGGCCTGCATGACCGGGATGACCTCCACTTGCTGTTCGTACTCCCGCAGCTTGGCCAGCGACCGCGCCATCTGCTCTCGCACGTTCCTCAGCGCCGCTGTGCTCATCTCTGAGGTGATGGAGGCGATGGACTCTGAGTCGTCGGCGGAGGAGTCGAGGTTGGCCGGGACGGACACGGCCGAGAGGACGGCGGGGGAAGACGGGCAGGCGTAGTGGTGGGGCTGCTGGACGGAGGAGGACATCAGGCCGTTGTGCATGTACTGCTGCTGTTGCTGCTGCTGGCTTGAGGAAATGGTGGAGAGGGAGGATATGGAGGAGTTGCTGGGTTGCCTGAACATCTTGAACGTCGACGTCTGGTTGCCGCCTCCCCCCAATTCTGTCCTCTCCTCCCTCCTCTCTTCCTCCCTGCACCTCTCCCCGTCTCCCGGCGCCGGCGAAGATAGCGACCGGGGAAAGGTGTTGAACTTTGCCGTTTTTATCGGCGCCACCGCCCTCTCCCTCTCCCTCTCGTCCTCCTTGGTCCTCTCCAGGTGGAGCTCAAAGTCCTGAACCGCATCTCGGAGGACTTCGCTGGCGAACTCGTCACCGCTGCTGCAAGCGGAGGAGGTGGCCGTCGAGTAGGGGAGGTAGTTGCTGTTAGCGCTGCGGCTGCGTCCACCGCCGCCCACGCTGATGACAAGATTTGAGGGACTGATCTTCCTGTTGCCGATGGCCAGGTGGTTGCTCTCCCTCGTCCTCCCTCTGCCCCTCCCTCCTCCTCCGGTCGGAGTCGTGGCGTACCTCGTTACACTGGCAGATGTCGTCACCTTCAACTGCTGCTGTTGCTGCTGGCTCTTCCTGACCCCCATGAGCGCCTCCAGCGTCTTCCTCTGTTTCCTCCTCTGCCTCCTCAGCTCCCTCAGCCTGGACAGCGTCTCCTCCGACAGCGAGCTGAGATCCTGGTCTGAGCAGAAGCGAACAAAGTCCAGGTCCATGTGGAAGCCGAAGGGGAGAGGCACCTCGAACTTGTCGTGGAATATCCCAGCCGAAGTCGACTTGCCCTGGTGAACGTGGTTGCCGTTCACCTCTACTGGGATAGAGACGGAACCGTCGCTCCTCTTGTTGGTGTCAGACGAGGGAGTGGAGGTGATAAACTTGTTGTTTGCGGTGGCCGCTCTGACCGGGGGAGGGGACCGAACGGTGAAGGTGGCGTTCTGGCCAGGCATTATCACGGGAGGAGACGTAGAAGATGCGTGCAGGTTCTGTAATTCACAAACACACAAGCTTGAAATTTTTCTAAAATTTAATTTTTAGTTTTTTAAATACCTGGTTGCTCCGGTGTGTGGAGGTGTCTATCACCAGCCCAGAGCTGGAAGATGTGGTCGTCTTCATTTTGGCGTCCGGATCAATCGAAGAGGAGATGAGTTATAGGACGGGATTTTTTGCCCACTCCTCTCTGCCTATATTCTCTTGAATTTAATTGGGAAGCGGCAAGTTTTTTGCCGGTTTTTATCACTGCCTGTACGCCTGTAGGTATATCAGCGCCGTCTCATCTTCAATACCCCAGCACCAATCACCACAGTGGGGGGTGCGTGCCACCAACACTTTTTGCCCCCTACAACACCGCCGCCGACACTTTTTTGCGGTGGTTCTCGGAAAAGAGAACCCTCACTATTCTCGATCTGCCGCCGCCGCCAGCCCCGCCTCCTCCTCCTCCTTCGCCTCCTCCATATCCCGACCAAAGCAGCACTCTGGATCCTCCCACACACCTTGTCACACTTTTTCGAACGTTGCACACGAGGATCTCTCTCTTTTCCGAAAAGGATATGAAATTCGAGCTGCAGGATGTGGAGCGAGCGCGTGCACTTGAGGAACGCAAAATATTTCGCGCACTCTTTTCTCTAATTATAGTAGGACGCGTCTCTACGCACGCTCCTCTGTCGCCTCCGCGGCTTCATCCACCACTGAAGTGAAGTTGGAGGCGGGAGGGGATCCTTCGCGTGCAGGTGTGTGTGCGGAGGAGGAGGAGGAGGAGGAGGAGCGCATGCATTGCGGCGGCGGAAGGGGGGAAGGGAGTTGGTGGGTCAGGTTCGCTCGTCCCATCGTCCGTTGGCGGGGGCGGAGGGCGCACATTGGTACACACATAAGGGAGGGGAAAAGAAGAATAGTTGCCTCGTTTTGTTTCCTTTCCTGCTCTGATTTGTGGTCAAAACATGTCGAATGATTTGATAGGTGAAGGAACAGGAGAAAAGTGGCATGTGTGCGTTTCATGGGATAAATTGTGCTCGCATGTATGTTTTCCCGCTTTTTTTGTTGAAACCCTTTCCCATCCGAGCAGTCCACTCATGAGCTTCGCCGCCCTGCTTTTGCCGCCGCCCTGCTTGCAGCAAGCACGGAATATGGGGGGCTTGTTGTGCAAAGGCACCGACCGACCGACCGACCTGCAAAGGGGGGATTTAGGGGGGCGGAGGCGGGCTAGGAGGCAAAAGTGTTTTTTCTCCGTCCGCCCTCTTCCCCACCCATGCGTGAGTCCTCCTCCTTGTTGTCTCCGCCCTCCACCTCGATCCCTCAGTCGGCAAAAGTTTTTAAAGGGATTTTTGCAGGTGTTGCTTGCAGCAGGGGAATAAAGAGAGCTGGTGAAATATAGTTTTTCTGCTACAAAGGCAAGAAGAGACTTTGCGCACTTGTTCCACTGCAAAGCAGACAGAGTCTTTGTTTTTTTAAAAAATGTGACGGGATTTTCTTCATCGCAGGTGGATCAACGATGTGTCCGCTGCCCCTCCCCAACATGCCAACATCGCGTGTCTGACGTCTTTCTGCCGGGGTGGGAAAAAGCGAGGAGGAGAGTTTATGTAAATAAAAAACATGGCTGGTAATTTTCGTCGTCGTTTTTTTAAATAAGAATAAAAGAAACTCTTTTACTATGCTTTCTTGCTTCTGCACTAGAGGCGAAAATAATTTCGCCGGAGCATGCACCCTAGAAAAGGGGGGGAGCGATGCTGCGATTACCTTCAGATAATAAGGAGGCGGCATCTTGGTAAAAGAAGTTCTTTTTTCCCCCTTCATGCTCCCCCTTATCCCCCGACCACTTCTGAGGATAATTGAGGATTTATGGCGGGAGCAGACTTTTACACGATTTATTCTGATCTGACGCAAAAACAGAGCAATGTTCATTTTTTAGAAAATCAAAAGGAATTGCGCGCATTTTTACATAAACAGAGAAAACTTATATTTCTTGTTGGTAAATTTTGGTCACATGATGCAAAAAAACAAGGGGAGCGAGTTCGGGTGGTTATGCACGCGAGAGAGAAAACGAGGAGGAGGAGGAGAAGGGGGCAAAAAGAGATCAAAGGGTTTCTTCCTCCCTTCACCTCCATAAATCAGCAACGGTCCCATCGCATCGTGGAGCAAAAATGCGAGCATCAGGCAAACTGACTGTGGCGGCGGAGGTGGTCTGAAGGGTGATTATGATGGATGGGGCTCACAACGGAAAAGGGGAAGGAAGGGGAAGGATGCAATGGTTTTCTTAAACACCGCAAAACAGAGGGGGGAAAGAGAAAGAGAGCGGCGGCGGCGGCGGCGCTACAATGATGGATGCCCACCTGATGCGGCATTCTGGAGGGGGAGGGGAGGCTTTTCCCTCGAAATTCCTCCTCCCTCCTCCCATCTGATGAATAAATATTACGTCAGAGAGAACCTTACACATGGAAAAGAGAGGAGAAGGGGAGAAAAAATCGAGAGTCATTCCCTCCACGCGGCGGCGGCTGAGATTAACAACAACGCGAAACAACAAAATCACGACAGCGGGGACGACATAACTGCTAATCCGAATTGGGAGACAGAGCCCGTCATCATCATGACGTGACTGTCGATCTCTCCTCTCTGGATAGAACGAAGACCTCTCCTCTTCCTCCTCCTCGTTCGCACGGAGATGCGACAAGACTGGGAGAGAAAGACAAGGCAGTTAGCCGAATAAGGAGGAGGGGGAGGTATCAGAGATCAGGGAGGGGCGGAGGGAAAGGGGCTGACTCATCCTAAAGTTCTTCCCATTCTTATCGGCAGTATTATCATCATCCTGTTGTTTTTGCCTTATTCTGACGCGTCTTTATCGGGAGTCAGCTACAACTAAACTTACACGTGTACTTTCAGACAAATACATCGCAATAAAGGTCATCTGGTAGTCCGCCTATGGCATCGATATTGTAATGACGCCCGCTTCATGTCCTCCTATGCCTAGTTGTGTTATTCATGTCGTACCTGCCTGCGTAGTAGCAGTGCGAACGAATAGAGCTCAAACTGCAAGCAGGTGTTGGGAGGAGACGGGGAGGTGCTGGGTGTGCTAGAAGCAAACACTTGTGCAGATTCGGAGGGAGAGAGGCGAGGCCGGCTGCAGACCCACCCGCGGCCCCTATCGCGGACGACCCTCCTCCTCTGTATCGCAGAGAAATAGAGAAATAGCAGCAAGATATTACAGAGAAAAAAGAGCCCCCTTTTTCCGGCGAAGAAGAACGCAGAAGCCCGACCCCCGACAGAGCAGAGTGCCTTCATCAACACGGACGGAGAGGACAAATTCGCTCGGAAGAAGATCGATAAGAAAGAGAGGAAACGGAAGCAAGCCCGATCCCACCCTTCAGACAGAGGGAGGAACGTAAAAGGCCCTCTTTGAAGGGCTTCTTTTGCCCTCACCTTATAATTCAGTGACAAAAGAGTGAAAGACAGCAAGCAAGATGACTCCCTCGCCGATCATAAAGGGCTCCGACAAGTCTTCGGCCTACAAACCTGCCAGGACCGAGGATGACGACGACCAGGTGAGGAACAACTAACTAGTTCGCTTTGTTCCATTTCGATTTTGCTTTGTTCGAATCCAGATGTTGGATGCTGGCCTCCCCCTTGACAACGACGTCGAGTTCTCCAGGGGAAAGAAGAGGATCGGCGGCAAGAAGGGGAAGGGGAAGAGGGGCGGGTCGTCGCTGCTGTGCGTCTCAGCAGTCTCCCTCGCCTTCGCCGTTGTGCTAGTGGCAGTCTGCGTGTTTATTTCCAGGCAGACGCCAAGGTAAAAATAATTTTGTTCACCGCAAAATTATTTCATCATGTTTTAACTAAACCTGTGTATGAAGGAACAAGGACAACAAGATCGTGATCGAGGTCGGCCGCTCCGATATTGACTGCACTTCCCTCCCGTCTCGCGGCCCCTGCATGGCGGCCGCGCCCAGGTGGTTCTTCGACGCGGGTAAGGGTCAGTGCGCCCAGTTCACCTACGGAGGGTGCGGAGGGAACGAAAACAACTACGTGACCCTGCACGAGTGCGCGGCCGCCTGCGAGGAGGGAGGAAGGAGGTCGGAGGAGCTGCTGGTGAAGGAGGGAGACGAGAGGGAGGCGGTGGAGGAAGCCGACGCGTGTCTGCTTGACCCCAGCGCAGGGCCGTGCAACGAGGATTTGCCTAGGTATTGTCAGACGCCAAATGAAGAAGTGATGTAGTTAGCTGATTTAATTTCCGAAACTCGCAGGTTCTACTTTGACCGCATTGACGGCGAGTGCAAGCGGTTTAATTACGGCGGCTGCGCGGGAAACAGGAACAACTTCTTAACTGAGGGAGAGTGCAGGGGGAAGTGCGCCACCCCCACTGGGAGGAACATCGTCGACGACGGCAACAAGCCCTCGGCCTGCTCCCTCCCTTCCGACACGGGCCGATGCCGGGCGCTGGTGGAGAGGTGGTTCCACCACGCAGAGAGCGGAGAGTGCAGGATGTTCAACTGGGGCGGATGCGGGGGGAACGATAACAACTTCTCGTCCAGGGAGAAGTGCGAGGGATACTGCGGGGTGGAAAAGAAGGAGAAGAAAACCGAGGAGGAGGAGGATGGCGACGTTTGCCATCAGCCGGTTGTCAAGGGGAGGTGCAAGGGGTTCTTCGAGAAGTTCTACTTCGACCAGGAGAGCGGGAGGTGCGAAAAGTTCGTCTACGGCGGGTGCGGGGGGAACGGGAACAACTTTGCCAGCGCGGAGGAGTGCCAGAAGAAATGCGCTGCAGAGGCGCGAAAGGTAAGAATGCATGAAAAAGCAAAGCAGCTAATACAACAGCAGTAGTAACGTACAGTAGTAGTAGCAACACCAGTTACACCACCAACAACTACAACATTAACAGCAGCAGCAACAACAACAACAACAACACCATCATCAACATCAGCAACAACAACAGTCAGAAAAAAAAATAAATAGAAGTAGTAGGAACAGCATCTGCAGCAATAGAAACCAGAAGTTCAGAACCGTAGCGATATTCACGGCTTTTCTTCATTTTCTTGAATGTCCAATAGGGGGGGGGGAATAACTATGAAATGCGTGTTTCCAGAGTGATGCACCTGAGGACGCGAAGGAGGACGATGACGGCGCTTGCCAGGAGCCGATGGAGGTTGGCATGTGCCGCGCCGCCATCCCGCGCTGGTACTTCAACGCCGGGTCTGGCAAGTGCGAGCAGTTCATCTTTGGCGGATGCGACGGGAACAGGAACAACTTCAGGGAGGAGGAGGACTGCCACAAGAAGTGCATGGACAAGGGATCCGAGTAAAAAAGTCAGAAGAAAAGGAGTGTGCTAAGAAGTGAGAAAGACAAAGATGAAAAGATTTTTATACACCGTTGACGTCGGTCTTGCTAGCAAATTGTAGCAAAGTCAAAACGACCATATGTGACGTGCACGAAAAAGGAAGGGTTGAATTAAATGTGGTCGGCAATTGACGGCATGAATACTGTTTATTTTTATTCCAGCTCCCTTGCCCATCAAATGAGTGCAATGTTTTTTTCCTTCTTCTCTGCATACGTCACCAAAGAAAAAAAACTATACATGAAAAATGGAAATGGGTTTTTGCTTCATTACATCCAGCCTATTTTGCCATGAGCAAGGAAAGAAGGTACATAACAGAGGCTGGAACTTTCCTCATTATTGAGCTTTCAAGAAAGTTGTTCTTCTGCAACATGTGACATGGAGAATTTGAGAAAATAAATTCTGAGTGAATTCCTTCATTTAAGTATTTCAAGTACGCCTGTGTTCTTGCTTAGAGCGAACAAATAGCGAGTGATGTTTTGGAGACGAGGCGTGCGAGCGAAGCGTCCTCCGAAAGTAGGGATGATGGCCAGTTCTGCATAATATGTCTAACTTAGACGTCGTTGTCGTGGTACCACCAGCGCGTCTTCTTGGGGTTCTTGTGGCAAGTCTTTATGTAGAAAGAATTGTCCGGTGGTCTCTTCTGCAAAAAAGGAAGGAATAAGTACAGTGTAATGTGGTGGCGGTACACACAGCACTTTTTAAAAAATCTCAAGAAACAACATGAGTTTTCCATAAAAAGATGAATCAAAAATATGTATTGTCTCCAATTTAAAAAATTGGAGCTGTCGAACTGATACGTCTGGGAAATCGTTAGTTTCCCGTGAACGATTTATATTTTAAACGTGTGTCCTGCATAGGGAAGTCGCGCTGCACTGAAATCGGCCACTTTTACAAACACTTTTACGCAAACAACAACATTCTAAAATTGGTTCCTCTACAATTTACAAACGGTTAATTAGGAAACAAAACATGCAGAAAGCAACAAAAAGCTACGGATATTTTCCTCACCTTTTCTTTGGCCGAGGAGAGCATGGACACTATGGAGAGGCAAACCGCCTGCACAGAGAGGGCCGGGCTCCAGTCTTCGCTGAGGATGGACAAGCAGATGTGGCCGTTGCTGTAGATGTGCGGGTGGACAGGGATGTTCTCCCCGACGAAGATCACCTCCGGGGAGTCAAACGGGTACTTGGGGCCGAACTTGAACGTCAGCGAGAAAACTTCCCCCTCGTAGAAGGTGTCGGGCGGGCCTTGCATCTCGACTCCCCAGCTGGAAAAAGTGAACAAGGATCTGGATCATGACAGTGAATTTGGACGGAAGATGGACACATGAGAGAAGTGCTACTTTGGAGGGGCCGGGAACGATCGGTTCTCTGCCATTTCAAAGTAGCAGCCTTAAGTCTAGTAGAGGCAGTAACTAATTCAATTTGTATTAAATTGAAGTTTGAAATCATCTTCCATTTGATGCCAAAGTTGTATTGCAACTAGCAAATTTTTGGAGCAACTTACTGCGTAAGGTCCTTTCCTTCCATGGTATCTTCGTCCAGCGCCACCCCTTCTGGTGGATCTTTTACCATCGTCATAAGTTCCTTCTGTAGTCTTTTCTGTGTACAGATATTGGAAAACATGACGCACACAGACTTTTGGAAGCTTTGAAAATTTCTTAAAACTTACCTCCCACCGAGTATTTTCGTTCGACTTCCTTTTGTCGTGCTTCTTGATAAACGGTATTCGCTTCAGCAGTCCCGGTAGCACCCTCCGCTTCCCTTCTTTAACTCCGCTAACGTCCGCCGCTTTGTCGTCCTCCCTTCCGCCGACTTCCACCTCCTCTTCCAACTCTTCCGTTCCAACCACGTCCAAAGCGGCCCCCTCACAGTCGTCGCCTGCTGTTGCTACCTCAGCACTCATTTCGATAATTTATCTCGGCCGGGCATGAAAACACTGGTTTTTGAAAGACCAATTAAGGAGCGGTCTTTCCCTTATTTTGAGATTTGAAGGATGAAGCGGTGGCGGCTTCGACCATGGATGGCTCAGCAGCCTCGCCTTCTCTTTAAGACTCTGCCTGGCTGGCCTCGCCCTCCGCCCGTACCAACAACGCCCTCTGTTCTGGCTCCTCCCGTTGGTCGGTTTCCGCTTTCAACTTTCTTCCTACGTCAGCTCTCTGGCTGCTGTCTACTTCCTCCTCCATGAAAAGAAAGGGAGGAGGGTAGGAAATGCTTTCCGCGTTCTTGCTCGCCTCCCTCCCTTCGGAGTCCGGTGAAGCGGCTTTCTTTTTACTCCGGCTAGACTTCCTCTTTCTTTCCGCAGTAGGTGCAGCCAAAAACAGAGTGGGCGGGGGAGAAGGGGGAAAGGGCAAATTTATCCGCGGGATGGTGCGGGGGAACGACAAACGCCGGGGGAAAGCGAGAATGAAAATTATTTCTTCTCCTTTTTTTTTGACATCTCGAGAAACATCTCATTACTTGCACGAAACCGCCAAGAAACGCGATATTTCCGTGTTTGTAACAACGTACTTCATGTGCGCATACAAACTTGTACGTATGTAATATGCATTTATCAAACTTTTGGCATGATTCAAGCAAGATTACAGCGGTAGCCTCTCTGAACAATTAAGGGGCAACACGAAATCCGGATGATCGCATATGTGCGGCACTGTGATAAAAAATTGTCCCTTCGTCTTGTCGAGCACCCCCCTGGCCTTGCAGGGCTTGGTGCTCCCGTCTCTCGGAGCCCTCCCAAGCCTGCAGATCCAGTACGACGTCCTCGGTTTGTCGACGGCGCGCGTGTGCCCGAACCCGTCCGCCACGCAGAGGAGGCCGCCCTTGGTGGTGCCAGACTCCATTATCTGAAAGGGCAGTGGCTTCCCCCGCTTTTTCGATCCCCCGTAGGGTTTTCTGACGCGCGCTGGAACGAGACCAAAAATACCAAACGTAGAAATTTTAAATTTCCTTAATAATTCAGGTAATCTATGGCAACACTTCATTTGAAGCACAGTACAAAATTCATAAAAGCACGCAAAAATATTCGTCGTCCTGGTACTCGTTTTCTCATGAGTGTATTTGTTTCTTACACAGCGTCACGTGATCTTTCAGAGGGGTTTAAACCCACGCGAGTTCGACGGAGGTACAAAGTCAGGATCTGTGCAAGTGTGCGGCACCGTCACGAAAAAGTCGCCACTCCTCTTGTCCAGGATGGCCTTGGCGCGGCACCCGACACCATCTCGGAAGATGCGGCACTTCCAGTACATGCTCTTTGGGGTCTCCTTGTATCTCAGGTAGCCAAATCCGTCGGACATGCACAGGACAGACCTCCTCACCGTCCCCTCCTCAATCAGTTCGTAGGGTCTCTTCAGATTCTCGTTCCTCTTCTTGGTGTGGTAGGGCTTCCTGGGGCGGTGTACTGAAACCGTAGATATAGCACATGTCTGTAAGGCCCTCATTACTCTTTTAGTTGACTCTTTAACTGGGGTGAGGCTGGGGAAAATCTAAGCAATTTTTCGTATTATCACAAACATCGAAACGTGTAGGGAGAGTTTCTGCCCCTTTTTTTCCTACAGTAGTATACACACGTAGACAGCAAAGTTGCGAAGGGAACATTACAATACAAGAGTTTTGTGTTAGTGAGGAAAGCGTGTCGCAATGGCCCTCTACTTTTTTTTATCTTATTGTACATGTAAGATTGTGTAGGTAACATAACTTTCAGCTACCATATGGTAGTATACATTAATTGCAAAAGTCGCGTCACAGCCGTTGAAATGGGGGAATCGCCCAATATTCAAAAGCTTCTTCACTCATGACACGTATGCACACTGGATAAGTAGAAGATCCCATCTTTGCTCAGCCTGGCCCTCGCCTGGCACGTTCTGCAGTGCCTGCATGTCAGGTAGGTCATTTTTGGTGTCCGGCTGTTGGTGGTATAGCTGAATCCGTCATGCATGTAGAGATCTGTCTTTTGCTTGGTAGCCTTGGGAATTAAGTGCACAGGGAGGTTTCCTTTAGGATCTCGACCAACCACGATAGCTGCAACGAAAGATAGAAGAGAGTCTTGGTGAATCCTTTGGCCGCTGAAATATTCTTCTGCTGTTTCCTTTGCATATCGCCACAAACCCGCCACTTTGTGTATCACTTCAACCACTTGAACACTCATGCGGCTTTGACTGTATCCAGACTCCTTGCTTGTTGATCCTTGCCACGGAGGTACACTTTTGGCGGTGGCGACATCTGAGAAACAATGCGCCATTCCTCTCACGGCTCTTTTGAAATGTGTATCCCTTGTACACCCAGAGAGGTTTTCCATGGCGGGAGGCATTGGGGATCATGTGCACAGGCTCCCCCTCGGCGTCGTGGCAGACCAGGACTGGATGGGAAGAGTGAGGGAGAAGTAGTGTGCTGTCAGTCACTCAGTATAGCTGTTGATACTATCTCCATATGTGCTTGATTTTGCTGGTCGCTTCTTGTCGTACCCATCTTTCTCACTCACTTTCACTTTGAAAATATAACCCCCTTTACCGGTATATATCCTAGCACGTAGAAGTGTATGTCGCACAAGGGGCAGCAAGCATATAATGTTAACATAATACTCAACCAATATTTTTTAAGAATTTTAAAAAGGGAGGATGGGGTAATTGCAATGTCAGTATGTGTGGCCTTGAAAGTATTTTTAAGCAAAGTAGCATACCTTTGTTCCCTCCGTCTCTTGATGGTCCAGCTGCAGATTCCTGCCCTCCTCCGGCATCATACTCTCTGTTGTCCTCCTCGAATCCTTCATATGCCTCAAAGTCGTCGTCACCTCCAGTGCCAAAGTCCTCGTCTCCCTCTGCAGTGACCTCGCCCTCCATGCCCATGTCCTCTTCCTCTCCACCCTCGTCTTGAACCATCCCCTCTGCAAAGGTCCCTCCACGTGGTTCGTCCTTGATGTTGACCTCGTCCGTGGGCACAACTTCCTCACTGTTGCCGTCCTGTGGATGTAGCCGTTGGCTCTGTGGCGCAGTAGGTTCACTAGATCTTGCCTTTTTTGCTACAGGCCCAGAAGATCCCGCAGTTGGAGGCCTGGACACCTTTTGTCTAGGCCTCTGCTGCTGCTGGTGGCGGTACTGATGTCTGGAAGCATTGAGGGAGGCTTCCTGCTTTCCAGTGGTTAATCCCTTGATAGAGAGGTCCTCTGCAGCAGCCAGAAAGTCATTGAGGTCATCCTGGGCCACATTAACTTCACCATGATACATAAAGTTGAGGACAGAGACGATCTGTGCATGGCGGACTCCCTTCAGGTAGAGGAGTGGACGCTCATGTGGGTTGGCCTTGAGCACTCGGCGGAAGAATGGGGAGCAGGCTGCTAAGATGACCTTGTGTGCCCGCACCTGGCGGTGATCCTCCAATGCCAGGGTGACATCAAAAAAGTCCTGGTCATGGCGTAGTTCAGCAAAGGATGTTGACACATTTGCCTCAAAGTCATTCCATCGTAGGCAAAACTTCTCTGCTGACCCCATGCTGACCGGGTCAGGGAGCTTCTCCACCGGTCAAGAAAGTCACTGTCGCACAAAGACAGACGGAACCATCAGGTGCTAAAGTCACTGCAAGTTGACTGAATTTGAATTGTTGCAATTTCGCAATTCCTTAAGTGAATGCAGAATGCGAATCTCTTGCTAAAATGGCGACAGCAGACAAAAAAAGACGCCGGAAAAAGAGGAAATATGCGCATGCGCAAACCGAGAAACCAAAGGGCCGCGAAAAACGAATTTTGGTGGGCTCCTAACCGCGATCGCGAGAATAATTCCCCTGTCAAGAAGACAAAAAAACTTTGTAGCTAGGATAGAAGTGTTCATCGTCCAGCACTTTTTTTTACCTTGAAGGGTTTTCATACATGAAAAATGAACACATTTGTTTTTACATCAATTGCATTTGGTGCATTTTGTCAGTAGACGTTTGTTTAGTACAAGGTACTCATAACTGTTTATTCCATATCACAGTCATATCCGAACATGTCGAGATCTCCTTGGTAGAGTTTGCAAAGGTCGCTGAGTTGATCCCGGCGGAGCTGGCGGAGTAGGGCTCTGGAAGGGGGAGGATAATTAAGGCAAGGAAGTATTGTGCGTTTCATTCATCTTCTTCATCTTTTCTTCCTTCTAAAAAGTTATTGTTCAATTACCTGTACTCTTTTTCTCCCCTGCCCCCCACGTTGACCCTCTTCTCTTCCCCGCCTTCTCCTCCTCTCCCCAGAGCCGAAGGGAACCTGTGCCTCAGGTATGCGAGGTCCCCCTCCATGGTCTCCAGCTTGCCCACCATGCTTGGCTCCCTCCCGGGGAGGCACACGCCACACAGGCGGTGCGCGGGGGACCAGTGGAAGGTGCCGAAAGACACCTTGGAAAATACGAAACGGACAAACGTTAATCGGGATGAAAAATGGGTGAAATTGTTCGTCGCATACTTTATCTCTCTGCAGTTCATCCACGACGAAATCAACAAAGTCCGGGAATCCTATTCCTGCCCTCCTGGGAAGCCTCCCCTCTTTGGACCTGCGGCGCAGGAAGCGGAGGAGCGGGCGGAGGAAGGCGGCGCGCTCTTGGTCGTCGCCGTCGCCGTCGCCGTCGCCGTTTTTAGGAGCGAACTTGCTGAGGTAGGCTGAGGCCAGTCTTCGGAGGGGATGGCGGACAAAGACGAAGCGAAATGAGGAAGAGGAGGGGGCGTCCGTCGCGTTGGTGAGCATGAGGCGGTGGAGTTCTCCTGAATAGATAAAATTGTACACTGCAGGATGCGAAATTATTGCAGTCAAGGGGGTAGGGAGGACGGGAACCTTTAGCTATAAAACAACAAACGCAGAAGTAGCAGCAGCAATACCAACAAAGAAATTGCTGCAAGAACGAAAAAAATAATCCACGAAAAAAATTGCTGCTCTAGCAACTCTTCTTTTAAGACAATTGGTACGTGGTGGAGCAAGACAAACGGATTTAATTTTCTACCTCTCTTCAACAAAATTTCCTTCATTTCCTCTTGTGTCATCCCCGGGTGTAGTATCCTTGCGAACTTCTCCAGCCAGAAGGTGGATGCCGCCTTGGGGACGTGGCAGTAGGCGAGTCCGGAAGCTGGATCCGACACGTACCCTCGCGGCAGCCTTGGGTCCTCCTCCTCCGCCTCTATGCGGCGCCGGGAAAGCCTCCCGCACTCGGAGCGAAGCAGGGACAGGCGAGGGAGGATGACGTCTCTCTCCCAAAAGGATGGATCGAAATCTGAAGACGAACGAAATGCGTTTTGAAACCGACTGATTTCTTCTAGCTTTTTCACTTGCCTAAGTTGCCTTCCTTGTCAGGAGGAGGTTGGACAATCGGGGTGGCGATTTCATTCTCGAATTCACCATCCTCCTCTACTTCTCCTTGGTTGTCCGCCAAGTTGAAGGCCGCTGCGAAGAGGAATACGAGGAGGAAAAGGAGTCCGAAGCACGAGAGGGGCAGCGATTCCGTTTTGACCGCCGCCGGCGGCGCCCCCCCCTTCCACCGCCTCCGTCGCCGCCAACACCACCGCAGCCGCAGCCAGCGACACCGCCGCTCAGTCATGATACATCTTCCACTGCACCTTTAAACACATTCCCTTCTTCCCCTCCTTTCGGTTATTGCAGTTTGCGGTCGAGGCTCACATTTTTCCCCTTTCCCCCTCCCTTCCTAATTTGCAGTTTGCACCCACAGTGCAACAATAATGCGGTCGGCAGCAGTGGAGAGCAGAGCGATCCTCTTTTGCGTCGGTGCAATTTATTTTAAGCCTCCTCCTTCTCTTGATTAAACTTCCCGAGACGTGACTAACTGCCCGCACTTTTTCTTTTTCGCTCTTCTTCCATGCACTTTCGCAAGTCTTCTTTTACCGGCAATTTTTGTCGCCTGCTTCTTTTTCGCCCTGTGGCGATAATGTGTGCAGTAGTTTTTCGCCCTTAATTCTACCACCAGCACTATCAGACTAGCTTGTGCTGAGCGGCATCGGCGAGAGCTCGGTCGGATGGACGGAGGTGGCTACTGAGCGAAACGGAGCGAAAGCGAGGAGAGACCGCAGGATCCCTCCTTCTTCCTCGTCCAAAGCGCCAAATCCTTCTCCTTCCTTCTTCCGTCCTGTGTTGTTTTAGTAGCACACACTCGCACACTGACTTCTTGTTCTCCTCATATGCATGGTGGCTTGTTTGCCTCCCACTCCCTCCCTTGCGAGACTTTTTCCTCCTTTCGCACCTTTTTTCGAAACTTCCAAACCCGCCGCGTCACGATACCTCACTCCCACTTCCTTTGGAAGCAGAAATGGGATTTCGTTGAGCTCTTGGCTTTTCCTCCGTGCGCCGAAAGAAGTTGGCTCTCGGCCCGCCTTTTCTCTCGCCATGCCCCCCGCTGTTCTCTTCCCTCTTTTTTGCATCCTCCTCCATAGTTCAATTTATTCCTGGAAGGCAAGTGCATGCACCACCTAGAGATGCTGTTGAACCCCACCAACATCATGCTCTCTCCAGACCGACTCTGTTGCTCCTAACTCTTAACGGTCTTGCCTCCAACTAGCCAACATGACTTATGGGGTTCCGGGTCCTTTCCTACTTCAAAGGCAGAGCCTCCTCCCCCGGCAAACCAACCCTCTTGTAGCACGCTCTATTGTAGGAGGTGGAAAAAGTAGGCGGTGTACACTGTGACACTCTTCCTCCTCCTCTATACCCTCCTCTCTTCCTCGCCGCTGCACGGTTGTACGTACGGTAGATAGATCTATCCTTTCTCTCGCTTTAGAAATAAATTTCACTTTTTCTATCGAGGCGGAAATGTATAGGAGCGTGGGCTGAGATCTGATATTGTGTCGAGGGGTTTTGTACGAAACTGCATTTATCAAACAATACATCTGAACTATGAACGGTACTTCGGGAGAAAAAATTGCCTTCAAAACTGCGTATAGCCTTTTCCATTAAAAATTCTTCGTCATGCAACACAATTATCATTACTTTCCCAGGGAGTGGTCGAATTCTGGGAAGCAGTTTCAGTCGCAAAAGCAATTATCTTCCACTTTTCTACCAAGAAGCAAAAAAGAGTTTCCGACAGGAGCCGCGGATCGACTCCGCCCGCAACAAAGTTTTTCATTGCGTGGGGATACGGGGGTTCTCCATCGCTATACATGCTATATGTGAGACATTCAGAGAAGTTGTTTTGCTTGGTCCGCAAATACATCGCCAACGGCGTCTTGTTTCCTTCCCTATAGCCCCACCAAAGAAGGGGAAGGGGGAGCAACAAAGAACATGATGGGAGGCTATTAATAACGATTTTTCCCTATGTGATCACGGCTGTTGGAGCAGGAATGCACGAAAAAGGAAATTCGGATGCCTAGTTTGACTCGAACTTATCCACTAAACTCTAACCACACCTTTAATTGTGGGGTATCCAGGTTTTTTTCTCGTGAGAATCTTCTTCCTTCTCGGTCCGTTCTTGTACGAGAAGCAATCACTGGCACAAAAGGAAAATTATTGTGCTTCCACGCGGCAAAAGGCAAAAAATAAAAGATTTCTCTACTCCTTACTATAGAGCCCACTAGCCAGTTAGTTTCTATTCCATACCCTCCGACGTCTCTTTTGCTTGTTTCCGAAAATCTGGAATGAAATTCACGATCCCCTCCTTTTTTTTCGCCCGCCGTCGAGCTGTTGGGAAATATACAATACTCAACCGGAGTTGTAACTGTCGCGCACGGAGATTGAAGTTTACTGCTGCAGATATGCACGGTTGTGTGGAAAGAAGAACGGATCGAAAACCTCAAAGGAAGTGCTGAAGTAGGTAAGGGGGGAAGGGTTATGGAGACTGCGGTGTGAGACTGTGCGTGCCGTATGCTGTACTTGCACAGCCCAGTAGACTCAATAAAAATGGGAAAGGCATTTTGAACTTTTCTATACCTATGCTCCTTTCCCGGTAGTTCGCAAAGATGCATCTTTCACGAAGGGCTGTAAATTGGCGTGCATGAAATTGCACCTCTCCGCTCTCACCTGTAGCCGCTATTTTCAAACTCTCTCTCCTCCATATCCCACGTGAAATGCAATCTTCCCTCCCTCAAACCCCCCCCTCCTTTAGTCCTCCCGCAACAAGTGGCAATTGACAGCAAGTCAGCAGAAAAACCCTTTTGCTACACAGTACAAAATATTTCTCGCGAAAACAATGTGTAGACAAGAAGGGAGCCAACATTAAATTACCACAAAAACACAAAAGCCATCTGACTTCGAATTCGTACCAAAGGAAAGAGGGGAAATCATCGTCTCGTAACAGTAAAGAGTTGTAGAGGCGTAAGCTCTCCTCGTTCTCCGTTCGGAGGAGGGGAAAAGATAACGGAGGCGGCTAGACCGCGACGCCACCGTCAAATAAGGGGGGGGATGTGACGGCGACACGACGACAGAAGTTATCGGCTCGGCAAACAAATATTGCCGCCGGCGTGCTGCCGAATCGTACACGCTTTTAAAACAATCGCTACGTACAGTATATTGCAAGCCTTTTCTGTCGTTCGTCTAGTCTTGGGTAACAACCAAAGAAAGGGCCTCTTGGCTTGATGGAAAGGTACGGGGGAGGGAGGCGAAAGAGGGGGAGAGAGGAATCAATCTGGAAGAGACGTCTGTTCCATCTAACCAGAGGAGAACTGTTGCTTCTCCTCTTTCCCCCCCGTCTGTGTATCTTTCTAGCGCCCCCGAGCGAGGCTTCCCTACTTCCTCCAGAAATAGAGGGGTAGAGAAAGACATGGATGGGATAGATGGAAGAGGAGGAGCCTCGCTTTCTGAGTCGCAGATACCACGCCTGAGTGGAAGAGGCGGGTAGGGGGACCTCACTCAGTCCCAACCGGAATACTTGAATGAGCTACAGTCCGTCGTGGTTGTGCTAACACCCACCTGGCTTCTCCTTTTCTCTTTGTCGTCCTCATTCATTGCGATCGAGCGGCGGCGCCTCCAACTCAAACCCCAACTCCAGTGAGAGGAGAGGAGGAGGAGGGCCTCTTCTCTACAGTATGGGGGCCTCTTTCCCTCTCTCCTCTTCCTTCCATCATCGTCGACCAACCAGCGATTGCTGCGGGGGCGGAGAGAGAGAGGAGAAAGCTCCCTCAGGACACGAGAGAGGAGGACAAGGAAGCAAAGGCCCACAAAAAAGGTTCCCTCTTTCTTCCTGCGCTCTACCCTCACACCCTGACGTCAGTTCCCCCTCTGGCTTTCTCCTCAGCCTGCAACGGGAAAAAGAGGAGGCGGAGGCGGTGGAGGGACCCTTCGGCCTCTCCTCCTCCGCAGCCTCGCTCCACCAGCAGCAATCGGGGGAGGGGGAGGAGTAATGAAGAGAGGAAACTGTTAGAGAGAGAAGCTGGAGTGCGTCTGACAGACTGGGGGAGCCTCTCTTCTCGCTTCAGAAGGGGACAGGGCCTCCGCGCGTCCGCCCGTCAGAGGAACCAATATGGCAGTGGTGGAAAAAGTGCAGTGAGGAAATCCCTCGAGGAAGAGGGGTCGTGAAATAAGGGAAAAAGAGGCCTCCGGTGCTTCTGGAGAACCCGCCGGGTGGGTCCGCCATCGCCGGGGCAGAGGCCGGGTTCCGAAATCCTCGGGTCCGGTGAAATGCGGAGGTCGTCGGGTCTCTTCTCCGCCGTCGGCCCCGCTGCTCCATCACTGCTGCTGCTCCTGTCGCTGCTGCTGCTGTCGCCCGACCGCGGCGGCGCAGAGGCCGAGCACCAACGAGGTACGATCGTGAATATGGGGGGAAAGAGAGAGAAGGAAAAGCCAACATATGTTTGGGGCGGTCAAGGTCCGCCAGCTTCAAGTTGGGCCCCGGGGACTCCCTCCCTCCCTAGGGAACAACAATTGTTGATCCCGGGGGGGAAACTGTAAAAAAATGCTGTTTCAATGAACCGAAAAATGATTTCTTTCCTCCCCTCTGTTTCCTTTAAAGATGGCTTGCTAGGCGGCGAGGAGGACTACCTTTGGGAGCGCCTCCGCGGCTCCCCCTCCTCCGGCGATGCCTCGTCTTCCTCCGCCAACGGGATGCCCCACTTCGACCCTGAGGACATGGAGCTCCTCCTGGCCAGGGCAGCCCAGCAGATCAGGGACAGGGAGGGGGAAGAAGACCAAGAGGAGGAGGAGGATGGCGAGTCCGGCCTCCGCTTCCCCGCACTGAGCAAGCAGCAGGCCAGGTTCGCCGTCAACCCAGGGTACAAGGAGTTCTTCGATGAGGAGTTTAGGCCTTCGGAGCACCTTGGGAATAGAGGTGCGGTTGGGAGCTGAGGGCTTCCTATTAAAGCTATTAAAGAATACAGTAGTGGTAGCAACTACAACAGAAGCAACAGAAACAGAAGCAATTGCAACAAAAGCAGCAGCAGCAAAGAAACCATGCATTAGCAGCAATTAACCACACACGTTAAAAGAAATCAGTAACAGCAAAAACGAACTAGAACCGAATTTGATAGCAATGCAACTGCAAAGGAACACTGAGTGCAACAACAGAGCTAATGTTCGGCAGCTACAAGTGTGTCTGGAAAATCCCCCGGCAAAGGAAAGAAACTCTGAATTTTCGGCCATACAGCTCACTAAGAAAGAATTTCCCATCGGCCAAAAAAGCAAAAAAAAGAGAGAGAGAACTTTATCTGAGATCTCGGGGTTTTCATCGTTTCGTCATGCCTTTCGATATCCCCTCTCGCACTTTTTGACAGCCAGGCAATATCGCCATCATATACCTGACAGATTGCCATCTTGCATTTACATAGCAGCAGCCTAGCGATCGAGCTGTTTGCTCAAAAATACCAGCACTTTCCCTCACTTCCCCCCTGTACGGCGTAAGAGCAGACATGGCCCCAACAGATGCTTTCCCATAATTCAAAATACCGTTGAAGGTCCTTTCCCCCTCCCTCACAATTTCTTACGACTGAGCCAACAGCGAGCAGGAGGAGAATGTTTGCATAATAACTTTTTATCCTTTGCGTATTCTCACAGGCGGCGGCGGCGAGCTTGAGTCTGGCGGCGAGGGCGAGGAGGGCACCTCCTCTTCTGAGCACCACAGGTTCCCCAAGAAGGCCTCCCACTCCGCCATGACCATGAACACCAGGGACACCATAGAGCAGACCAGGATGGAGGACATCTACTTCACCAGTGAGTATACGGCTATAAAAGACCGAATTTACTTCATTCCAACGGTGTTTTATGGTTGAGGCGTAAAAAAATTGTTGAGAGGTTTTTTTCCACTTAGTCATGACGAGATGGTGGTGCACCGAACACTTGCATGTCAGAGTCGTAAAAGATAAGCAGAAATCGGTACATCCTTCTTGCAGATGAAGCAGGATGCAATATTGGCCAAAGTGGGTCTTATGATCTCACGGGCGCAGGAAAAAAACAAGTTCAAAGCTGCTGCTTCCTCGTCACGCAGTCGCCGCCGCCGCACCTGTTCTAAAGTTTCGTTATTCGTACGGTGCATCTTTTTAGACAGATAATTTTACGCACTTTTGCCCCGGAAAAAAGCGACATTCAAGGTCCTTACTGTGCTTTGTGTGTGGAGAGAAAAAAATCTTACCCAACTGCCTAGCAATTGTCTGCTGCCGCCTATCTAGTCATGTCCTTACAAGGATTGTGAATCAGTTTGGGAAACAAATTTTATACCGCTCCTTGAACTCTTAAATGTGTTGTTTTTCTGAGCAGAGCCATGCGGTGCTGCTGTCCCCTTTTGCCTTGGCCTACGTAGAAATACGGGATTTAAAAATCAACGGCTGCTAGCTCTCTCTCGGCCGAGGGGGGCCTTTTTTTGTTGTTCGAAACTTTTTTTAAATTCCGTGCCGTGCCAGTGCTGCACATAAGGGTACCATATGCTACCTCGCAATCAAACGGCGGCGTTAGTAGTGGACTGGGTCCCAGGCCGTAAAAAAGACACGTCGATGTGGACAGTAAAAAGGAGTGAAAATCCAAAATCGCTGAGACATTGAAAATGTTCGGTATTTAAAATATCTATGGTTAAGCGTTTAACATCAGCTCAATGTCTCCGTCTTATCTTTTCAGCCATCGTCGCTGGCTCTTCGGCGCTGGCAGTCTTCGCCATCGTGGCGGCGGGATTCTGCTACCACAGGTAGATTGTCAAAAGAAATATCATTGACAAACATCATTTACCTGTGCGTGCATAAAAATGTTCAAAATCCAGGGTCCGTCGCAACTCCAAGGCAAGCGAGGACGTTGACTACCCCGCCTACGGCGTGACCGGCCCCGGCGCCGGCGGGAAGGGCGGCGCTGGTGCCATGGGCGGGAAGGACTCCTCCTCGCCCACCTCAGGGGCGGACAGGAAGCTGGCGCAGAACGCGCAGCTGTACCACTACCAGCACCAGAAGCAGCAGATGATCGCTTTCGACAGGTAGT
>JAAUYJ010101264.1_pt1 | contig 23021 bp, 16 predicted proteins | sample 7278031 | NCBI WGS metagenome assembly JAAUYJ01 (sample SAMN14350222, study PRJNA611818) | marine sediment metagenome | isolation source: surface marine sediment (1.8m) | place: French Polynesia: Moorea | collected 2018-08 | reverse complement strand
TAAACCACTTAATTATCATTAAATCTTATTCAAGTTGTTGATTTTTTAGTCAACTTAGATTCTGAAACCTTGATGTGATCAGTTTTTCCAAATTCTTGTCACCCCGTCAAATTACTCAGAGTTTATTGAGGGTGCTTTTTTAGATTATTCATCTTCTGAATTTTTATCTGTCTTTATTCTTGATGCTGAATTGTCCAAGATATCAGGTATAAATCCTTCTACAAAACCAGCAACTGCTGAGAAGAAAGCGATTCTAGATAGGGACATTTGAGTATCATTTACATCTAAAAGAGATGTGGCAGTACCATTAATAATATCTGCTTTTAAAACTGCATAGATAAAGATGCTAGAGATAACAGCAATATAAATACGAGAAGCCCCTAATATCCTAAAATTAGAGTCAGGATCTTTTATATCTAGTCCGGCACTTCTAATGCGATAAGAGACAGATAAAAATCCTCCTAGAGAACCAAAAATTATTACTGGAATAAATTCTTCACTAATACCTAAAACAGTAAAAACATTTTGAAACGAATCAGGAAAAAGTTCAGGTAAAATAGTCAATAATAACATGGCAGATAGAAAACATAATACCACAGTAAAACTACCATTCAAGTATTGCAATGTATTGTACTTTTTCCTGAATTTATCCATTCTTTCATTTGCCAAATCAAAAACCTCTTCTGCTTCCTCTTTTTTACCATCTAAAGCTAATTTCAACCCATGATAAACTACAATATTAATCGTTTCTGTAGGTTCAATTTTTGTTGGTTGTTTTGATGCAATTTTTGATAGTTTTGATTGAACTTCATTATAGCGATCGCTTAATGGTTTTTCGTCTTCTAGTGCTAGATGTTCCTCATTAATATAACATTTAATGGTATTTTTAGTTCTAAAAATAACATAATCGGGATACAAACAATAAATTTCTTCTATTGTATTTTCACTGTATGTTCTTTTTAATCCTACTTTAAATTCTTCTTGGATTTTTTGAATCTTTTTTCTTTGTGGATAATCGTTTTCCTCATTATAAATAGTATCTTGATTCTGATTTATGCTATTTTTATTGGTAGAAAATATTTGATTGTATATCCCTGAAAATAAATCAATTAAATCCTGTATAAAATCAAATAGTTGATTTAAAAATAATTGATGAAACATTAAAATAAAACATACTGCTAGAAGAATAGAAGTGAGCCAAGGATTCCCTTTAGTATCCCTCAAATTACCTCGGTAGACATTGATTTGAGTTTGAATTATTTTTTTATATTTATTAGCTAAATCAATAGGTAATTCTATATCACTCTGTTGATTATTATTAGTTTCTGTGACATCGCTTTGATTAATACTAATAATCTTTTTCGGTTTCTCATTACTATTATTACTTTGAGTGTAACTAAGAATCGCTTCACAGCTTTGCTGACGATTCTCGTCTATCAAACAAGTATTGGATATAAAAATTGTATTAGTATCAATTAGCAAATTGTTGGCAATAGAGTCAATTATTTGATTAATATTTTGTACTCTTTGTTGATTTTTTTGATTCTCAAGATTATTAGAATCTGGATAAATTTCAAATAATTCCTGATCACCTAACACAACACAATTATCTCGTTCTTTACAAATTAAATCACTATTTTGAGATAAAGAAGTAGTCGAATTGAATATTAAAATAAAGCCAATTGTCATTAGAAAAACTGCTAAATTTCTAATCCTAATTTTTATCATAATTAATTTCCAAGTATGTTAGCAAAAAGGGAGAGAACAACAAAGGTTTATTTTTTGACGATATATTCAGAAATCAGGAGAAATTTTCAAATGGAATGTCATTGGTTGTATCATAATATTTCTCTCTTTACATTGATCAAGCAAGTATAATAAATATCTAAAAAATTCTAACACTAAGTATATCCTAAATTCCCGACTTTATTCAAGGGTTAAATTACGATAAACTTGCTCGATAGGAAAACTGAGGTTAATACTTTTAAGTTCTATTATATCTCCTTCTTTATAATTAATTATTATCCATTCTCCTGCATCATTTTTTTGATACAAGTCTATTTCAATATGGGTAGAACTAACTAATAAATAGTCTTGTAAAATAGAATTTTTCCGATACATTCTAAATTTTTTACCTCTATCATAAGCTTCTGTACTATCTGATAAAACTTCAATAATTAAGCAAGGATAGGTTAAATAGTTAGGAGTATTTTTGTCTCTCTCGTCGCAAGTAACACTAACATCTGGATAAGTATAATTAGAAGAGTCAACTATTTTGATTTTTATGTCTGAATTACCTGTTATACAGTTACTATTTTCCAAATGTGTCTCCAACATTACCGTAAAACTAATAGCGATGCGCCCATGATTAACTGTACCACCACTCATGGCATAAATTTGACCATTAATATATTCATGTTTATCCGTTTGTTTTTCTTCCCAAATGAAGTATTCTTCAGGATTTAATAGAGGAAATTGCTCTCGTGCAGCTATCATAGTAGTTAATAAATAATAGATTCAAAAGGAACTATAGACATTCATTAATTATAGCAAAATAAGAATTTTAAAAAACTGAATAATAAGAAAAGTTAGGGATCAAAGTCGTTGATCCCTATGTTTAACTATGCTTTTTCTAAACACATTTTCAAACTGTCAGCTAACAGCTTAACATTAGGTTCGAGCATCATAGTAATATGATCCCCTGGAACAGAAGTAAAGTCCACTGAACTTGATGTCAATTGTTCCCAACCAAAAGACATATTCTTTTGAATTTGATTACGAATCCTATCATTAACTCCATTAGCTGTTTCCCAGAGACGAAGATCACTACTACGGAAAACATGAATAGGAGTAGCATATTGTTTGTGTGGTTTATATTGCCCCATTGCATAGACACTTGCTTTGAGAACTTTTACAAATCCTCGAACCTGTTTTGTTGCTGTAGTCGATGGGTTAACATGAAGCTTTTTAACCAATCTTTCCGTCACATAATCTAACTGTTCACCAGGAAATAAACCCTTGATATCGTTGTAAGAAATATTGAGATTTTCCTTTAAAAAGAACTCAAATAAATTAACCACTTCACTCATATATTTCGTCTCATCCCAACCCGCCACGATTAGGTTATTAAATAAAGGTGCAGGAATATCAAAAATAGCTAATAAACCTATTTCATCCCCTTGTTTTTGTAACTGTTGAGAAATTTCAAACGCCACTTGGCCCCCAAAAGAATGGCCTCCCAAGAAATAAGGTCCGACAGGTTGAATCGTTTTTAAGGCATCGATGTAATAAGCAGCAATTTCCACCACATTGGTTAAGGGTGTCCCTTGATCCCCCATCCCCCGCGCTTGTAGTCCATAAAAAGGTTGATCTTCTCCCAAATGATGAGCTAAAGCATGGAGATAAAACGCCGTTCCCACACCTCCAGGAACACAGAAAAAGGGAGGTTTTGTCCCCTGAGACTGAATGGTAATAACAGGGGAAGCAAAACCCGTCTCTTGGGTTTCATCTTCCACTAAACCCAAGTTATACCCTTGCGAGGTAAATACTTCGGTGGCGAGATAGTTAGCTAATGCGGCTACGGTAGGGTATTCAAAGATTAAAGTCGCTTGAAAAGATGCACCTAAATTCTCTTGTAGGAGATCACTTAACTCTACCACCGTTAACGAATCAAGTCCCATGCTAGTTAAGGGGTTTTCCCAGTTGATATCGGCAACATCAGCTTTTAAAACACGGGCAATTAAACTTTGAAGATAACCCTGTAATAATTCTTGTCGTTTTTCAGGAGGAGTAGTTAATAGGGTGTTGTGGTCCAAAGCAACTTGTTTTTCTCTGATCTTAACCTCTTCTTGAATATTGCTGGCGATCGCCTCTAAACTGTTCTCTAAAAAGCCTATTTTACAAGCATGACGTTGAATCTTATTACTAGAAGTTTTGGGAATAGTTCCTGGTTTTAACAAGACGATCGCATATACTTGTAACTGATGTTGTTGGGATACAGCTTGACGAATAGCACTAAAAACTTGCTCTTGAGCCAATGATTCTAATGCTGCTTCGTGGACTTCTTGTACAATGACTAATTTTTCTTCACTGTCCAATTCTACAGAAAAAGCAGCCCCACAACTAGGTCTTAATCCTCGATGACTTCTTTCGGCAGTTAATTCAATATCTTGGGGATAATGGTTTGTCCCTCTAATAATAATTAAATCTTTGAGACGGCCAGTGACAAATAACTCATTCTCCCAGAGAAACCCTAAGTCTCCTGTGCGTAAAAAAGGACCTTCCTGAGTATCTTTTAAATAGCCTTTAAACGCTTCTTCTGTTGCGTCCGGGCGGTTCCAATATCCTTGGGCAACACTGGGACTCGATACCCAAATTTCGCCAATTTCGTTAGTATTACATTGGCTTAAAGTATCGGGGTTAACAATAATAATGGTTTGTTCCCTTCCCATCTCACCGCAGCCAACAAGCTTCTGGCTATTTTCCCCCTCATTATCAGTCACAACCACTCGATTTTGTTGTAACTCACTTCTATCAAGATTGAGAATCAGGGGTGGTTTATTTTTGTTCCCTAAACTAATACCCACCACACTCTCAGCCATGCCATATCCTGCACTTAAAGCTTGCCGACGAAAGCCACAAGGAGCAAAGGTTTTGGCAAATCTTTCCAAGGTTTCAGCCCGAATGGGTTCGGCCCCACTCACTGCAAACTCCCAACAACTGAGGTCCAAGTTTTCCCTTTCTTCTGGAGTAGTGTAGAAAGCAGTTAAGTCATAAGCAAAGTTGGGGGCTAAACTTTGAGTCGCTTTATACTTAGAAATAGCGGTTAACCAACGCGAGGGTTTTTGTAGAAAATCTAAGGGGGACATCAAGATAACCGGATGATCACTATAAAGCGGTTGTAACACTCCCACCACTAAGCCGGTATTATGACCAAAGGGCAACCAGCTTACTGTTTTGGTTTCATGGGTAATATCTGCGTATTTATAACCCATTTCTAAGTTGTGCAGTAAATTCTGATGGGTAATGATCACCCCTTTGGGTTTTCCAGTTGAACCAGACGTATATTGTAAAAAGGCAATGGTATTCCCATCGATGCTAGGATCTTCCCAGTCTCTTGCTTCGGTTTCAATGATTTGATTACTATTGAGTATTTTTAATTCTTCTAGGGTAGCACTGCTGGCAAAACGACCTTGTAAATAAGGAACTAAGGGACTAATAGTTAAAATAAACTTGGCTTGGGCATCCGTGGCGATCGCTTCTAACCTTGAAAGGGACTGATCCGGACGAGGAGGATAAGCGGGAATAGCGATCGCCCCTGCAGATAAACAACCGAAAAATCCTGCCATAAAATCCAGCCCAGGAGGATATAACAGTAACACTCTTTCTCCTGCTGCATTGAGAGATTGAAGATGAGAAGCGATCGCTTTTGCCTGTTGTTCTAAGGTTGCATAAGTGAGATTTCCCGCTTCTGTTTCTCCTTCATGAAGAAAAGTATAGGTTTTATTATCAGGTTGGGCTAAACTTCTATGCTGTAGTAAATCGACTAAGGTGTTAAATGACATGGTGAAAAAGCTAAAAATTTAGCTCCTGTACTTTGGTTGATAATTGTTTACAATACAACATTTCCTGAACGTTAATTTTGAGATATTTGAGTGGCTATGTTCTTGGACAATTAATGAATATTTGTTTTATTTTCCTAAGTTATCAAGAGAAATATGAAAATTATGATCTTCGGTTATCGAACAGTCAAATTTAGCTGTACTCTGTTACTAGAAAAAAACTATTGTAGTAGTAAGAAAATATGTCATTACTATACTCTGTCGAAAATCAATGGGGTGGCTCATCTGCTCCTTGGAATCCAGGTGGTACATGGATTATTGGTGGCCGTCCTAATCAGAATATGATCGCTATTGATATCAAGTCAAATGATGGTGGAAAAACCCTTAGCGGTACTATGACGTATAGCGGAGAAGGCCCAATTGGCTTTCGTGCTACCTTGTCTGACGGTAATAATTATACGGTTGAAAACCAATGGGGTGGCAACAATGCACCGTGGAATGATGGAGGTAAATGGATTATTGGTGGCCGTTCTAAACAGAATGTAGTTGAACTAAACTTAACATCCGATAACGACGGCAATAACCTCAATGGTACTATGACCTATGACGGAGAAGGTCCGATTGGTTTTAAGGGTACTATGATCGAATGTTAAGGTCAATCAGAATGTAGAATTACCTCCACCTCAAGTTGGAGGCTTGAAACAAGGAAAATTATTTTTTTCATCCCCTTTCAAGGGGAAAAGGGTTTGGTGGGAGTGCAAGCTCCCACCAAACAATAAACTTCCTGCCTCCTTTTGACGAACTGCTGACTTCGTTAACGAGTCAGTGTGGGTGAATTACTGATAACCTTTTGTTACAATTATACCCAATCACCCTAAAAATAGGGTAATAATTAATAGGTATTAAATATATAAGTTATCCCAAAATATACATTTATTCATACAACTTCAAGTGATCCCTCATGGTTAGCAAAGTATTATCAAGAAAATTCAATATTTATTGCTAAGATATGGGTTAATCAATCATCCTAGTAGATTTTAGTGGATAATCTGGGTAGAGGAAACAAGAGTCTTACTCTCTTGAAACCAAAAACAGAAAACTAATTAATAATTCTTTCCCCAGATTTGGAGGCAGACGGTATGAAAATTAATGAAAGGTTGCAAGGATTTGTTCAGTATTTTACAGAAGGTTTTGCCAGGATTTTTAGTCCAGCAAAAGATGATTATCAAGACATTGGCGTACAACCTTATGACTGTAAACCCTATCATGCTAAGCCAGAAGCAAATAAAACTTAAGAAAAAGCTCGGTTGACTACAAAGCGTTTTAACCTAATGTCTAGCACAATTTCCTTATCCTCTATAGGTTAGGGATGAATTAAGGTAGAATTGTTCCATAACTCTACCTTTTTGTTATGTCTGCAAAATTTTCTAATAATTATTATTTAAAACGGGGTAAAACCCATGATAAAGCGACACTGATAAAGTTGATGCAACTGACTTATGAAGAGTTGTTTCCTAACCGCTCAAACTTCAGTCATTTAAGTAAAACTGTCGAACAATATTTATCTGCAAAGACACCCATTTGGTGGATTAAATCTCAAATAGAAAATAACCCCTCAGAGGTGGTAGCTGGTTTATGGATGGGAACTGCTATTGATCAAGTGAGTGGCGATCGTTATGGACATATTTTTTTAATTTATGTCATGCCCAAACACCGTCGTCAAGGGTTAGCAACAGCATTAATTAAACAAGGAAAACAATGGGTTGAGGACCAAGGTTATCATCAACTAGGGCTACAGGTATTTGAACACAATCAAGTTGCTCAAAAACTTTACCATAAACTAGGTTTTGTAACTCAATCTCATTTGATGTTGCAATCTTTTTAGAATGGAGAATGGAGAATGGAGAATTTAGGATTGAGCATAAAAGTTATTGATTTCTTGTTCAATGGAGTCAATAACTTGTTTTACGGCAGGTTGTAAACTAGGACTAATTTCTAACCCTAAGTCTAAGTTTTCTGCTTCAATTAAATAGACAGTCACATCATTAGGAAAATTCTCTTTAAATATCTTTCTTCCTGCTGCTAAAGCATGATCCCAACGAAAATCATGTAAACTGTAACTGGCCTCTGGTAATTCTTCTAATTCTTCCCCTGGAACTTTATAAACCGTTCCTGGTTGCGAGTCAGTAGAACAAGCGTCAACAATAATTAATTTTTGGCTGCCTCTGGCTTGAAACATCACCTCCATTCCGGCGGTCCCACAATCATAAATGTGCAAATTAGAATAGTTCGTTTCCTTAAACATTTCTTGCAATTCCTGAGCAATTATTACCCCCACTGCATCATCACACCGATTCAAATTCCCACAGCCAATGATTGTTAACATTTTAATCCCCAATAGACATAAAAATCTCAGATAAAGCATCAACAAGCTTCTTATTTTCAGTTTGTGTGCGAACAGCAATACGAAAATAGCGATCGCCTAATGTCTCAAAACTTAAACAATCTCGGATCAGAATACGAGATTTTTGTAACAATTGTTGTTGTAACTTAGAACCAGCAATTTTGCTTTCCACTAAAAGAAAATTAACCATACTAGCAATAGGCCTTAATCCTTCAAGGGTAGATAACCCTTCCAATAAGTTTTGACGAGTTGGAGATAACCATTGTCTTGTTTGTTGCTCAAACCCTTTATCTTCTATGGCGGCTATTCCCGCAGCAACCGCTAAATTATTAACTGACCAAGGATCGCGCCAAGCTTGCCATTGTTGCAAACGCCGTGGATGCGCTATAGCATATCCCAAACGCAGTCCAGGCAAACTATAAAACTTAGTTAGCGATCGCACAATCACTAAATTAGGATAGTCGAAGATCAAGGGAATTAAACTTTGTTGCTGCGAAGGGTTAACAAAATCCATAAAAGCCTCATCCACCACCACCAAAGATAACCTTTCCAACAAAGGTAATAAAGCTTCTACCTTTAATAACTGTCCCGTAGGATTATGGGGATTATTGATGATGATACCAGTCGATTGATTGGGAGGAGGGTTAATAAGAATGAGGGGATCATCCCTTTGCCAAGGAAAGGGAACAATGTCAATATTGGCATTAAATGCTTGCAAAGCCCGCCAATAATCCCTAAATCCAGGAGTCATGACATAAGTCATCTCTTGTTGTGCCAACTGACGACCTGCCCAAGTTAACAATTCTGCTGCCCCATTGCCAGGAAAAATCCACTCAGTAGGAACTTGATGCCATTGTGATAAGGCTTGTTTGAGGTTGGTGTAGTTTGGGTCTGGATAATGGGTGAGGGTATTTAAAGACCCTTTTATAGCCTCTAGGACAGTTGAGGGAGGACCGAGGGGATTAATACTGGCAGAGAAATCTAAGACAGAAGAAACTGAACAGCCAATTTGAGCGGCTGCCCAGACTAAATTTCCGCCATGAACAGGTCGTTTCATGTTGGACTAATCTTTAGGGGCGACTTTTTCTTTAAAGTCCTTACCAGCAGAAAAAGCAGGAACTTTGGTGGCAGGAATGATCATTTTCTCGCGAGTCTTGGGGTTGCGACCTTCACGGGCTTTACGATCGCGGGCTTCAAAAGAGCCAAATCCCACTAAAGTGACTTTATCATCACCGGCTACGGCTTCCATAATAGTTTCTGTGGTGGCGTTAATGACCGCTTCTGCTTGTTTTTTAGTGACATCGGCTCTACTGGCCACTGCATTAATCAATTCACCTTTATTCATCGAGTAATCTCCTTATTTTGTCTTGAGTGACCTATGTGGCTTTCAACATTGTCAAGAAAAAAGCAGACATTTTAGCGAATATAAATCCAAGTGAATCGCTAAAATGTCCATAGGCTAAATGTTTCACTGCATTATTCTAAGCTGAATTGCCCTCGATAGATCGCTTTGGGGTTTAATTTCTCTCGATCTTTTCCAACTTTTCTCACGTAAGTATATAAAGATGTCTTAAAATAAACAAATGTTAAATATTCGATAATTGATTAGTTTATTATGTCAGTTTTGGCGGCGATCTCGGTTTTAATCATATTAATTGTTGTGCATGAGTTAGGTCATTTTTCAGCGGCCAGGTTACAAGGAATTCATGTTACTCGCTTTTCTATCGGCTTTGGTCCTGTTTTGGCTAGATACCAAGGGGAAGAAACAGAATACACCCTTTGCGCTATTCCTTTGGGTGGTTTTGTTGGTTTTCCTGATGATGATCCCGAAAGTGACATTGCGCCCGATGATCCCAATTTACTGCGAAATCGTCCTATTTTTGACCGTGCGATCGTGATCAGTGCTGGGGTAATTGCCAATTTAATCTTTGCTTATTTCCTTTTGGTTGGACAAACTGCCAGTATTGGTATTCAAGAGTTACAACCCGGCCTCATGATTCCTCAAGTAGATGAAAATTCTGCGGCTATGGTAGGAGGATTAGAGGCAGGAGATATCATTCTCTCAGTGGATAATCAATCGTTGGGAGAGTTTTCTGATGCAACCACCGTATTTATTGACAAGGTTAAGAATTCCGCCGAAACTCCTTTGCAGTTGAAAGTAGATCGAGACGGTGAAGTTTTAGATTTAATGGTCACTCCCCAAGAAAACGAACAAGGCGAGGGTAAAATTGGGGTAGGATTATTGCCAAATGTGCAATTAAATCACGCTCAAAATGTATTACAGGCTTTTAGCTACAGTGCTTCATCTTATCAAAATATTACCACCTTAACCTTACAAGGATTTTGGCAATTAATTAGTAATTTTCAAGAAAATGCCAAACAGGTTGCAGGTCCGGTCAAAATAGTTGAATATGGGGCCAGTATTGCAGAAAATAATTTAGGAAATTTGTTTCAATTTGGGGCGTTAATTAGTATTAATTTAGCCATTATTAATACGCTTCCGTTACCGGCTTTAGATGGAGGGCAATTGGTATTTCTATTAATCGAAGGATTACTGGGCAAACCCTTACCTCTGAAGCTTCAAGAAGGTATAATGCAAACTGGGTTGGTTTTACTTCTTAGTTTAGGTATCTTCATTATTATTCGAGATACAGTCAATTTAGCTATTGTGCAAGAGTTGATTCAACAAATTGGCTTATAACTCTCAATCAAGAAGAGATGGTAGATTGTTTTGATCATCTCTTCTTCAGATAAATCAAATGTTAGCCACCATAACAATCATAGTGAGCCCTAAGGAAGCAAAAAGAATTCCTGCACACCAATAGGCTAATCTTTTACCGCCGATGATAGCTGTCATTCCCACTTTGACAATGGTATTCATAGTGACTGCTAATAAAGTTCCCATGATTGCTACCTCTGAAGCAATGGTATCATTAGCGGACCGAGCTAAGGAAATACCAACAGCATCGACATCAACTAAGCCTGAAATAGCAGATAAAAGATAAACCCCTCCCTCACCAAACCAATCTTGCACAGCCAGCACTAATACAGACAAAATAGCCAATAATAGAGCATATTGTATTGCAGCCCCTAATTCAACGGGGTTTGAGATTTTAATTGAGGTTGTTGACTTAGAGGGAGATAACCGCCAAATCAATACAAAAGCACAAATAAGAGGAGTCATTCCTAATACCAATAAAGGTAAGAGCAATTGTTGTGCTAAACTCCCATTTACTACCATAATTTCTATGAGTAAACGAGGGGACATCATTCCATTGGCTAAAGCAATGCCCGCCGCTAACAAAATAGTAATATCTTGACGAGTTTTTGCCATACGAGAAAAGGATAAAGTTAAAGCAGTAGAAGAAGCAATTCCTCCAAAAAATCCCGTTAATAATAAACCCATTTTATTGCCTAAAATGCGAATGGAAAAATAACCCAGATAAGAAATACCTGAAATTAATAATACTAATAAGCCAATTGAACGAGGATTTATGGCTTGCCAAGGACCGATATTATTATTGGGTAAAAGCGGTAAACAAACAGAGGCAATTAATAATAACTGTAAGGTGGCAATTAGTTCTCGCCGTTTTAATAACAATAAATAACGATTTAGTTCCTTTTTTAACCCCAATAACCAAGCCATAATAACTGCGATCGCTACTGCTTCGATCATCCAACCACTAACCACCATTATTCCTAAGAGAAAGGTCATTAAAAGGGCTATTTCTGTAGTAGTTCCGTAATCTTTCGATTTTTGTGCTGTTAATACATAAGAAGTAGCGATTAAAATCGAAAAACCCATAAACCCGACTGCTAAGATCCCGATCCCCCATTTAGCCCCTAAGACTGCTGTAATCCCTCCAAATAGCCCACTTAAACCAAAGTTACGAATCCCTCCATCTCCCTGCCCATGAGGATCTTCACGGGTTTTCCAACCCCTTTCCAAGCCAATAATTAACCCTAAAATTAGGGCGATCGCTAATTGAGTGGCAACAGCTAAATCCATGAACTTTGAGCTTATAAAACGGAGGGGCGAAACTCAAAAGAATATGAACAGTTTCGTCCTTTTTCTTTCGCTTCATAAAGCGCCGTATCTGCCGCTTGAATTAACTTTTCAGGTAGCACGTCTTTAGTGGGTATGGTAGTGGCCACCCCTAAACTTAGGGTAACATAAGAACTGCAAAGGGAACAATCATGAGGAATGGCTAAACTTTCAATCCCAGAACATATTGTTTCAGCTACTTTTTCCGCACCTAAAAGATTAGTATCTGAAAGAATAATGATAAATTCTTCTCCTCCCAAACGTGCCACCACATCGGCTGGACGTTTAACTGTTTGTTTAAGATATTGAGCTACTCTATATAAACATTTATCTCCAGCTTGGTGCAGATAACAATCATTATAAAGTTTAAAATAATCGATATCACATAAAATTAAAGACATAAACCTTCTGTCTCTGGCTAATCTTTTCCATTCTCTCTCTAAGTATTCATTAAAATAACGTCGATTGTACACTTGAGTGAGTTCATCGATGGTGGCTAAATACTGTAATTTTTCTTTTACTTCTTGCAATTCTTGATTTTTCTGATGTAATTTTTGATTATATATTTCTAGTTTTTCGGTTCTTTCAATTACTTTATTTTCTAAGGTTTGAGAATATTCTTTTAATTGATCATAGTATTGAGCCGTTTGGATAGCAACTGCAGCTTGAGAAGTTAGTGAGGTAAAGAGCTTTAGTTGTTCGCTGGTGTATTTAATCGGTTCATAGTGACTAATTTTAATCACTCCAATAGTTTGATTTTGTACTTTCAGAGGCGCACAAATTAGACATTTTATATCAGCATTTTCAGCAATATATCGAGGATCTTCGTGGACATTATTAACCATTTCTGCTTCGCCAGAACGTAAGACATGACCGGCAATACTTTGAATAGTTCCTTTGCTTTTAGAAAATTTTTCTCCTTGGTAAGAAAAAATCTCTAATTCTCCTAGCTCATTTAAAAACATAAAGGAAATTTGATGATTTTGAATTAGTTTATGTGTTTCTTCTCGAACCACTTGCATAATATCTTCAAGGGTTAAACAGCTAGAAATCTTATGAGAGATGTCGTATAAAAAGTTAATTTCTTCGTATTTTTCTAACGTATCAGCCGCTAAGATTCTTTTTTCAAGTTCCTGGTTGAGTATATAGTTCAACATTTGACAGATGGGAGTAATATTGTCTTCTTGTCCATAAACTTCCCCCAAAATTTTACCATCAACCACCAAGGGATAATGATAATTAAACTCCTCATTACTATGACCCCAAATTACGGTGTTATTGGCATCAGTAATAAAAAATGATGTCTTTAGGGTATGCGTAAAATTATCTAACAACGTGGTAATCTCAGGTTTTCTGAGTAGCTTTTTTAATTTAACCTGAATCATAGTAAGGCAAAAGTATAAATATCAAGATATTTTAATTATACTGTATTCATTTGTAAAATTTCTTTAGATTTTGCTAATATCTCTCTAGGGCGAAAGGGTTTTGTCATATAGAGATCCGCCCCTGCATTTATCCCATTTTCCTGATCAAAACTTTGTCCCTTTGCAGTCAGTAGAATTACATAACTTTTGTTAAGATTTTTATCTGCTTTGACTTTTTCACATACTTCTAAGCCGCTTATATAGGGTATCATTACATCTAAAAAAATTAAATCGGGGTTTTCTCGTTGTATAATTTCCATTGCTTCCTTCCCATTTTTTGCTGTTAATATCTCAACTCCATCTTCTTCTAATTCTTCTAAAATTTGTTCCATTAAAATCAAAAAATTGGGTTCATCATCGACGATTAAAACTTTTTTTATTGTCATTATTGTCATTGTTGTTAATTAATTAGTGTGAAAATTAGACTAAATGATAAAAATAGCAACCAGCATAAACAGACAAAAGCTGATAACTTAATTTAGCTTTTGGCATAGAAAATGTAATGTTGTCAAAATCTTTAGTAGTATATTGAATATACAAAAACTAACAAAATCTGAGTTCTATATAACTCACATCTTGCACCTTCGATGAAACTATAGCGTTTCTTACTCTCATGAGGTACACTGATATCTTCTTCCCAAACTCCAAACTCCAAACTCCCAAAGATAAAAAATTTTGTATCTCAAAAGTATCGGAAATGCTATAGCTAGTTTAGAGAGGGAACAGGGAAATAGAAAAAGGATTTATTTTGACTTTAAATGGTTGAGAATTGATTTCCTTTCTTTTGTTGTTTAGTTTTCTCGTAGTTATTAGAGACAACTTACCAAAATTCAGAAGTCTCAAAACCTCATTGTCTCATTGAAAAAACCATAACTGCAAACACCTAACTTACGTTTCCAGGCTTTAAAAAACAAGAAGTTTGTGCTATAATGTTGGCGACTCAAATTTAAGAGGATGTTGGCAGACAATTTACTTTTCTTGGTATAAGGGTAAACTGACAAAAAACGAGGTTCCTTTGCCTAGTTGACTGGTAAACCAAATTTTTCCTCCATGTTCTTCAATAATTTGTTTAGAAATTGATAATCCTAATCCTGTTCCTTGCGGTTTATCAGTTAAGATATTACCTACTTGTTGGAACGGTTCAAAGACCTTACTATAATCATCTTCTGCGATTCCGATGCCAGTGTCGGTGACAGAAATCAATAGGTTATTGTGATCCACTTCAGCACGACAAATAATGGTTCCTTCTTGGGTAAATTTAAAGCTATTAGAAATTAAATTGACAAAAACCTGAATTAAGCGATCTTCATCCCCTAAAATCGTGGGCAAATCCTCTGGAAAAGCTTCGATCAATTCTATGGGGGAAGACTCAAAGAAAGGTGCAGTTGCCGCAATCGCCCAAGACAAAACTAGATTTGCTTTAATGGGCAGTAAATTCAAGGTGGTTTTTCCTGATTTAATTTTAGTCATATCCAAAAAGTCATTGACTAATTTGCCCAATCTTTCTGCTTCAGAAACCACAATATCTAAGTTGAGTTTAATGCGAGCGAGGGTTTTTTCTATTTTAGGATCACTATTTTCGATCCGAGGAAAAACAACCTCATAAAGTCTATCTCGAATCAAAGATGAAAAGCCCACAATTGAAGTCAAGGGGGTTCTGATCTCGTGGGAAACCATCGATAAGAAATTGCTTTTTATTTTGTCCATTTCTCGTTCTTTGGTAATATCTCGGATTAAAATTACCACCCCAAGACATTTTGTTCCCAAGTCCTCTTGATCGGTAATAATGCTACTGGCTAATGCTTGGCCAATGCACCCTTGTATAAGGTTGATTTCTGCTGTCACTACTGTTTGTTGCTCTAAGTTCTTCTCTTGTAACAAAGGGGATAAGGCCTCAGGAAATATTTCTAAAACTTGTTTGCCTAACAGGGATGTTTCAAGACCAAACATAGATAATAGCATGGGGTTGTGGCGGGTTATTCTGCCATAGATGTCCACCACCAGCAACCCATCCCCCAAATTATCCACAATGGCGTTGAGATCAGCCAAGGTGGTTTGTAACTTTTGGGATTGCTCTTGAGTTTGAATGAGCAATCGACTTTGATAAATCGCTACTCCTAACTGGTTAGCAACTTGTTTGAGGATATCAATCTCTCGTTTATGCCAATAACGGGGACTTTGATTGTCATACACCCCTAAAATGCCCCAAAGTTTTTCTCCGACAAATACGGGAACGGTAATAAAGGCTTTAACCTGAAATTGTTCTAAAATCTCTTGATGACAAGGGGTTAACTCCGCCGTGGTAAGATCACTAATGGTAAAAATTTCCTGATTTCTGTAGCGTCCCCCTTGAGTTTCTTGGAGATAAGTATCGTCCCAAATCGGCTTTTCTGAAAATGCACCAGTGAGGGGTTTCCATTCTTTGCCCACCGACTCGTGTAAAAACTCTCCTCCCCAGTTTTCTCTGAAACGATACACCACCACGCGATCGCTATTTAAGATGTCTCTCAATTCCTCGGTGGTGGAGGCAAAAATAGACTCTAACTTTAAGCTTTGACGGATGCGCTCAATAACCCGTGCTAATGCCTTTTCTTGTGCCGCTACTTCTGCTAAATGCTTCTTTTGTACTTGAACTTGTTTTAAGGTTCGCTCAAGCACACGCTCCCGTTGCTGAGTTTCTTTGAGTAATGCAGCTTGTTGTATGCCCACACTTAACTGAGTGGCTATTTTGGTCACAAACTCTTTTTCTAAAGACTTCCATTGACGGGGTGATGAACATTGATGGATGCAGAGTAATCCCCAAAGTTCCTCTTTTATCAGCAACGGGGCAACCATATTGGCCCTGACTTGGAAGCGTTCTAAAATTCGCCGATGACAGTCGAGTAAGGTAGTTTTGGCAAGATCGTTAATGGTAAAAATATGACCTTGTTGATAATAAAGTCCTCTATGCTCCGCAAAACAATGGTCTTCGACTGTTTCGTGTAAGGCTGAACGATACCCAGAAGCCACATCTTCTGAGATTAATTCTGCTAAGGCAAAACTAGAGTCAGGATCAAACCTAAAAATGGCCACTCGATCTGCATTGAGGAGATGACGCACTTCTGTGACTGCGGTTTGGAAAATGGTCTCTAAATCTAGGGTACGACGAATTTTCTCGATAACTTCTGACAAGGCTCGTTCTTGTTGCACGAGTATGGTTTGTTTTTCACTATTAGCTTTTATTTGTTCAATATAAAAGCTATGTTGCAGGGCAATACTAATCTGACGGGCAACTCGCTGTAATAATTGAATTTCATCGTTTTGCCATAGTCTCGGGCGACTATGTTCAAAGGCTGCTAAGAGTCCCCAAAGACGATTTTCTTGAAATAAAGGAACAATGGCTAAGGATCTCACCCCCAAGCTTTCTAGCATTCGATGATGACAGTGAGAAAACCGTTCATCATGTTGGATATCATTAACTATACAAGGTTGATTTTCCTGAAATCGTCCCCCTTGGGTTTGTTGTAAATAGTCATCATCCCAAATGCGCCCCACTAAGGAGACGAAGTTATCAGGATCGGATTCAAAAATAAAGCTTCCCCCATAATGCTTATCAAAGCTATAAATGGCGATATGTTCCACTTTGAGAAGTTTTTTGACTTCTGTGGCTGCTGTTTGGAAAATAATATCTAAATCCAAGGTTTGACGAATTCTATCGATCACTACTGCCAGCGATCGCTCTTTTTGATTAATCTTTAGTAAGGTATCGGTTTGCTGTTTTAAAGCAGTTTCTAGCGCGGTTTGTAGTTGTTGTTCGTGTTCTTGGGTTTTGGCCAATAAGTCCCCTTGTTGTAGGGCAATACCTAGGTTAATGCCTACTTGGAGCATAAAATTAATTTCCGTTGCTTGCCAACAACGGGGGCGACTATTTTCATAGGCGGCTAATAGCCCCCACAGGGTTTTATTTTTATAGATAGCAACTATGATATAAGCTTTGGCTTGGTATCTTTCTAGCAGTTGTATATAACAGGGGGAAAATCCTGCTTGGTAGATGTCCTCACATACCCTAAATAAGTCTTGGGGATTAAAAATTTCAGCTTGGGTTTCTTGTAAGTAGGTGTCGCTTAATTCTAGACTACTTAAAAGGTTAACTGTGCAATCTTTGATATTCTGATTATTTTCTCTATCTTGGGGCTCTTGTTTTACCAGTAATCGCCAACCTTCTGCCACTGACTCGGCGATAAATTCTCCACTATAATCTTCGTTAAAGCGATAAATGGCCACTCGCTCGGTTTTTAAGAGGTTTCTTGCTTCTTCTGTGGCTGTTGTGAGAATGGTTGTGGTATTGAGCGATCGCCGAATTTTGTCAATAATCTTAGCAATGGTTGTTTGTTGATTAATGGCCTTATCTACGGCTTGTTCAAGGATTTGTTGATGACGCTCTTCTTTTTGATACATTTGGTAATAGTCTATGGCGATACTGAGATGGGAGGCAACTTGTTGCAAAAACTCTCTTTGTACTTGTTCCCAAGGCATTTCTTCTGATTCGTGATCTATGATCAGTTTTCCCCAAGGTTTTTTTTGAGAATTAATGGTAATGCTAATCCTATTTTTTGGGCTATCTTCCTGCTCAAATGTCTTGGCCAAGGAGTCTTCAATCTGGTAATAATAGGGCCATGCTGCCGTATCTATGCCAATTTCCCCTTCAAAATCATAGATCACGACTCTTTCTAAGTTAAGCAATCTTTTCACTTCTGTAGCGCAGAATTGACAAATCTCTTCTAGGGCTACAACTTCGGCCGTTTTATTGATTATTTCTATCAAACATTCTTGTTGAGCAATCAATTGATCATGGAGTTGGGAGAACATAATAGAACCCTATTTGGAGATAAGATAAGGCCGGTTAGGAGTTAGTAGTTATGATTATTTAAAGGAGACAATAAAAATCTGACACTGCTGATTGTAATTAGCTATGTCCAAATTTCCTTATATTGAACTTGGGTTAAGAGAAGTCCCAAGTCTAGTTTAACCTTAATCGCTCAATGATTAAAAACTTTCCCTGTCGAGGCCTTGCACTATCATTGATTTACTGAGCTAGACAATTATTTCTTATGAGGGGCTTGTGAACAAGTCCTTAAACAAACAACACCCAAGTCCTACTCTTCGGTTCCATTCCTCCCTTTTGAGATACTATCTGAAGATTCCCAACAAGCCCTCTACCGTTACCTTCTATCAGCTTAGCTTGTGGTTTCCCTTCCCGTTTACCCATTTGAGGAATTATCCGTTTTCGGATTGGGTGTTGTTGTTGGATACGAGACAGACGTTAGTTTAAACAGCGTTTACTTACCTCTTGGTTTCACTTTTTACTTTCACTGGGCTGTTTGATCTGCCAGGGAAGCTTTACTTGCTTCAATTACTAATGTATCAGCTTTTTTCTCCACCGACCTTTGTTTGTTACAAAGCTTTATAATTGATGATTAATATTTTGATTTTGAGGATAACTATAGAGGGATCATTGTAATTACTTAAATCTGTTCTTTCTGCTCTGATGGAATAGCTTGACTTAATAGTGTTAAGGAATGTCAGAAGAGAATTTTATCAAGATATTAGTTGATCTTGTTATCTTTCTTCTGACAATATCTATTGATTAACCGAAGAAATCAATGGTAACAATGAGGTTAATAATAATTACCGACTTTTCGATGGTGGATTGCGGTTAACCCATCAGGGTTGGAGACTCGTCCATTGGTGACTTTACTGTAAACAATCCAATGATCACTACATTCCATCCGACTGACGACTTCGCACTCTAAATACGCTAAGGCATCGGCTAAAATCGGTGATCCATTATTAGCTGTTTGCACATTAATTCCTTCAAAACGATCGGCTCCAGGGGGAAATCGTTTGAGAAAATGCTTCATTAAGGGTTGATATTTTCCTTCTTCAAGGATGTTTAAAACGAAGCTATCACCGACTTGCATTAATGACTCGATAGCCCTATCTTTAGCCACCGCAACCGTAAACCCTGGGGGTTCAAAACTTGCTTGTGTCACCCAAGAGGCTAACATTGCCCCCTGGATTTCTCCTTTGCTGGCGGTTAAGATATATAAACCGCTACTAATGCGGCCAATGGCCTTATCTAAGTCGGTGTCTAAGGATTTCCGTTGTTTAACTTTGCGATCTTGGGTTAAAGCTTGACCTAAGTCTACCCCTGCTTCTTCACAAAGTTGATAAATGGCTTCAGAGGGAGTATCTTTAACCCGAATGGAGTTAAACCCTTTACTTAACCCTGCTTCTCGAAACTTGGTTAAGAGGGGATCAATGGGTTCATCGTTACCCCCATAAGATTCAAACATCCCAATATATTGTTTATTTTTGCCTGCAGCCAGAATGGTACCGATATTACTGGTGGTTTCTTTGTTATGATTCCCTTCCAAAGGAGGCATACCAATGACCAAACCAGCACAACGACTGACTATCTCGTGGACATCTTGGGTATCAGCAGATTTTAGGTCTACCATTTCCACTGCCACGCCTGTTTTGGTAATCCCTTTAGCAATGGCTTGAGAAAGGCGATCGCTGTATCCATAGTCAGAGACATAAAACACGGCCACGGTTTTCTCAGCCTTAGTTTGTGCCTCGCTCCAAGTGCGATAGCGTTCTACAAGCTCATGTAAATTGTAGCGCAATAGTGGACCGTGACCATTAGCAACGGTGGAGATGGTTCCTAGTTTATCCATGCGTTTCATGGCAGAGAGAACTGATCGCGCATTGGGTCCCATCAAACATTCGTAATAAAAGTGATAGTCTGGGGCAATATCATCTAAATGTTCATCATAGAGGGTATCAGAACAATAGTGCATACCAAAAACATCACAGGTGAATAGGGTTTCGGTGCCTTGATCGTAGGTTAAGATGGTGTCAGGCCAATGTAAGTTAGGTGCGCTGACGAATTCTAAAATATGACCTTTCCCTAAGTCCAAAGACTCTCCACTTTTGACCAATATGCGTTCAAAGGGTTGATGAATAAAGTCTTCGAGGAAGTTGATGGCGACTTTCGAGCCGACTACCGTTGCTTGGGGAGCCAATTCTAAGATATCTTTCACCAAACCACTATGATCCGGCTCGGTGTGACTAATAACCAGATAGTCAATGGTTTTGGGATCAATGACTCCAGTTAGGGTATCGATATAAAGTTGGCGAAATTTAGCATGGGAAGTGTCTATTAAAGCAACTTTATCGCCGCGAATGAGATAGGAGTTGTAAGTGGTCCCATTTTGCAGGCCAAACTCGATATCAAAGCGATCGCGGTCCCAATCGAGCGATCTTATGGTGGTGGTATCTTCAGCAATATCAGCAGTTTGTATGGTTAAACGGTTTTCTGTTTTGATGGGAGTTGCAACCATATCCCTCTCCGTATAATATTTCCATTTTTATTTATATTGTTACACGCTTCTTAAATAATGTGCGTTTAAGTTACTTATGAAAAGGGTAAGATTCTTTTTATCAGTTATAGGTCTAAGAAATCATTTAATTAGTCATACTGATAATAAAACTGACTAAAATAACCACAGCAGAGGATACTAAAACCCTTGATGAGACAATAAACTTGATCCAATTGATTGGTCATAAGTATAAGGGATAAAATCTTTGTCAAATGAGAAAAGATAGGCTAAAATTTAGTCTATCTTTATAATAATCTAAAGTTATGAGTGATCTGGTTCTTGAAGTCTCTAAACTCCGTGTTGAATTTCCTCAACCCCGAAAATCAACTAAAGTAGCTGTAAATGATGTTAGTTTTCAACTTAAAAGTGGTGAAGTCTTAGGGATAGTTGGAGAATCAGGATCTGGTAAGTCGGTGACTTCTTTAGCTATTATGGGGTTGATTCAAAACCCTGGAAAAATTAGCAAAGATAGTAGTATTAAACTTTATTCATCAGCCAAAGATTCTATTGAACTAACTGAGTTACAAGAGAAAGAATGGACTCACTATCGTGGCGAAAAAATTGCCATGATTTTTCAAGAGCCCATGAGTGCCTTTAATCCTGTTTATACTATAGGATATCAGTTAACTGAAGCGATCAAACTGCATCAAAATATAAGTCAAAAACAGGCCAATAATCAAGCCATCGAGTTATTACAAAAGGTCAAGGTTTTAAGCAGTGATCAAGAGCTAGAGGAAAAATATTTAAAAGAGATTCATGAAAATTCTAAAAATACCAATAATGGTTCGACCAATCAAAAAATAAAAACTTATATTAACCGCCAAAAAGAAGCTTATTTAAAACGTTATCCCCATCAACTTTCAGGGGGGCAATTACAACGGGTTATGATTGCTATGGCTATTTCTTGTAATCCAGATATTTTAATTGCAGATGAACCAACAACGGCTCTTGATGTTACAGTTCAAAAGGGTATTTTAGAGTTATTAAGAGGTCTTTGTAGAGATAATAATATTGCCATGATTTTTATCTCTCATGATCTGGGAGTTATTAATGAAGTTGCTGACAATATATTAGTAATGTATCAAGGTAAAGTGATTGAAAAAGGAGAGAAAACACAAATACTTTATGATCCTCAAGATCCCTACACAAAAGGATTATTAGCCTGTCGCCCTCCTTTACATATTAAATTAGATAGATTACCTACTGTCAAAGATTTCATAAATGCTCAAACAGATTCAACCTATTCAAATAATAAAAGTGTTGAAAATGATGTTAATACTTCCCAAGATATTGAGCAGAAAAAAGTGTTATTGTCTGTCAAAAATCTAACAGTTGAGTTTAGTAAACCAGGATTTTTAGGTCTTAATAAAAGTTCTTTTATTGCGGTTAATGATATCAGCTTTGATGTTAAAGAAGGCGAAACTTTAGGATTAGTAGGAGAGTCAGGTTGTGGAAAGTCAACCTTAGCAAGAACCATTTTACAACTGATTCCAGCCAGTCAGGGAACTATCCATTTTGATCCTCTTGGTATTACTCAAATCAAGGAAGATATGAACGATAAAGATAAAGGTCTTGAACTATCTAAAATTAGTGGTAAATCTCTCAGGAAACGCAGAAAAAATATGCAAATTGTCTTTCAAAACCCTTATAATTCTTTGAATCCTAGATTAAGTGTTGGACAAGCAATTACTGAACCCATGATCATTCATAAAACAGAAGCCAGTAGTCAAGAAAGACGACGAAAAGCTGAGGAATTATTAGAAAAGGTTGGACTAGAAAAAGGGAGTTTTGAGCGTTATCCTCATGAATTTTCTGGTGGACAAAGACAAAGAGTTTGTATTGCGCGAGCTTTAGTGTTAAACCCTCGTTTTTTAATTTGTGATGAGTCAGTTTCTGCCTTAGATGTTTCTGTACAAGCAGAGGTTTTAAACCTCTTAAAACAGTTACAAAAGGAATTAAATTTAACCTGTATTTTTATCTCCCATGATTTTAGTGTTGTTCGTTTTATGAGTGATAAAATTATGGTGATGAATAAGGGTAAAATAGTAGAATTAGGAGATGCAGAGGAAATTATTAATAACCCTAAACAAGATTATACCAAAAAATTACTGGATTCCATTCCCCAATTTCCCGAAGACATTAAATTGGAAATTGGAATTTAGT
>JAAUYJ010049459.1_pt1 | contig 23030 bp, 17 predicted proteins | sample 7278031 | NCBI WGS metagenome assembly JAAUYJ01 (sample SAMN14350222, study PRJNA611818) | marine sediment metagenome | isolation source: surface marine sediment (1.8m) | place: French Polynesia: Moorea | collected 2018-08 | reverse complement strand
CGTGAGTCGGGAAGCCCACGCTATACTGCCTAGCAGTTAGCGTGGGAGGATGTCACAGAACTGTTAAGCCGTTATAATGCAGGGCAAAGGGACTTTAAAGAGATTACCCTTATTGCTGCTAACCTGAGAAATGTGTATCTAAGTGGGATTAATCTGAGGGGGGCTGATCTAAGGGGGGCTGATCTAAGGGGGGCTAATCTAAGCCATGCTGATTTAACAGATGCTCGTTTACAAGGGGCAAACTTAACAGAAACCAACCTAACATCAGCAAACCTCAGCGGAGTTGATCTTGATGGTATGGATATGAGTAAAACTCACCTATCAAGAGCTACTTTTAACCCCTCAAAAAAGTTGTTTAATAATGGTTAAGGTCACTATGAACAATATGTTGATTAATCTAGAAGGCAAACATTAAATGACTCAAATCATTCGCGCTGAAAATGAGAGTATTGAATCAGCTTTACGCCGATTTAAAAGACAAGTGAGTAAGGCAGGAATCTTTTATGATATGAAAAAACATCGGCATTTTGAGACTCCTATAGAAAAACGTAAACGCAAACTACTTGCTAAAAATCGACAACGCAAACGATATAGGTAAAAACTCACAAGATAGAGTTAAAACGCAGGAAAACTAAAACAATTTAAACCAGCAAAAACAAATCCCTTTGTCTCAAGTTCGCAGATTTTTAACACGAACTCTGACTACTCCCCCCTTGACAGAACAGTATGGGAAGGCATATCGCACTTCCCATACTCATAAGGTCAGGGGTTTTGGTTTTAAGGCAGGAGGCAGAGATCAGATATCCCTTATGTGACAGAGAAATGCGATAGGGAACTAAGGCTCTTCACCTGGTTCTAAAATACGTTGAAAAAGATACCCTGTTCCCCTGGCGGTTAAGATCAATTCCGGATTACTGGGATCATCTTCTAACTTAGCCCTCAAACGAGAAATATGCACATCTACCACCCTAGTATCCACGTGACGTTCAGGGGTATATCCCCACACCTCTTGCAGAATCTCAGAACGAGAGAATGGTTCTCCTGAACGACTGACTAATAATTCGAGTAAGCTAAACTCCATCCCCGTTAGACGAATGCGTTCATCTCCCTTATACACTTGACGTTTATTGGTATCAATTTTAATCGAGGCAATGGAAATAACTCCAGAACTCGGAATCCCTGGTGCGCCATTTTTTTCGACTCTTCTGAGCACTGAGCGAATTCTCGCTTCCAACTCTTTGGGAGAGAAGGGTTTAACCACATAATCATCGGCACCCAATTCCAGTCCTGTAATACGGTCAGCCACATCCCCCAAAGCCGTTAACATGATGATGGGGATGTCTGACTCTTTGCGTAACTCTTGACACACCCCATACCCATCTAGTTTAGGCATCATGACATCCAATACCACTAAATCGGGGATAGCCTCATGGAAGATATCTAAGGCTTCTTCCCCATCGGCTGCCGTCACGACATCATAACCAATCATCGAAAGACGGGTTTCTAGAATGCGACGAATACTGGCTTCGTCATCAACCACGAGAATTTTTTCCTTATGTGTTTCCAATTTGGCCCACGCTCCCTAAATACTAAGTAAAATTGCTAATCTTTAAGTTAAATGGCTACTCATTGACCTTTCTAAGATCCAGAATATCCCTTTTTCCCTATCATTAAGCCTAAATTCTTGCTATAGAATCTAAACATACGAAGAGTTTAAGAGTAACAGGTCTCTTAATACTCCTTATCATTTTCTAAGGTTCTTTGACTGAGATCCAGGGTTTTTTAAAATTTTTTTAACGTTTCTTTAAATTTAATTATGGCTAAAACACGAACTGTCTATATCTGTAGTGCTTGTGGGGCAGAATCTGTACAATGGTTTGGCAAGTGTGAAGCTTGTGGGGAATATGGAACCCTCGAAGAACAAATTGTGTCCGGATCGACTTCACCGGTTGGGGTGGCCAGGGGGGGATGGCAATCCAACAGTCGCACAGATAACCGTTCCCATGTCGCCCCAAAACCTCGCATCTCTGTCTCCTTTAATGATATTACAGAAGAGGAACAAGCGCGTTTTCAATCGGGTTATGGGGAGTTAGATCGAGTTTTAGGGGGCGGTGTGGTTCCTGGTTCTTTAGTATTAATTGGAGGTGATCCAGGGATTGGAAAATCAACTTTATTATTACAAACTGCTAATCAATTGTCCCAAAGATTGTCTCGTATTTTATACGTATCAGCCGAAGAATCGGGTCAACAAATTAAGTTACGGGCTTCTCGTTTAGGAGTAGCAGAAGCTAGTAGTGTAACGGCAACTAAACAGGCAGAAAGTAATGGGAAAAGTAGCAATGGAAAAGGTGCAAAAAAGAAGGAAATAACTGAAGATAAAGCTAATCTTTTTATTCTCCCTGAAACGGACTTAGAAGAGATTTTAAGGGAGTTAGAATCTCTACAACCCCAAGTGGCTATTATTGATAGTATTCAAACTCTATACTTTGCTGCATTAACTTCTGCCCCTGGTTCTGTGGCTCAGGTGAGAGAGTGTACTTCGGCATTAATGCAAGTGGCAAAACGAGATAATATTACCTTATTCATTGTCGGTCATGTAACTAAAGAAGGGGCGATCGCAGGTCCAAGGGTCTTAGAACATTTAGTGGATACGGTACTCTATTTTGAAGGCGATCGCTATGCTTCCCATCGTCTCTTAAGATCGGTGAAAAATCGCTTTGGCGCAACCCATGAAATAGGTATTTTTGAAATGGCAGAGCATGGTTTAGTGGAAGTGGATAATCCTTCAGAATTATTCTTAGGGAATCGAGATGAGTTTGTCCCAGGAACGGCTACCGTTGTTGCTTGTGAGGGAACCCGTCCCATTGTGGTAGAGTTGCAAGCGTTGGTTAGTCCTACGAGTTATGCTTCTCCTCGTCGTTCCACCACTGGGGTCGAATATAGTCGTTTACAACAAATTTTGGCCGTGTTAGAGAAACGGGTGGGTATTCCTTTATCAAAATTAGACGCTTATGTTGCTTCTGCGGGGGGTTTGGGGGTAGAGGAACCTGCGGCCGATTTGGGAGTGGCGATCGCTGTTGTTGCGAGTTTTAGGGATCGGGTGGTTGATCCGAGAACCGTATTAATAGGAGAAGTGGGGTTAGGGGGACAAGTGCGTTTAGTGTCTCAGATGGAGTTAAGGTTAAAAGAAGCAGCTAAATTGGGTTTTGCTAGGGCGATCGTTCCCAAAGGCCAGAGTTTTGCTGATGATCTTGGCATAGAAATTATACCAGTGGGAAAAGTAATTGATGCCATTATTGCTGCCATTCCTCCTCAGCAAAAATTTGGTAAGGATTTAGAAGATTTTAGCCAAGAAAACAATCCTGAAGATTTTTAAAATTAAGAAAATTTGTGTCTAATAATCAATCTAGAAATCATAATACGACCATTGATCCTAGGATCAATTTAATGATCGAATTCCTACAACTTGGATAAATTATGAAGGGATAGATTTTGAAGTTCGTTCTTGTTATCAAATTGGTGATTCCACAAGAACTAAAGCTGACTAATATCAGCGACTTCAATTAATAGATAGATTTCACTTCCGAAACAGACTACCATGATCTAATATAGATAGAGATTATTTATGTGATCGCTAAATTATTGATAACTCATCCAAGCTTTATAAAAAGTATAAACTGTTAACAGAGCTAACATTCCAGAGAAACAAAAACCAACAACTTTATCAGGTAATTTAGGCAAAAAACGGGTACTAATTTGTACACCAATTAATCCCCCAATTCCTAAAGTAAAACCGGCTAACCACAAAACATTATTATTAAAAGCATGACCTGAAACAGAAGAAATGGAGGTAATAACAATCACCCCTAAACTGGTTTGAACAGAAACTTTTATCGTTTCATTTAACAATAACATTTGCAGGGGAACCAGAATAACGCCTCCTCCAATTCCAAACAAACCCGATAAAAAACCTCCTATTGCACCGGTTAATAATCCCCCTATTTCACGAGATAATTGTAAAACAGATCTTTGATGAGATTTCTTGACCAATTGGCGACGTAAATTTGCTAGAAATATATTACAAATTAAAAGAATACCGAAAGCAGTTAATAAGAAAAAATCAGGAATCTTATTAGCCAAAATTACCCCTAATTGTGCCGTAATAATAGCGGGAATACCTAATAAAAAAACTCGTTTAAAATCTAAATATCCCATGCGCCAATTTTGAATACTGGCAGATGAAGCAGTAATAAAAACAGCTAAACTACTGGTTCCAATTGCTTGTAATGGTAAATAATTCAAAGCCAGTAAAAGGGGAACTAATAAAACTCCCCCCCCAAGCCCCAAAATGCCTCCAATTAGTCCAGAAATTAAACCACTTACTATTAAAATAATAATATTTTCTAACATTGTTTAACCTAATTATTATTACCATTAAACGGTTGAACTTCAATGGGAATTCCTACATAAGCATCTTCTCCAGAGGAAACCGGACTATCAAAATTTGCCTCAGTTTTATTCTCAGGAATACTGGATAGTTCTTCGACAGAAATAAACTTACTATTAGGCTTAACTCCTTCTTCGATAATCACTTTTTGTTCTGTTTCTTGAATATAAATGTTCTCTAAACTATCTGTGGATTTAGGTGTTAATTCAGTTGAGGTTTCTAAGTTGTCTTGGGTTGCTTTTTTTTCAAATTTTGTTTCAATTGGCATAGGGGATATAGACTTAGTTGCTGAGGAGTTACACTCAGGAGAGCTTAAACCCAAATAACAACGAAACTCCTCCCTAGCAAGGGAAACGCCGATTCCTGCAACAGATACCATTAACGCTGTCATCGACAAAAAGTATTTAAACATTGTTAGCAATCCTCACCATCAATATCAAATCAGTTTGCTCTATGTTATCTTATAGACGATCAAAAGTGCTTGTGCTGACAAACTAAAATCTTTTGACAAATCTTCGAGAAATTAAATAGGATTGCTCTGGGCTATCTATTCTATAATGACTGGAAAAAGGGTTCCAATCCTCCAACTTGAGGGGTAGGTAATTCTACATTGTACATTCTGATTGACAGGATTTAAAACCTGTGTCATGGGCATTTTAACTATTGAAGTGTAAAACTCCACTACTATATGAACTCCCAAATGTTCTCACTAAATTTGTGACTTGTAAAACAGCAGATTCTACTAGTTCCTGTGTTAAATAGGACATTGGATGTAAAAAAGTTGAAAAAACAATGTCGTTTTTTACTCCATACCGAGCGTCGAGAGTAGTATGGAAGTTCGCAGACAATAAAGCTTGAATTTCTTGGTCAGTTAATTCGCTGTAGTGAACGATGGGAGCAATAATGCGCATTCTGTCATGTGCTACATCAGAGATCAAATACAACTTAGTATCTTGGTACACGAACTCCACAAAGCCTCCTGCACCTTTTGAAGACGCAGCCATGGCTTTGATAATCTTTTCCATCTCATTTTGAATCATAACAACATAACACTCTCAGAAAACACTCAGGTCTGTTATATCTTAAAGTGTTTCAACGAAGACGAAAACTTGATTCATTTCATGAGGAACTATGCCTAACCGTTTAGCCAATACCCAAAGTCTTTACCTCCGTAAACACGCAGAAAATCCCATCGATTGGTGGTATTGGTGTCAAGAAGCACTGGAAATTGCCAAAAAAGACAATAAACCTATTTTTCTCTCCATTGGCTATTCTAGCTGTCATTGGTGTACTGTCATGGAAGGAGAAGCCTTTTGTGATCAGGCGATCGCTACTTATCTCAATGAGAATTTTCTCCCTATCAAACTAGATCGTGAAGAACGTCCTGATCTAGATAGTATCTACATGGCTTCCTTGCAAATGATGGGAATACAAGGGGGTTGGCCGTTAAATATTTTTCTCACACCAGGTGATTTAGTTCCCTTTTATGGAGGAACTTATTTCCCTGTTGAACCTCGTTATGGTCGTCCTGGTTTTCTCCAAGTTTTACAGTCAATTCGTCGTTTTTATGATACAGAAAAAGAGAAATTAAATGGCTTTAAACAAGAAATATTAAAAGGTTTACAACAATCAGCCACTTTACCAATTAATAATGTTGAAGTTAATGATACCCAACTCATTTATCAGGGAATTGATGTTAACACTAAAATTATTCAAGTAACGGCTGATGATTTTGGTCGTCCTTGTTTTCCCATGGTTCCTTATAGTAATTTAGCATTGCAAGGAACTCGTTTTGTTTTTGGGGATACTCAACAAAGGGAAGAATTAGTGGTACAAAGGGGTCGAGATTTAGCATTAGGGGGAATCTTTGATCATGTGGGTGGAGGATTTCATCGTTATACAGTAGATTCTACTTGGACTGTTCCCCATTTTGAAAAAATGCTCTATGATAATGGGCAAATTATGGAATATTTAAGTAACCTTTACAGTAAAGGATATCAAGAACCTGCTTTTGAAAGGGCGATCGCTTTAACGGCAGAATGGTTACAACGAGAGATGACTGCCCCAGAGGGTTATTTTTATGCTGCCCAGGATGCGGATAGTTTTGCCACAGCAGAGGAACATGAACCGGAAGAAGGGGCGTTTTATGTTTGGGATTATCAACAGTTAGAGACGTTATTAAAACCTGAAGAATTAGAAGCATTAATCCAAGTTTTTAAGATTACTGAGGAAGGTAATTTTGAAGGTAAAAATGTTTTACAACGCCGTTATGGGGAAAAACTTTCTGATACTTGCGAACAAATTTTAGACAAGTTATTTATGAAAAGATATGGAGAGTTGAGAAGTAATTTAGCAAGATTTAAACCAGCAAAAAATAATCAAGAAGCAAAAGAAGTTAATTGGATAGGTCGTATTCCTGCGGTAACAGATACGAAAATGATTGTTGCTTGGAATGGTTTAATGATTTCTGGTTTAGCTAGGGCTTATGGGGTATTTAAACAGCCTTTATATTGGGAAATGGCGATTAATGCTACTGAATTTATTTTAGGAAAACAATGGTTCAAGGGAAGATTACATCGCCTTAATTATGAAGGCACTCCCTCCCTGTTGGCGCAATCAGAAGATTATGCTTTTTTGATCAAAGCCTTATTAGATTTACAATCAGTCTACCCTCAAGATAGCCGATGGTTAGAAAAAGCCATAGAAATTCAAGAGGAATTTGATGAATTATTCTGGAGTTTAGAAATGGGTGGCTATTATAATAATGCTGCGGATAATAGTGATGATTTGTTAGTTAGTGAACGAGGTTATATTGATAATGCAACCCCTTCTGCTAATGGCATTGCTTTAAGTAATTTAGTCCGTCTATCACGTTTAACTGATAACTTAGACTATTTAGATAAAGCAGAACAAGGATTACAAGCTTTTAGTAGTATTTTAACCCAATCTCCTCGCACTTGTCCTAGTTTATTGGTAGCTTTAGATTGGTATCGTTTTGGTAATTTAGTTAGAAGTAATCAGACTATTTTAGATCAGTTGATCGGTCAATATTTTCCAACAACGGCTTATCGTTTAGATGAAAATTTACCAGCCAACTCTATCGGTTTAGTTTGTCAAGGTTTATCCTGTCTAGAACCGGCAATAACCCAAGAACAATTATTGGCTCAAATCGTTGAAATTACTCAAAATTAAAAGAGTAAATGATTAGGATGAACATTCACTGTTCTCGGTAAAATAGTTTCATTATTACAGCCTTCCGATAGGGAGCAATTATCTTCATAAAGGGCTAAATCAAACCAAAATGTAGTTCCTACCCCTACTTCACTAATCAGATTAATTTGACTGTGATGTTTGTCAATAATATTCTTAACAATAGACAATCCTAACCCAGTTCCCTCTAAAGTATGAACCCGATTTTCTACTCGAAAAAAGCGGTCAAAAATTGCAGCTTGATCTTCGGTGGCAATACCTATTCCAGTATCAGAAATCTCTACCCTTACACAAGATTTATCATTAAACTGTTTTGACTTAGTTTTAAAATGATAAGCCCGAATAACAATCATGCCGCCCGAAGTTGTAAACTTGAGGGCATTACCGACCAAATTTGTGATAACTTGCAGGAGTAAATCATAATGGCCCAATACAGTGGGCAAGTTAGATTCTACTTCTTTCTTTAACATTAATTCTTTATCCTTAGCATTCAGTTGATAAGTCCGTAAAGTCTGTTCAATTAATTGAGAAAGATCAACTGCATTCAAATGATAAGTTTTTGAGGATTCTAAACGGGATAAATCTAAAACATCATTGACTAAACGAGTTAAGCGATCCGTTTCATGATTAGCAGTTTCTAGAAATTCTTTCCGTTCCGTTTCGCTGAGATCCTCTCCAAATTCTGATAAAGTTTCAATAAAAGATTTAATATTAAATAAGGGCGTTCTTAATTCATGGGATACATTACTAATGAACTGACTTTTTGCCTCGTTTAATTCTACCTCACGAGTAATATCTTGTACGGTCATAGCGATTCCCTTTAATATTTCCCGATGTTGATCGAATACTTGAGTCAAAAGAATACGAACAATTCTCGGTATCGGTTGACTGATACTGATGCGATACTCTCCTGGAGAAATTTTCTGTTTTAAGCCGATTGTTTCCTGATTCTCTTCACTCTCTAATGGTTCCCCAATTGCAGAATTTTTTTCAACCATTTCTTGAAAAGGTAACGCTAACTGATTGGTTAATTCTGGAGGTAATAAGTCTAAAATATTCTCCCCAATTACATTTTTACCTCCCCAAGTAAACATTGCTCTAGCCGTAGGATTCACTAAAAGCAAATTGAGATTAGTATCTAGAAGAATCGCACCATCAACAATGGTAGAAACTAAGGTATCTAATTTGGCTTTTTCTGCTGTTAATTCTTCAATATTTTGTTCTTCATATCGTTCGAGTCTTTCTGCCATTTCATTAAAGCTAATTATCAATTCTCCTAATTCCCCACCAAAGGGAAGATCGATCCGTTGTTGAAAATTTCCGGTGGCAATATTTTTTACGCCGACTAATAATTCCTTGATGGGACGAGTAATGGTTAACGCATTAAATACTGCCCCTAAAATGACCATCGCCCAAATGGCGACAAAAACAGCAATGGTAACGTCGCGGGTTAAATTAGAGGAGTTAACTACTGTCGGGTTCGGATTAATACCAATGGCTAAAAACCCTAAATTCTCCCCTTCATGGTTTAGGGCAACAAAGACATCGGTTACTTCACCGTTAGGACTTTTATGTTGTCTAACCAGAGGTAAATGATCATTGTCAGAAGTGAAATTTGGCAATTCTAGACGACGTTCGATGGTTAAAGAATTTTGTACCTCTGCAGATGAATAAGGAATGCCAAAGAAAATTTGACCCTGTTGATCGGTATAGATCATGTAGCGCACACTGGAGGTACTTTGGTAGAAGCGGCTGGAAAAACGGGCAACTTCTGTTAAGTTATCCTCGGCAATCAAAGGGGCGACATTGGAAGCAAGTAATAGCCCTAAATCTCGACCAAACCGTGTATCATTTAATTGAGCATCTTTCTGAATGGTATTAACCGCCCAGAAGGTTAAACCACTCATAAATAAGGAGACGGCTAGAGTTGCTGCTGCCATTAACTTAGTTTGCAGGGTGAACTCTGACCACCAGCGTCGGAGAATCTCTTTTATTTTATACAGGAGATTTAACAAGGCTAACTTACATTTATATTTTGTAATAGACAATCGATTCGGTACTATTTTATCTTAACCTGTTGAGAACGCACAGAAAGACCTTGGCTGAGGCTCAAAGATAAATTTTTCCTTTATCGCTTGTAATTCTCTAACTGCTATGCTACTATGAATAATTGTGAGATAAATGGGTCGATGCCCGAGTGGTTAATGGGGGCGGACTGTAAATCCGCTGGCTATGCCTACGCTGGTTCAAATCCAGCTCGGCCCACCACAATTCCATAATGCCCGTGTGGCTCAGTGGTAGAGCACACCCTTGGTAAGGGTGAGGTCACGAGTTCAATCCTCGTCACGGGCTTTCTGATGAGCACTGCTTTACAGATAATCATCGAACAGGTATCCAGAAACAATAATCACTTCTTAGTCTCAATCTAGTCTTAAATTGGACAACACTTGAGTATTTTTGTTTAATTAGAGAGACTATAGAGGCTTTAAAACGTGAAAAGTCTGTAATTTACCCTTGCCTTGTGGAAATTTCATAAAAGATACCTGATATACTACCAGATGCCCTTAAAATTCACTTGTAATTAGTAGCTAGTCGCTTCAAGTCCGACAGGTGACTTTTTTTGATATTTTATCTCTTTTGGTAATAAAAAAAGATGGTACAAAGCTGTTTTTTGGGTCAAGAGAAGCTCCTGAATAGTAAACCCATTTTTTGTCAGCCTCATTGAATTTTGCTTGTATCAATTTTGCTTCTTTTAAGTCTTTTAAACAATATTGAATCATGGAAATAGGACGGTTTAAGCCATCGCTTAAATCTTTAACAGTTATCCCTTGAGGATGGTTTAAAATCAACTCTAGAATTCTTTGTGATGTTGTTAATCCTGGGGTTGGAGAAATAATGACAAAGGACAAAGTTTAATCTTCTCTCTCTTTTTTTGGATGGATAAATTCTAGGACTTCTCAAAAGAAAGAAGTGTTCCTTCAGGAAGTCAATCAGAATGTAGAATTTAGAATGTAGAATTTAGAATTACAGATCCCTCAAGTTGGAGGCTTGAAACAAGAAAAATTCTTCTTCTCTTGGTCCACCTGAGTTCGATATAAGGAAACTGGTAGACAACTTACTCAAATCAGCAGCCTCAAACCCTCATTGTCTCGTTTAAAACATCATAACTCCGAACTCACGTTTATCAGTTGGAGGTATGGCGAGGTTTCCTCGCCATACCTCCAACGCTTTTCATCGCCTTGAAAGAGGAGGCTTGGAACACTTTTCTTCGGTCACAAGGGGGTTAATAATATTAAGTCCCGATTAAAGTTGTTTTTGTAAGACAGGAACTGCTGTAACACAAACTTGGAGAATTTTATCAATGACTTCCTCAATTGTTAATCCATCGGTATTTATTTCTATCGCATCCATTGCCTTACGAAGAGGGGCTAAAGTTCGATTACTATCGTGATAATCCCTTTGTTCGATTTCTTGTTCCAGTTTTTGAAGATCAATGTTATCTCGTCCCTGGGCTTGAAAATCACGTAATCGTCGTCTCGCTCGTTCCTGTGTCGATGCTGTCAGAAAAATCTTAACCTCTGCATTAGGAAAGACATTGGTGCCGATATCTCGTCCTTCAGCTACAATACCCCCTATTCTACCTAATTCCTGTTGATAAGCAACTAATTGCTCACGAACAGTACGTTGTGCGGAAATTTGAGACACTACAGCAGTTACCTCTGGTGTGCGGATCGCAGTGGTGACGTTGTTGCCATTGATAACAATTTGAGGCGGTTGATCTTGCTGAGTGGGCAAAAATTCTAGTGTTGCTTGAGATACCAATTCGGCGATCGCACTTTCATCGGTCACAGAAATACCTGATTGTAAAATTAACCAAGCGATCGCCCGATACATCGCCCCTGTATCCAAATAAGTAAAATTAAGAGCATCAGCGACTTGACGAGTAACTGTCGATTTTCCCGCCCCGGCTGGGCCATCAATAGCAATAATGGGTTGTCGTACGGATAAAATGACATTATCAATTAATCGAGTTGAGCCCACATGAGCAGCAATAGCTAATAATCCAGCTTCTTCAATCATCTTTAAAGGGCTTAAGGTTTGAGGATGAGCGCACTCAACATATTGAACCATTACGCCAGCACTGAGGGTCAATTTTTCTTTAACTAAATCAATTAATACCTGAGTTTTTCTTTCCCCAGCCATAAAGGCCTCTTTCGCCAGTTTTAAGCTTTGGTATAAGGCGATCGCTTGCTGTTTTTCAACTTCTGAGAGATATTGATTGCGAGAACTACAAGCAAGTCCGGAAGTTTCGCGAACAATGGGACATCCTTTAACAACAACAGGGAAGTTTAAATCCTTGACTAAGCGACGAATTATCGCCAGTTGCTGCGCATCTTTTTTCCCAAAATAAGCGACATCAGGACTGACAATATTCAAAAGTTTTGCCACAATGGTAGCCACTCCTGGGAAATGGCCAGGGCGAAAAGGAGCGCACAAGCCAGATAACATCAAGGCAGGGGGAAGCACTTGGGTGCTTTCTTGAGAAGGTTTGATCCCCATTTCTTCGGGAGTGGGAGCGAAGACAACACCCACACCTAACCCTTGACACAGTTGTAGATCCGTTTCTAGCTGACGAGGGTATTGAGCCAAATCTTCGTTAGGAGAAAATTGCAGAGGGTTAACAAAGATGCTAACCACTACTATACCAGCCTCAGAAACTGCACGACGAATTAAACTGATATGACCTTGATGTAAAGCCCCCATGGTAGGGACTAGTCCTATGGTTTGGCTTCCCCTAACAGAAGCCAAGTAAGTACGTAAACCTGTCACAGTTTTGAATAGACGCATTGCTATCTAACGTCCCAGGATTTCCATTTGAACTGGAGCAACACCACTATTGATCAAACCAATAACGTTGGCTGCTCCTTTGGATAAGTCTATCACTCGGCCATGGATATAGGGGCCGCGATCGTTAATACGGACAATAACGGAACGGCCATTATGGAGATTGGTTACTCGCACTTGAGTACCGAACGGTAAGGTTTTGTGGGCTGCTGTGAGACCATTTTGATTGTATCTTTCTCCGTTTGCAGTTAAACGACCGTGAAACCCTGGACCGTACCAAGAGGCCATACCTTTACGACGACTACTTACAGGTCGAACACTAGCTAAACCAGACTCATTAGTGGGGGTTTTATTCGGATTGTTAATGGCTGTTAAGGGAGGGGCATCCCCCATCAAGCGACGCAAGCGGTTAGTGGCTTGTAAAGCATCAACGCCTTGGTTATGGGTGGTATCGGGTAAAATAACTGCTTGATCGAGTTTGAGTAATTCTTCAGAATTTAATTTAATAGTATGAGATTTATCGGAATTTACGCTAACAGTGAGGTTTTCTGCTTTAAATGTGTTATCTTTACTCAGTTCATTCAAGCGTTTGGCAAAGGCTTTGGCGCGGTTTAAGGCCTCACTTTCGATGTTGCTGGGATCGATGTCGTCTCTGCCTTCTTTAATCCCTGCTAGATCAGCCTTAGTCCCTAAAAAGGTTAAAACAGGAATCTGACGAATTTTTAATGTCACTGCCAGTTGATAATTCCACTGATGAAGATGGAGGGTTGCCATTTGAGCGAAAGTAGCTGCCTCCTCACTATCAGTGTCATCAGTTGTTAGTGATCCTAAACTGATTAAATTGTTGGCTTCAAAGTCGGAACTTTGCTGGGCTCCTAACGTCCCAATGCCTAGAAGTTCGGTGATTTGCTCTACCTTATCTCTGGCATCAGAGGCTTGTGAGCCTTGTAAGGACATCCCGATTACGACGGTTGTTCCTAGGCCAGTCATGAAGGCAGTTATTAGTCCAGTCCAAAATTTCTTATTCATAGGTTTTGTGTTAAGTGAGTTGTTCAACCCCTCGAAACTTTTTTGATTCAATGGATTTTGCAACTTTGACTCCTCACAGAACTGTAGTTTTACACTTCTTAAACTTTTACACAGTAGCACGAATTTTTCGGGGGGTGTTGTTTTTCCGATAGTAATTCAGAATAGGTTTCATTGAATCTTTGAATACAGGTTTACAGGAAAACTAGGATCGGTTACGATTGTAAATTTACTTAAATTTCCTCAGAAACGATCTTTGTAAAGATTGCGATCAAGCTAAACATTAAGATCAGTTTAAGGAAGAAACCTGCGACATAGTGTAAAGTTCAAGATTGTAGTACGAAATATGACGTTGTGATCACTTTTCAGTATTGACACTTAGAGAATCGGCTGAGATTTTAGATATTCTCACCTTGGAGATATCGATAACTCTAATCAGTCATGGGTATTTATATCAAATTTTCAAATCACATCTTGATAAAAAAACAAAAGAAGAGACTCAGCTATCTATAGAAAAATCAGTATAATTGGGGAGCAATATAAAATATAGTGTAGCCTCGAAATTCCGAAGAAGTAAGGATGTTCATTGTTCCATGAATGGATTATTGTAAGAAGATTGCAGGCCAAAATTTACTTGAAAACTATGTTAGCTCTCGTAATCAGTTATTATTGGGTTATTGCCTTGGTTGTTTTTTTTGTTTGGTTTAAGGCGTTTTGGGCTGATGAGACAACAGCTAAATATGACTTGTCATCGTGGATGGTGTTGATTATTGGTGCTAGTTTGTGGGTTGTCGTTATTCCCTTTGCTAATCTAGAACTAATTCTTAAGGCTTCTTCAATCAATAATTAATATAATTATTTTGACATGGAAAAATACTGGAAAACGCCTCACGCCGGCTATCATTGGGATGGTAGTCAGAGGCGTTTTTTTGAAGGTTGGTATTATCGGGTTACCTTACCTCAAGATAAACAAACCTTTGCCTTTATGTATTCTATTGATGATCCCATTGGCAGAAAATATCATAGTGGGGGCGCAGCACAAATATTAGGAGAAAATGATCAATATTTGTCTCGCATATTTCCTGATACTAAAACATTTTGGGCAAGTTATGAGCAACTTGCTTTATGTCATTGGAAAAAGAATAATACCCAGGTAAAATCTAAAATTCTTGAGACTGATATTTTTCAAGAAACCATTGAAGAAGGATATCAAGCAACGGCAACTTTAAATCAAGGTTATATTCAAGATCCTGCTACTAAACAATATTGTAATTGGTGTTATAAAATTGAACCAATAGATGGCTGGGGGGATCGTTTCTTGTCTCAAAAAGCAACTGCGGGATGGTTATCTTTTTTACCTATTTTTGATCCAGGGTGGCAAGTTTTAATGGCTGATGGATGGGCAACTGGTTATATTGATTGGAATGGTAAAATATATGACTTTAAAAAGGCTCCTGCTTATAGTGAAAAAAACTGGGGTTATTCTTTTCCTAGTAAATGGTTTTGGATAAATTGTAATAGTTTTGAGCAAGAATATGAGTTATCTTTAACGGTTGCTGGAGGTATAAGAAAAATATTAAACTGGCCAGAATCTGTAGGAATTATTGGCTTACATTATCAAGGAAAATTTGTTCAATTTACCAGGGAAAATAGTAAATTATCTTGGCATATTAAACCTTGGGGAAGTTGGATAATAGAAGGAAAAAATGGAGATTATTTAATTACAATCGTAGGCAAAACTGATGATATAGGTACTTATGTTAGAGTACCTACTGCTGAAGGTTTACAGTTTCTTTGTCGAGATACAGTTAAAGGACATTTAACCATAGAATTAAAGAATCATCAAGGTAATACAATTCTTAAAGCCACCAGTTTTTTAGGCTGTTTAGAAATTGGTGGCTCACCTTGGGAGCAAGATTGGATTTACGGTAAATAGTATCAATTGTCCCAGAAAATTAATTAATAAAGGGTGATTTTTTTGATTATTAAACTCAATTTTAGTGATAGTTCATGAAATTTTTTCTTATTCGATAAGAAAAAAATACCTCATATTCTAGAGTCACTCATGAAAAAACTGACAGTTAACTAACATTTAATCTCTATCATAATAGTCATCATCATAATCATAATAATCATCTTGATACGTCTGTTGTTTGTTGGGACGACTTTTGATTTTTTCTTTAATAATTTTCCAGAGTTTCTTTAAGCGTAAATCTAGGGAAAAACCTCGCTTGGTTTGAATAACAATAGTGTTGCCAACTTTATCATGAAATGCTTGATTATATTCTTCATCTCCGATCGCTAAAACACAATCCATAATTAAAGGGGTGATAAATATCAACATAGAAAGACCATTTTTAAAATTAATATTTAATCCTACCATTGCTAATAAAGCAGCAAAGCCTAAAATCCCTTCTCGTTTTGCTAATTCTTTTAACCCTGGAATTCGCAAAAATCTCAGATCGATAACTTTTAAATCAAATGCCCAACCCCCTAAACTTTGTCCTTTATTTTTTTCAACAATAATTACTCGTAAAATCAACCAAATAAAGACAAAAACAATATCTTTAATAAACCCTTGAAAAAAAGAACTTAAAAACCATACCGTTACGAAGTCTAATAAAAAAGCGTAAGCACGACGATCCAAAGGCACTTTAGGAAAACGTCGATAACTTGGGGGCAATTGATTAGAATACATAAAATTAATGAATTTAGATGTTAGTATTTAGCCCTTTATGGGGACATATTTTATTGTTCCCATTTTATGGTTGAAACATAGCTTGAAAAGCTTTAACTTTCAAATCTATTCCCGTAATAGCAGTTCCTACAACTACACAATAAGCCCCGTATTTTAAGGCTTTTTTTGCTTCTTCTGGGCTAGAAATACCTCCTTCTGCAATAATAGGAACCGTTAATTGTTGCTTCATTTCTTCTAATAAAGAATAACCAGGCGGGGCTAAATTTTCAGTTTCTTTGGTATAACCATAAAGGGTAGTTCCCACCAAATCTGCCCCTGCTTCTGCTGAGGCGATCGCATTTTCAATAGTATCTACATCAGCCATTACCAACTTACCTAATTTTTGATGAATATTATTAATTAAATCAGCTAAGTTTTCTCCTTGGGGACGTTGCCGTAATGTGCCATCAATTGCAATAATATCTGCCCCTGCTTCTGCTATGGCAACAGCGTCTTTATAACAGGGAGTAATGTAAATATCATACCCTGAATAGTCTTGTTTCCACAAGCCAATAATAGGTATTGATGGTAATTCTTTTCGCACTTGTTGAACGTGATTAGGAGTATTAATTCTCACTCCTTTTGCTCCTTGATTAACCGATGCTTTGGCCATCGCAGCAATCATTTTTGGGTCAGATAATGGTGATTCAGCAGGGGCTTGACAAGAAACAATTAAGCTAGATTTTGGGATTTTCATAGGCTTTAAAGTGAGTGATTTAACGAGATCATCAACTACTGATAGGAAAATTTTTATCCATTATCATTTGCGTCATTATCATCAATTAACAAAGCATTAACTCGCTTGAGTAACAGATTAGGCTGAATCGGTTTAATTAAATAATCATCAATTCCCATTTTAGCAATTTTCGTCCATTCTTTTGAGGTTATTTTGTCCTGTAATAGTAAGACTTTTGTCCCCTGAGTTTGTGGGGATTGTTTTAATAATTTACTAATCTCTAATGCTTTTGATAAATCTTGATCTAAAACTACAGCCGATGGTTCAAGTAAGTCTAACTTTTGAATAACTTTATTCCCATCCATAAGCCAAATAAAATGATAATTAGCTGCTGTTAATAATTCTCCTATCAAAGTTGCATTTTCTTCATTACTTTCTACTAAAATAATCGTTTTATTTTTAGAAAATACTTCTTGATTATTACCTGAATGATTAGATAGGTTATACTGAGGTTGATTGGGAAGTATTACTGTAAAACTAGACCCTTGATCGATGATAGATTCTACTTCAATATTTCCTCCATGTAGTTCCACTAATTGTTTAGTTAAGGCCAAACCTAACCCAGTTCCTCCATAGATTCGTTGGCGATAATTTTCTAATTGTTGAAATGACTGAAATAGTAAAGGAATTTGTTCTTTTTTGATACCAATTCCTGTATCTTCGACTTGCCAAATAACTTGATTATTTTCGCGCCAAAGTCTTAAGGTAACAATTCCTTCTTCTGAGGTAAATTTTAAGGCGTTATTCAGTAAATGATACAAAATTTGTTGCACTCTTTCAGGATCAGCAGAAAAGGTATCTTCTTCAGCATTTATTTGTATATCTAACTGGAGATTAATCCGACGATGTTCCGCTTCATCATTTACTCTTTGTATCACATTTTGAGCCACTTTTGTTAAAGAAAATTCTCGAACCGCCAACACATATTTTCCTGACTGTAACTTAGAATATTCTAAAATTTCATTGATCATATCTAGGAGATGTTTACCACTATTTTGAATAGTTTGTAAATATCGCTGACGTTTTTCTAAGGGTAAACTAGCACTATCTCCTGACCAATGTAATAATGTACCAGATAACCCGATAATACAGGTTAAAGGGGTACGTAATTCATGACTCATATTTCCCAAAAATTCATTTTTAGAATGATTAGCTGCTTGAGAGGCAACTAAAGTATCCCGAAGTTCTTGAGTTCTTTCAATTACTCTTTGTTCAAAGGTATTTTTTTGTTCTTGCACTTGAGCATAGAGTTGAGCTTGATATATGGCAACTGCTAAATGTTCCCCAATTTGTCCTAAAAATGCTTTCTCACTCTCTAACCATTGTCTTTTTTTAAAACACTGATTAGCAATTAACAAGCCCCATAAATTACCTTCTACAACAATGGGAGCAATTAACTTAGAAAGAACCCAATAATTGGCTAAAAATTGACTTAAACATAAAGAAGATGCGTACTTTCTTTCTACATCTTCAATGGCGACAATTTCCCCTTGACGATATTTATGTTTATAGTTAGGAATATCCCGAAAGCAATTATCCTCAACAACCGTATCTAATAAAGAGGGAATACCTTTAGAAACTCGCGATTCATAGGTAACAACTCCCCAAGATCGATGTAAATTTTCTGATTCAGAATTAGCAATAACTTTCTCTCTAAATTCATAAATAACTAAACGATCAACCTGTAAAAAACTGCGTAATTCTCTGACTGCAGTTTCTAAAATAACGGATAATTCTAAACTTTGACGAATTTGACCAACAACTTGATTTAATAACTGTTCTTGAGCAATTTGTTGTCTGAGCGCATCTTCAATCGGTTCACATACCCTAAGTCCTTCGTACATCACTTCTGACGTTTCAGAGAACTGGGGGACTAAAATATTCCATAAGCGACTATTGAAATGCGCTTGAAGAGGGTTTAATGGATGAGGATGAGGGGTAAGGTAGGGAGTGAGTTCTTCACGCCAAATAGAATCATTAGGAAGGTGCTTGTGCAACTTTGTAATGAAGTCGACGATCGCTTGAGGTTCAGAAGTAATTGTCACCTGATATGATAGGGATGACTCATTGAGTGTCCCTTGTAGCAAGGCACACAACTGCGAAGATAAAAGCAGATAAAAAACTTTTGCTCCCAGTATTTCTGATAAATTCTCAATTTCTGAAGAGATTACAGAATTAGTCAGCAAAACGGCCGTCGAACCTTCCATTTCCACTAGCTCTCGCCAAAGAGAACGAAGTTGGTCGAATATACTTATGGGTAGAGTTCGGCGTAAAATAGATTTTTGAACAGGACTCATCAGCTTGAACAAGGCTAGGGGAAAAGAGACATCATTCTTGAATACAATCTCTCCATTTTTCTATCCTATCTCGAAACATCGGATTCTTTAAAGATTAAGGAGTTTTTATGCACCGAATAGCTGCTACACCGGGAGGTTGGAATGCGCAACAGGAAGGAGTCATATTTATCGAACAAAATCAAGCCCCAATTATCTTTTTAAGTGCGGCTGATACGGATATTCAAAGTTTAGCCGCTTGTTTACCTTCTTTACCCCCTAATTTTCCTCAAATAAGAGCAACCAATATTTTACAATTACAACAACAGTTGAGTATTGATACTTATGCAGAGACAGTCTTATGTCATGCTAAGGTGATTATTTTAAGATTATTAGGAGGACAGTCTTATTGGCCCTATGGGTTAGAAGTGATTAAAGAAATTGCTGCATTGAATGACATTACTCTCTTCGTTTTACCTGGAGATGATCGTCTTGATGTCACCTTAATAAGTCATTCTACAGTTACTTTTCATAACAGTCATAAATTATGGAATTATTTAACTCAAGGGGGACAAGAAAATTGGGTTAATGGATTAAAGTTTATCTCTGATCTTTGTTGGCAAACGAATTATAATGCCTCTGAAGCAAAAAGAGTTCCTAATTTTGGTTTTTATAAAAGCAATCTCAATCTTAATCAGGGTTTTAATCAGGTTGTAATTCTTTTCTACCGTTCCCATTATCTAGCAGGGAATTTAAACCCGATTGATGCTTTATGCCGAAGTTTATTAAATAAACAATTAAATCCGATTCCTATTTTTGTTGCGTCTTTGCGAGATGCCGAAGTTCAAGAAGAATTAATCAATTATTGTCAATCTTTATCAACTCATCCGATTCGGTTAATATTAAATACAACCAGCTTTTCTTTAGCTAACATTAATCAGCCTTCTTTAAGTCCTTTATGGAAAATATTGGATGTTCCTATTCTACAAATAATCTTCAGTAGTGGAACAGTTGAACAGTGGGAAAATAGTTGGCAAGGATTAAATCCTAGAGATGTCGCCATGAATGTTGCTTTACCCGAAGTAGACGGAAAAATAATCACTCGTGCTGTTTCCTTTAAGTCGGTTAAAACCTGGAATGAACAATTAGAAACAGATGTTATTGTTTATGAAGCATTAGAAGATAGAATCAATTTTGTCACTGATTTAACGGCTAATTTTGTTAAACTTCAAAGCACGCCAATTTCTCAAAGAAAAATTGCCATTATTTTAGCTAATTATCCCAACAAAGATGGCAGAATCGCCAATGGAGTTGGCTTAGATACTCCTGCTAGTTGTATCAATATCCTCACAGCATTACAACAAGAAGGTTACACTATTCAAGATATTCCAGAAACCGGAGATGAACTCATCAAAAGGTTAACTGAAGGTATCACCAATGATCCTGAAGGTAACTCATTCCGCCCCATTAATCAATGCGTTCCTTATAGGGAATATGAACAATATTTTAATACCTTACCCTTAGATATTCAACAACAGATTAAACAGCGTTGGAGTCATGTGAATGAACTCAATAATATCAATTCATTTCCCATTTCTGGTATTCAATTGGGTAATATTTTTATTGGTATTCAACCCTCTAGAGGTTATGATTTCGATCCTCGTTTAAATTACCATGCACCTGACTTAGAGCCCACTCCCCATTATTTAGCTTATTATTATTGGTTAAAATATCATTTTCAAGCTTCAGCTATCGTTCATCTTGGTAAACACGGTAATTTAGAATGGCTACCTGGAAAAAGTTTAGCTTTATCATCAACTTGCTACCCAGAAATTACATTAGGAACCATCCCTAATTTTTATCCTTTTATTGTCAATGATCCAGGGGAAGGTTCTCAAGCCAAACGTCGTTCCCATGCTATTATTTTAGACCATTTAACCCCCCCCTTAACCCGTGCAGAACTATATGGTGATTTAGAACAGTTGGAAACCCTTATTGATGAATATTATGAAGCACAGACTTTAGATCCCAAACGCTTAAACATTATCGGCGATCGCATTACTAAATTGGTAACAGAAACGAACCTTAATCAAGATTTAGGAATAAATCAGTTAGATACTGATAGTTTATCTCAATTTTTAACCATAGCAGATGGTTATCTTTGTGAACTGAAAGAAGCACAAATTAGAGACGGTTTACATATTCTCGGAACTTATCCAGAAAATAGACAATTACGAGATTTAATTATTGCCATTGCACGTTATCCGAGTTTAGATCGCCTGGGTTTAACCACAGCAATAGCAAGGGATTTAGATTTAGATATTAATCCCCTAAATACTGATTTTAATCAATCATTTTCTTGTTCTAATTTATCTGAATTTATTAATAAAGAAATTAGTTGTCAATTAAAACAATGTCGTCTCGTAGGGGATGCTGTTGAAGTCTTAGAGAACTATGCTCAAACTTTAGTTGAAACACTCCTTAAAACTCAGAAAATAGAAATAGTTGAGGCTTTACCTAATACACAAAAAGAACTAAAATGGATAGAAACTTTTTTATTACCAAAACTCTATCAAACCCCCCAAGAAATCAGCAATTTATTAAGAGGATTAAACGGTAATTATGTACCCAGTGGTGCATCCGGAGCCCCCACCCGAGGCCGCCCCGAAGTGCTACCCACCGGACGCAATTTCTATTCAGTGGATATTCGTGCTATCCCCACCCAAACCGCCTGGGATGTAGGCAGAAAAGCAGCAGAAGCCCTCATTGAACGCTATACTCAAGATAACGGTGAATATCCCCAAACTCTAGCTATTTCCATCTGGGGAACATCTACCATGCGAACGGGGGGAGATGACATTGCCCAAGTCTTAGCCTTATTGGGAGTCCAACCTATCTGGGATGGATTGTCTCGCCGAGTAGTTGACTATGAAATCCTGAAACCATCGGTATTAGGAAGACCTCGTGTAGATGTGACGGTACGGGTATCAGGCTTTTTTAGAGACAGTTTACCCAATCTACTACAACTACTTTACAATGCAATCAAAGATGTATCAAGCCTAAACGAAGAGAAAGGCATTAATCCTTTAGCTGAAAAAGTGTTAGAAGATCAGGCATTTTGGCAACAACAAGGATTAACGGAGGAACAGGCAAAATTGAAGGCGTGTTATCGAATTTTTGGCTCAAAACCTGGGGCTTATGGAGCAGGATTACAGGGATTAATTGAAGCACAAAATTGGCATAATGATGAAGATTTAGCCAAAGCTTATATTAATTGGAGTTGTTATGCCTATGATAAAAATGGAGTTGGCCATGGCGTTCCAGAGGTTTTTGCAAGACGATTAAAGCAGTTACAAATTGTCTTACATAATCAAGATAATCGAGAACACGATCTCTTAGATTCGGATGATTATTATCAATTTCAAGGAGGCTTAACGGTTGCCGTAAGAAGCTTAACAGGTAAAAATCCTGAGACTTATTTTGGAGATAATTCTCTTGCAAGTAATCCAAAAATCAGGAAATTAAAAGAAGAAATTGCTAGGGTATATCGTTCCCGTGTCATTAACCCAAAATGGATTCAAGGAGTGATTAGACATGGTTATAAAGGGGCATTTGAAATGTCAGCAACCGTTGATTATTTATTTGCTTATGATGCCACAGCTAACTGTGTAGAAGATTTTATGTATCAAGGAGTAGCAGAAGCCTATATTTTTGATGAAGGTGTACAACAATTTATACAAGAAAAAAATCCTTGGG
>JAAUYJ010138764.1_pt1 | contig 23049 bp, 18 predicted proteins | sample 7278031 | NCBI WGS metagenome assembly JAAUYJ01 (sample SAMN14350222, study PRJNA611818) | marine sediment metagenome | isolation source: surface marine sediment (1.8m) | place: French Polynesia: Moorea | collected 2018-08 | reverse complement strand
GGCGCTGGAAGGTCCGGAAAATCAAATCTAGAGTATGTTCCTGGTTTTTCTGGCTGATTAAAAATCATTGTGTGCTGTTTCCATTGCAGTCTATCCTCTATATTCAATTCTTTGAATAGTTGCAACATATTTGGATAAGCACCAAAGAATATATGCAGACCAGTTTCATACCAGTCTCCCTCTTCGTCCTTCCAGGCTGCCACCTTACCTCCGAGTACGTCCCGCCTTTCGAGAACTATTGGAGTATGACCCATGTCTGTCAAATATTTTGCACAGGAAAGACCTGCTAGACCTGCTCCGGCGATCGCAACTCGCATCTGCTTGGTAAAAACCTCTTGAATTAAATTTACTTACTTTTTTATTATTAATACTTTACAAGTTGTTACAAAATTCAGCAACACTTGAGCGGTTATTTTTAATTGGTATTAAAATCAATTTTTATTTTGTCCTATTTTTGACAAAAAACTGTAAGTGTGGTAATATTACAGGAAAATTGGTAAAATAGTATAACTATCTTAATAAAATTTAAAAATACCTAAGTTGGCTATTGATTAATAACAGATTAAGAGTAACAGACTAAGGTAAGATGCGATCGCTTAAAACTATAAATAGAAGTAGTATCTAGAAATAGAAATCAGCTAAAAAAGGCCAAGGATGAGTCCCAGAGACCAATGTCCTCATCTCAAAATTAATCAGGTGAGGCAATCCTCAAAGATCAAGGAATTTAACACGATAGAATAATCTACAAAAGGACAGAAAAAAGTAAACTAAGGCATGGGTAAAGTAGTCGGCATAGACCTGGGTACAACAAACTCCGTAGTATCCGTCATGGAAGGGGGTAAACCTGTAGTAATAGCCAATTCAGAAGGAATGCGGACAACACCATCCGTAGTTGGCTTCACTAAGGAGGGAGAAAGAATAGTCGGACAAATGGCCAGAAGGCAAACGGTTCTGAATCCCCAGAACACCTTCTACGGGGTCAAAAGATACATTGGACGTAAATACTCTGAACTCTCCCCAGAGTCAAAGCGGGTTCCCTATACAATTCGCCGAGATGAATACGGCAATATCAAAATCAAATGTCCTCGAATGAGAAGAGATTTTGCTCCAGAAGAAATCTCAGCCATGATATTGCGGAAATTAGCAGACGAAGCAAGTCGGTATCTGGGAGAAGAAGTAACAGGAGCAGTAATTACCGTACCAGCCTATTTTAATGACTCTCAAAGACAAGCTACTCGTGATGCGGGGACTATTGCTGGCCTAGAAGTTAAACGTATTCTGAATGAACCAACGGCAGCATCTCTGGCTTATGGATTAGAAAATACAGAAAATCAGGTAATTTTGGTCTTTGACTTGGGTGGTGGCACATTTGATGTCTCAATTTTGGAAGTAGGAGATGGAGTATTTGAAGTAAAAGCTACCAGTGGAGATACGCAACTAGGGGGGAACGATTTTGACCAACGAGTAGTTGATTGGTTAGCTGAACAATTTTTAGAGGCAGAAGGAATAGATTTAAGGAGTGACCGTCAAGCTCTACAACGGCTGACTGAAGCAGCGGAAAAAGCCAAAATTGAATTATCTGGGGTTGGGGTAACAGAAATTAACCTGCCGTTTATTACAGCTACGGAAGATGGGCCTAAACACCTAGAAACTAGATTAACGAGATCCCAATTTGAGGGACTTTGTGGGGATTTGATTCCGAGAATTGGACGTCCTGTAAAAATGGCATTAAAAGATGCTGGTATTAGCCCTTCTATGATTGATGAGGTAGTATTAGTAGGCGGTTCAACTCGAATTCCCTTTGTCCAGGAGATAGTTCGTTCTCTGGTAGATAGAGAACCAAATCAAGGAGTTAACCCTGATGAAGTTGTGGCAGTGGGCGCTGCTATTCAGGCAGGAATTTTAGGTGGTGATGTGCGAGATGTTTTGCTGTTGGATGTCTCTCCGTTATCTTTAGGTTTAGAAACTATTGGGGGAGTGATGAAAAAACTAATTCCCCGGAATACTACTATCCCGGTGCGACGTTCTGACATATTTTCTACATCGGAAAATAATCAAACTGTGGTGGAAATTCACGTCATTCAGGGAGAACGAGAAATAGCAGTGGAGAATAAGTCTCTCGGAAAATTTAAGCTTACAGGTATTCCTCCAGCACCAAGGGGTGTACCCCAGGTACAAGTGGCCTTTGATATTGATGCAAATGGTATTTTGCAAGTCACTGCAATGGACAAAACCACAGGCAGGGCCCAAAGTATTACTATTCAAGGGGCTTCTACTTTGAGCCAGCAGGAAATTAGCCAGATGATTCGGGATGCAGAAAAATTTGCGGAAGTAGACCGACTCAAACGGGAGCGAGTAGAAAAGCGGAACCGTGCGGAGGCTTTGGCCTTTCAAGCTGAACGACAACTCCGAGAAGTAGCTTTGGATTATGGTATGCAGTTTGCTGCTAGGAGTCGTCAACGGATCGAGATGTTGATTGGAGAATTACGGGATAGCTTGGAAAGGGATGATGAGCGGGGTATCGATCAGGTCGGAGTTGATTTACAAGATGCTCTGTATGATTTGAATCGTGAGGTTTCAATTTATACTTCTGAATCAGAGGAGGATGATTTCTTTGGATCTGTGCGCCGGACAATTGCTGGAGACGAGCGCAAACGAAGAGAGCGTTATGATTATGAAACTAACATAGATCGTAATCCTCCAGATCGAGTTAGTTATAATCAGCCGACTCGACCGACTCGACCGACTCGTTATTATCAGAATGATGATTGGGATGATGATGATGATTGGCTTTAGTTATTGTAAATTTTAGATTTTTTTAGTTTTAGATATTTACTTAAAGTTAGGTAGTCATAAGTTTTTTATCTAAGATAGATAATCTAAAGTTTGGTATATTTGGGCTTCAAATAGTCAGGAAATTTTTTCTAGTTAAAACTTATAAGTTTAAGTTAGCAAATGCAAAACTTTCGGAATTACTATCAGATTTTAAATGTTACTAAAGATGCTTCAGTCGATGAAATTAAGAAAGCTTATAGAAGACTCGCACGACAATTTCATCCAGATGTAAATCCAGGCAATAAAGAGGCAGAAGAAAAGTTTAAAGATATTAATGAAGCTTACGATATTTTATCAGATATAGAAAAAAGGGCACAATACGATAAATTTACCAGGTATTGGAAACCTAAAGGATTTCCAAGTAGGATGGGAATGCGAGTACCTGATTTGAGAAATTGGGATAATCGCTATGGTAATGGAGCTAGAACAGAAAAAGACGTAGATGTTAGTGATTTTTCAGATTTTAATACTTTTGTAGACCAACTATTGGGTCGTCGTCGAGAAGTTAGAAGTCCAGGAACAGCAACAAAACCGAAAAATCAGCCATCAAATGTTTACCGCCCAGGTAGTAAAAAAGCAGTTTATAAAGCAACTGAACGGGAGCCAAAAAAAGATATTGAAGCAAGATTAAATATACCTTTAGAAAAGGCTTATGTGGGAGGAAGTGAAAGAATTCGTTTAGAAGATGGGCGATCAATAGAAGTAGATATGCCTCCAGGAATGGTTAGTGGTCAAAGAATACGTTTGAGAAATCAAGGTATTGGTGGGGGAGATTTATATTTGAAGATTACTGTAGCGCCTCATGGTTTTTATCAGTTGCAGGGGGCAGATATTTTTTGTGAGTTGCCTATTACTCCTGTTGAGGCGGTTTTGGGTGGAGATATTGAGGTGCCGACTTTGGATGGTTGGGTAAAGATGAAGTTGCCTATGGGCGTTGTTTCTGGTCAACGTTTGCGACTTGCAAGTAAGGGATATCCGGATGGCAGGGGTGATCGGGGCGACCAGTTGGTTGGAATTAAGATTGTGACTCCAAAGGAACCGAGTCAGGAGGAGATGGATTTATATCAGAAGTTACGGGAGATAGAGAAGTTTAAGCCACGGAAGGATTTGCCTGTTTGATTTGTTATGGGGTGGGTGAGAATAAATTTTACTTTAATAATATAATAGTGCGATTTTTATTTCTTGATGTTTAATAAGTTGAATAAAAAATCTAGTTTATAGATAAAGATAGGACATAGTAAACCTTAATATATCATATTTTTGCTTCCGATGCCAATCTTTGCTGTCTCTAAATTTTCCTACAACTCTTATAAAAGAGTGATTAAATTTTAATTTCTGGATATGTCTAATAGCTTTTAATTACTGCTGAAACTGACGAGATGCAAAAATATTTTCCCTTTTGATTTTTATAGATGCTTTAATAATCGGACTACTCTATTAAATTAGAGAGCAAATTATACCTTTGTGAGGTATACTCATAGGGGGCAAGATGCCCGCACTAGAGAGGTTTAAACATTAATATATGTACTTCATATACTTGGAATTTACTGTAACAGAATTTTGCCCTTTTGATAAAGGTTATCTCTTTTCAAAATATCGTCAATTTTACAGAAATAATTGACTATTAGACCTCTCCGAAAAAGATATAGATTTTTTGCAGGAATAGGGAATAGGGAAGAGGGAACAGGTAAGATATTTTTATGCAAAAGGCAGGAAAAAAGATTTTTCATAGCGACTTTTTCTTTCTTTAGCTAAGATAACTAATACTATTTCTCTGTAACAATGGGCTTAATAATTGCTGCTCATACCTTATTAAACTGACTATTCTTATCTTTATATTAAGCGCAACTTCATGGATAAATGGTATAAGAGGTTTATTTATTTTCCAGATAAGCACCTACTTATAAATAAAGTAAATTTTGAACAGGATGTAGGGAGAGGTAACTTAGAGTCATTATTCAATAAGAGTTGGAAAATTTTTGGCGTTGCTGAAATCAGGCATAAAACAGGTGAGTGAGTCACTATTAATAGTAAATAATAAAGAACTTTTTTTAACTACTAACTATAACAATCCTAAATGATTTGTGAGCAAAAGCTATAGGGTTTAGTCTCCAAACCTTACCAAAAAAGGGATTTGGAAACCCAAACATAAGGCTATTTCAGTTATCAGTTAACAGTTAGCCTCCTGGTAGAGGAGCTGTGCTAACAGTACCTCTGCAATAAAGCGGCTTTAAATTTGGAATATTCTCTTTTTTTATACCCTGAAAATGAGAGGCTTTAGACCAAGATTTTTCGGTAAAATATTACAACTCATTTAGGATTGCTATCTTATAGAAAAAAAGCACTTATGCTGAAGGAAAAATATTAGTTTGTTTGCTGAATTACATGAAAATCAAGGTTTTTTAAATCTTTTTTTGTAGTAGCTTCGTCAGTTTAAGGGTTTGGAAACCAAATGGGTGTGGAAACCAAACCCCTAGTCTAGCTATTTTTATTTCCCACCATAATAAAAGGCAATTTCCTTTTCCTTCAATTCAGCAAAATCTGCATTTTTCAACATTTGATTTAACTCTTCTTGGGAAATATGCTTCGCTCCAATACGCACAATACGAGACCGCATTGTATTACTAACCCCGCTCCTTTGACGTTGACCTTCTAACGCCATAACATTTTTATAAAGGTCGAGTTTTACTGATGGAATAGGAGACCCATCTAAATCTATTCCTTTAGCGATCGCTTCGTCAACTGCATCGGCGCCAGTAGTGGATGCTGATGTGGAAGTTTTTTCAGAAGACATAGTAATAAATTATTTGTGTTTGCATAATTATTTTACCTCCTAAAAGCACCCAGTCTAAAACTTTATTTAGGAGTAAATTTTTCCTATCCATCAAATATTAAATTTCAGCAAGAACAAACTCAGTCAACCTTCTCATATCTGGAGTTTAAAAACCTCAGACAGTATCGGTATTAACTACACCTAAATTTATTAAGTAATTAACGATTCTTTCTGCTATTAAATCTTCCTATATGTGAATTATTCATAATACATAATTGTTATTATGAATAATAACTAGGTTGACCCTGGTCAAGATTTTGATTTATTCTTAAAAATCCTCTTTCTAATTTAAGGAAAATAAGGAATATATTTTTACTATTAAAATCGGCAAAAAATCTGGAAACAATTATCTGAAAATCAGTATCTTATTGTGTAGATAAACTTGAAACAAAAAATTATCAACCACAACAAAACTATGTCTAAATCAAATCCTTGGCAAATCGGAACATCTCTATTAATTGCCCTCGTAATTACCACAACAACAGCCATACCAATAATTTCCAACCTAATAAAACCAGCCCCAGTAGTCGCTCAAACTACCAAAATATTTGACGACGTACCTAATAACTATTGGGCAAAAAATTATATAGATGCTTTAGCTAACCGAGGCATTATTAATGGATTTCCTGATGGAAAATTTCGCCCAAATGCTCCAGTTACCAGAACAGAATATGCCACAATGGTAACAGCAGCCTTAAGCAAATCTAAAGACAATCCATCTATTAACTTTGTCGATGTTTCTCCCTACTTTTGGGGTTACAATGCTATAAAAGATGCTACTCAAATGGGATTTTTAAGCGGTTATCCTGGCAGAATATTTGAACCAAATCAAAATATCCCTCGCGAACAAGTATTAGTATCTCTTGCCAATGGTTTAAAGTATTCGGCAACTCTTCCCTCTACAGAATTACTGAATTACTATCAGGATGCAGCCAATATTAGTAACTATGCAAAAAATAGTATTGCTGCTGCTACAGAAAACAATCAAGTTGTCAATTATCCGAATATTTATTCCCTCGAACCACGTCGCAAAGCCACCCGCGCCGAAGTGGCAGCTTTCATCTATCAAGCATTAGTAAATCAAGGCAAAGCACAAACTATAAGTTCAGAATATCTTGTATCTGTAAAATCACCCGTTGCTAAAGATTTTAAACTGCTTCAAGGTACAAACATTCCTGTTAGTTATGAGCAAGAAAAAATTCTAGTTACTCAAGAAGAAATAGTACCACTCAGCCTAATAGTAAAATCAGACCTAATTACATCCGATGGTACGGTGATTATTCCTGCAAAAACTGAAGTAGTAGGTAAATTACAACCTGCTGGAGGTGGGTCGAAATTTGTCGCTAATGAATTAGTATTTCCGAATGGTGAATATTTATTTATTAATGCTAGTTCTAATGTGATTACAAATACTGAAACAATTCGCAAAGGTGCAAAGGCAACAAGTATTGTTAAAAATGCCGCTTTGGGGGCAGCAGCAGCAGCAGCTTTAGCCCGGATAACTGGGGATAAAAAGATAGAAGCAGAAGAAGTTTTAGGAGGTGCAGGAGTTGGTGCTGTAGCAGGAGTTTTTCTCGGTCGTCGGAGTGTGGATTTAATTGTAATTAATCCTAATACTGATCTAGTTTTAACTTTGGATTCTGATCTGATAATCACCGAATAATTAATAATTAATAGTTAATAGTTAATAATTAAGAGTGGATAGTTAATAATTATTAATTCAACAATTCATGCCTTGAAGCCTCCCCTTGGATAGGGGATAAATCAAAAAATTTTCTTTTAGTCAATCCCCTGATTTAAATCAGGGGTAATTATTAATTATTAATTGTTCATTGTTAATTGCTGAATCCCAGATAGGCAAACTAACTTTGTCAAAAGTAGCTAAATATTTTGTAAGGAAACAGCCCTCAGCCCTCAGCATTTCTCATTTGTTGCATTTGAAGGAGGAATTAGGGTTTATACCAGCTTGAAAAAATCATCTTACAAATAAATTGGAGAATTAAAAAACACAATTCAGCTATAAGAAAGGAAAGATAAAAATGAGATAGGGAACAGGGAATAGGGAGCAAGAAATCAAGACAACTATTTCTCACTTAAAAATCTAGGAAGATATTTACCTAAAATCTCTCTATCTATCGGATTTTAATCCTTTCAAGTCTGACCACTTTGGGATTTTAGTAACTATTCGTTCTCTTAATACTTATTTGATAAACAGTCTCTAAATATCTGATTAAGATTTATTCCCTAGCCAAAAATTCTGGTCTAAAGCCTCCCCATTTTCAGGGAAATAAGAAAAAATTTTCTTTTTACTCAATCTTCTTCTTTTCAAAGATAGGTAATTATTAATTCTTAATTATTGAAAATATTTTCTCATAATTAGCTAGGCAAAATTAATGACACACTAGCATTTTTGTCATTTCTTGCTAGACAAAGCTTAGATAAATTTGTGGAGGGGTAAATAATTTTGCACACTCACTTCAAGCTGGCATTATTAACTATTATTGCTTTGGTAAAATAATGCCAGCCTTTTAATAATTTATTAATCAGTGATATAATTATATTGTCTTGACTAAAATCAATTATTAATTATTAAATATTCTGCTAATCAATTATGAGTAAAACACCTCGGATTAAAATTCCTTTATCAGTCAAAAAATATGTATTTGAACGCGATCTCTACCATTGTCAAAGCTGTGGTCAAACTAGCAAAGAAATAGAACTTACTATCGACCATATTATTCCCCTAGCGAGAAGCGGTAGTAATGAGATTAGTAACCTACAAACCCTATGCCGTTCTTGTAACCAAAAAAAGAAACATCTATTCGATCCCCGGTTTCGACGCAACTTTAGTAATTAAGCCAAATATAGAATTATAGAATCTGGAAAAATCTCAAATTTTTAGTAAAATATAACACAATAAAAGCCGAATAAATATATGGTAAAATCAACAAAGATAGGGTATACAAAAATCAAGCTATACTCTTTAATTGAAAAAATGTCTGATGTAGAACTGCAAAAAGCTTGGGAATATTTACAAATACTTCATTATGATAGCTCCATGTTAGCAGCTATTGAAAATTCAAAAGAACGCCAGAAACCAGGAGATACATTTACAAAAGAAGAAGCTCTACAAATATTATACTTTGCTCAACAAGATAAATAATTAAAGTAAAAAAAAATTAGATAATAAAGTGAGTTTAGAAGTGCGATATACAAGGTCTTTTATTGAAGACATGAAAGCCTTAGAACCCCTTGCCTACCAGCGAGTATATGATTTCGTTTTTATCAAATTCAGTCAAATAAATTACTTACAAGAACTCCCCGAATTACGAAAACTTGGAACCAGTGCTATTTTCTATAGATTTACACTTGATAATTACATGATTGGTATCGAAGTAACAGGTCAAATTATTAAATTTATCCGTATTTTACCAAAGCCAGAAATTTAGTCTTCTAGACTACAGGTGGCAGACGAGTAAAAAATAGTAATTCAGTAATTTTTATGGACTCAAAAAAACTCTGGGAACGTTATATTGAATGGCTTTACTACCACCAAGGATTAGAATTTTACGTTGACATAAGTCGCATTAAATTTGACGACTCCTTTATCGAGACAATAAAGCCAAAATTTGAAAAAGCCTTCCAAGATATGGAAGCATTAGAAGCAGGAGCGATCGCCAACCCAGACGAAAACCGTATGGTTGGCCACTACTGGCTCAGAGCCCCTGACATTGCTCCCTCTCCCGAAATTAAACAAGAAATTCTCCAAACGCTCGAACAAATCGAAACTTTTGCCAAGAAAGTCCATAGTGGAGAAATAAAACCACCTAAAGCTGCCAAATTTACAGATATTCTCTCCATTGGTATTGGCGGTTCAGCCCTCGGCCCCCAATTTGTCGCAGAAGCCCTCGGCCCTGATGACCCACCAATGGAAATTCACTTCATCGACAACACTGACCCTGCAGGTATAGACCGTACACTCTATCAACTCAGAGACCGCCTTACCAGTACCCTAGTCATCGTCATCTCCAAATCTGGCGGTACTCCAGAACCTCGCAATGGTATGATGGAGGTCAAAGCAGCCTTTGCTGCTCAAAATCTAGACTTTGCACCCCAGGCCGTCGCCACCACCACCCCCGATAGTAAACTAGGTAAAATTGCCAGTTCTGAAGAATGGATAGATATTATCCCGATGGCAGACTGGGTGGGGGGACGCACTTCCGAATTATCCTCAGTCGGTTTGCTACCCGCAGCATTACAAGGAATTGATATCCGGGCCATGCTAGCCGGGGCCAAAGAAATGGATATAGCTACTCGTAAACATGACATCAAAGACAACCCCTCTGCTTTATTAGCTTTGAGTTGGTATGCTGTAGGTAAGGGACGCGGGGAAAAAGATATGGTAGTTCTCCCTTATAAAGACAGCCTGCTAATGTTTAGCCGTTATCTACAGCAGTTAGTTATGGAATCTTTAGGTAAAGAAAAAGACCTAGATGGTAATGTAGTTAACCAAGGTATTGCAGTCTACGGTAATAAAGGTTCCACAGACCAACACGCCTATGTACAACAGTTGCGCGACGGTGTACCTAATTTCTTTGTCACCTTTATCGAAGTTCTCGAAGATCGTCAAGGAACTTCCCCAGAAGTCGAACCTGGTGTAACTTCCGGAGACTATTTATCTGGTTTTCTCCAAGGTACTAGACAAGCACTTTATGAAAATCAACGAGATTCGATAACAGTTACTATTCCCAAAGTCAATCCATACAATGTAGGAGCATTGATTGCTCTTTATGAACGGGCCGTTAGTTTTTATGGCTCACTAGTTAATATTAATGCCTATCACCAGCCCGGAGTAGAAAGCGGCAAAAAAGCAGCAGCAACAGTGCTTGAATTGCAACAAAAGGTATTAAATATTTTAAAGCAAGAACAAACTCCCCTATCTTTAGAAAAGCTAGCTGAAAAAGTAGGTACTCCAGAGGAAATTGAAATTATATACAAGATTCTGCGTCATTTGTCAAGTAATAAACGAGGTGTTGTTTTTCATGGAAATATTGGTCAACCAGCTAGTTTAGCTGTAAGCTATCAGTAACATCTAGTATCTGGATACTATATTTAGTCCTGAGTGTAAAGCATTAGAAGTAGGTTTTTGAGATACCAAAATCACAAAAATAAGTTATTAATACTCTAGGTACTTCCCTACTCCTAATGTTCACTTACTCCTTTATTCCCATGAAACCATGCCCTTAACAATTCTTGTTGTTGATGATGATTTGGGAACTCGCTTATGTCTTGGTGATTACCTCGAAATATCTGGTTACTCGGTAATCAAAGCTGAAAATGGTCAACACGCTTTGGATTTAGTAGAGAAATCTCAGCCCCATCTGATTATTACTGATATTGCCATGCCAGAAATTGACGGTTATGAACTGGTAAAACGGGTTAGAGCGCGTCCTACTTTTCGTCTATTACCTGTGATTTTTTTAACTGCCCATACAAGTACAGAAGAAAGAGTTAGAGGCTATCAGTTGGGGTGTGATATTTATTTGCCTAAGCCTTTTGAATTAGCAGAATTGGGGGCAGTAGTTCGCTCTTTATTAGAACGATATGCTCTGATTGCCCAAGTTTCTCCTCAACCTAATTCTTCACCGATAAATAGTCAGTCTTATGAGACAGAAAAGCTATCAAAAAAAGTATATTCAGAAGCTGTATCTCAGTCAGTTATTACAAATGCTCAGATTAATTTGACTGACCGAGAACAGCAAGTTTTGATCCTTATACTTAACGGTCTTTCTAATGTTCAAATTGGTAATCAACTACATTTAAGCCCTAGAACTATAGAAAAATATGTCAGTAGTCTATTTAGAAAAACTGATACCAGTAACAGAGCTGAATTAGTTCGCTTTACCATGGAAAACTACTTAGCTAATTAATTTTATTAATTTAATTCAGCTATTATTAATTACGACTTTTTTTTCCGAAATAAGATACTCTAATAATCCCTCACAAGCATCTAAAAGAATTTCAATCACATAATCAAATCCATCCTTACCGCCATAATAAGGATCGGGTACTTCCTTCACATCAAAATGACGGCAAAAATCACACATCAACCTAACTTTATCCCCATACTTACCAGCAGCATCTAACCTTAGTACATCTCGATAATTTTCTTTATCCATTGTTAGAATTAAGTCAAAATTATCAAAGTCTTCTACCTGAAATTTACGAGCCGCTCCTACTAGATTAATTCCTCGCATCTTAGCAGCATAAGTCATCCTAGCATCAGGTGGACTACCTACATGATAACCCCCAGTTCCAGCAGAATCACAAACTATGCGGTCGCGGTAGCTATCCGTAGCATTATCACTCAAATCATATTGTTCTATCAGATGATTCATAATATTTTCTGCCGAGGGAGAACGACAGATATTACCAAGACAAACAAATAATAATTTATAAGGCATGAATTAATCTTTAAAATCAATCAAATAAGCTACAGCCATTCCCAAGTAGGATACAGGTTAAAAGTTAGTCCACAATCATCTTGTATTGTAGCCACCTAACTTCAACCTGCCTACAGACATTGTATGTTTAAAATTGGATTACATTCCGGGTATATTTAAACCACCTGTCAACTCTTCCATACGTTCCCGCATAGTCGCAGTGGACTTACTATAGGCATCTTGCATCGCTACAGTTACCAGTTCAGAAATTACCTCTGCTCCTTCCCCCAGTGCATCTGGTGAAATTTCTACTCGTCTTGGTTCTTGGTTGCCACTCAAAAAAACCTTTACTAAACCACCACCTGCTACTCCCTCAATTTCCAGTTGATCTAGTTCTTCTTGAAGTTGCTTGGCTCCTTCCTGAACCTGTTGAGCTTTTTTAAAAGCTTCAGTTAGTTCCTTCATTTTGCCTAAGCCGAAGCCAAATCCTTTTCCTGATTGTGACATAATTACTCTTCTATGGTTAACTATTCTTTGTTTCTTGCCACTGAATCATTAGAGACCCAATGTTTAAATTCAGCACCTATAATATTAAGTTGTTCTAGATTCGAGCAAACTATTGAGAATCTAGTTGAAAGTAGTGCTTTTTAGGAGCGCATAACAACGCACACTACCATAAATCTAATATCATGGCATCTATCATAAGAATCATACCACTGCCAGAAGTTTTTAGCCGTTGATTAAAATTAATTCCATCCAGGAGCCATTTGCATTCATAATTTCTTGAAGATTTACCAACTCAAATAAGAGGTAAAAATCTTAACTTAAAGCTTTTATTAGAGCCTCATCCAGCTAGTAAGCTAAAAATTATCATCATTTTAGCCATTATTGCTAATCAGTACCATGATGTTGATTTATTGTTACACAGGAAGGTTCAGGATTAAGAAAAACTAGCTCTCCAAATATGATTAATAAAATTTATTTATTTCTTTTTATTCCCTGAATATCCAAAGTATTGTCAACTCCTAGTAACATAATAGATATTATTAGGTTAATACTCCCGAAAAATCACCAATCACTTTCACCTCTGGTTTTAATAATAAAGACCACTGCTTTTCTACCTGCTCTTGAACATAGTAAATTAGTTGAAAAATATCCTTAGCAGTAGCTCCTCCACAATTAAGAATAAAATTGGCATGACGTTGAGCTACTTGAGCCATCCCAATTTGATAACCTTTGAGCCCTGTTTGTTCAATTAACCAACCTGCAGATTCTGGCCCAGGATTCCGAAATACACTACCACAGCTAGGCAAGTGATAGGGTTGACTAGTCCTTCGCTTTTGAAAATTCTCAGTAGTTATTGCAGTTACAATTTGAGGATTATTTCCTGGTTGTAACTGAAAAGTAGCTTGAGCAACGAAGATAGACTTACCTTGCAACTTAGAATGGCGATAGCTATAATCCAAATCCCCAGGAGTCAAAATTTCTAACTGACCATTGGGCAAAATGACATGAACATTAACAAGTATATCTGCAATACATCGACCTTGAGCTCCAGCATTCATCACCACAGCACCACCAACAGTACCAGGGATGCCAACAGCCCATTCTAATCCTTGCCAACCCATTTTAGCAGCCTTCCAAGCCAGGCGTGGTAATGACTCACCAGCACCAACAGTCAAAAGACCTGTTTCTTGTTCAAAATTTATGTAGCGCAGGTTCCGACTAGCTACTACTAATCCAGCTAAACCACGATCGCTGACTAATATATTAGAACCAGCTCCCAGGAGAGTTATCGGCAAATTTTCTGAGTTGGCCCATTGAAAACTTGCTTGTAGCTGATCTAGCTTTTTTGGCGTGACATACCATTCAGCAGGCCCTCCAACTCGGAAGGAAGTAAGAGGAGCCAAAGAAACATTAGACCTGATTATACAATCAGTTCCGAGCAATGTAATGGGTTTATATTGGGGCCTTTGAGCCGAAGTAGCTATTTTGTAAGAGAGAGTCATGGTCATAACTAATGCTTAAATTATCTTAAATTAAACAGCCTTTTTGATAGTCAAAACTCAACTTAATGCTAATGATTAAGCAGTTTCACTAGATACAACCTGATAATGAGGTTTTTGATAATATGCCATGACTTCCGGAATAATTCTATTGAGGTTGCCAGCACTCAGAAATATAGCAAGATCTCCTGGTTGTAGAATATCATTTAAAAATCTAGTGACTGACTCTAAAGAGGGTTGATAGTAAACCTGCTGATGGTAATTAGAAATTGCCTCAGCTACTTTTGGCCCATCAATTTGTTGCTCGACTGGGGATTCTCCTGCACTATAAATATCAGTAACAACCACAATGTCAGCATCATTAAATGATTTAGCAAAGTCAGAGATCAAAGCTTGAGTACGACTATAGCGATGAGGTTGGAATATGGCAACAACTCTTTGGATAGGTATAGATTTATTCTTTCCTGTTATAGAAAAATGTGATTTAGATGTATAAGATTTTGGGTTTAGTTGCTGATTTTTTGTACGCAAACGAGCCGCTGCGAGAGTAGCATTAATTTCACTAGGATGATGAGCATAGTCATCAACAAATAAAATACCATTGCATTCTCCCCGGTTCTCAAACCGACGATGAGCCCCTTCAAAAAGAGCGATCGCTGAAGCAATAGCCTCAAATTCTAGACCTAACAACCTACCTACAGCCACAGCAGCCAAGGAATTACTCAGATTATGTTTACCCAATAACCCCAACTGCAACTGTCCCAAAATTTTTCCTCGTTCCCAAACACGAGCATAAGTAAAATCTGATCGATACTCTACAGAATCTACAGTATAATCTGCGTCACTTTCAGGGTTGAGGCTGTAGCTAATATTCGGCTTGAGGCTATTTTTTACAGTAGAGCAGTCAATACAACCGACTAAAGTTTGGCAATTTTCTTTAAATATTTGGAAAGTTTCTACTACTTGCTCTAAACTTTGATAATGATCTGGATGATCTAATTCAATATTTGTCACTATACCAATATGAGCAGATAACTTTACCAAAGAGCCATCAGATTCATCTGCTTCTGCCACTAAATAAGGACTTTCACCTAAACGAGCATTACCTTCCCAGGCATCTACTTCTCCACCAATCACAATAGTTGGGTCTAAACCTGCTGCTAGTAGCATAAATCCAATTAAGCTGCTAGTTGTAGTTTTACCATGAGTTCCAGCTACAGCAATGCTTTGATAATCCTGAATTAGAGCTGCCAATAAATCCGAGCGGTGAAAAATTGGACATCCTAATTCAATAGCTGCCTTATATTCTGAGTTTGTTTGATTAATTGCTGTCGAACAAACTACTTGGGGAAGTTGAGCAATTTGTTGAGTATTTTTCACCCTACCATTCTGTTTTGTTGTGATTACAGAAGCCGTATTTTCACTTAAAGAAGTAGGGGATAAATTTAAGTTTGAATTGTTTGACAAAGATAAAATTTGTTGTTCCGAACTTTGTTGAAATACCTCCAAATTTTTGGCATCTTGCTGCCAAAAAATATGAGTTCCTATTGATTGTAACCGCTTTGTTATATGGCTTGATTTTAGGTCAGAGCCATAAATTGGCAACTTACGTTTAGCTAAAATGTAGGCAATAGCTGACATTCCTATGCCACCAATACCAATGAAATGAAAGGGTCTACCAGTGAAATCAACAGATTTAGACATTAATTACTCCTTAAACACCACACCACGCCCATAACACGCGATATCATACCAGGAATTGTTTTTTTTAGATAGAGTTTAGCAGTAATTTACCAAAAACACTGTCTAGCTTAGTTAATAAGCTATATTACTCCTGATTTATTTTGTTTTCTATCAAATCTTTACCCACTGGCCATTACTTTTCCGGACATATATCAAAATGGGTCAAGAATTTAAGTCAGAAATTTTTTCAAGAAAATCCAAAAACTTTTATGATACTAGTCTGATTGAAAAATATCATTATCATTTAATACTAACCTTAAAAAAAATACTTCAAAATGTTAGTATGACAAAAATGTTAATGCTACTATAAATAATCTACTCACAGAAAAAAACTGAGTTCAGGAGTAATTGTCTGGCGCAAAATATTTCAAGATTGGTGGGGTAAGTATCTTAACAAGGCGTTGCTAAATACTGGGATGATTTCGGCTGACACGGGGACACACCAGACACGGGGATTATGGTTTCTGCTCGGGCGACAAAATCATCCCGCAATTATGCAATTCCCTTAACAAAAGTAAAGCACAAGTCCTGACTCAAAGCAATTACTGTATTAAGTTAGAAACGTCCACAAGAGTAGTTTAAATAGACCTCTCCAGAAAAGAGGGACTAGGGAGCAGGGAGTAGGGGGAAATAATTATAACTCTCCAGAAAAGAGGAAGCAGGGAGCAGGAAGCAGGGAGCAGGGAGTAGGGAGTAGGGGGAAATAATTTATGTTTTATTTACGATAATTGATTTGATTTTTGATTATTGGAAATGTCTAATACCAATTACTACGCATTAATACTATACCTACTTCGGCGAGGCTTCAACAGTTAAGTAATTAGCAAAATTCAAAGTCTGTTAAGAGACAATTATCACTCAGGAGCATCTAGATTTTCTGAATTATATCAAATAGAGACTTTCGGTATTAAACCCGTACTCTCTTCCCATATTAAAATCCTTCCTTTCTCCTAACTTCTAACTTCTAACTTCTAACTTCTAACTTTTGACTTAGCCGATCATACTATAATTAATTATCCGGATTCTATATTACCCCTCCCCCCACTTTCCCAGCTTTACAGAAATTGCATGGAACTTCCCTCGCCCATCCAAATCAGATGTAGCAAAATTTTTGAGATTTGGGATAATATTTTATCCACATAATTCAGATGAATCTTTAAAGCCCCAGTAGCTTAACCACTAAAGCATTGATAACTAGGGTACTTCAAAAATTAAGACTGAGAAAGCAAACTGGCACTACTTTCTAGCTAGTGGCTATTTCCAGAGATAACCGGATGGGTCTGTCCACTAAAAGGCCCAACTAAGTTTGACTTATACCAGATTCAAAAAAGCCATGCCTTCGCCGAGGCGGGAAATTGTTAAAGTAGAATTCGGACGCCCTTCACTTCGGAGTGGAATATTTACACTTGTTCTATTAATACCTACTGGACTGACACGCCTAAAACTGTTCAATGCAATAGATTTTTGTTTCTAGGTATAGTTATCTTCCCTCTCTTCCCCCAGGGCTAATTCTTTGTCGTCAGATAATATTTACAACCCTATATTTTTTGAGTCCTGTACTTCCTATACTTTCCACACTTCCCACACTCCCCACACTCTCCTCCTTTTTTTTCTAGTGACAATAACAACAAATAGACCCTGCCCTCTTCCTTGTAAAGCAACATTTTAGATGTGTCAATCCACTACCACCTACCACCTAAAACCTATAACCAAGCAATGTAGCAATATTTTATGAAAATAGTATTAATTGGCTCCAGCCAAAAAACTTGATGTTAAAAAAGTTCTAGAATTAATAGCAGAAATTTTGATTCTTTATCTTTGACTTTCAATAAAAGACATTTGGCAGTTGCCAAAAGATTGATTTTGTGAATTACTGGGATCATAATTAACCTACAAAAAAATTGCTAGGTTAACATTTTGCTGTATGATAATTGTCAAGATTAATTTTCTTTTAAGCTCTTCTAGCTGAAATTTCCATGACTTCATAAAAAGCAAAAAGTCTGGAATCTAAGTATGGCAGAGTTTAAGCTTGAAATCTATATCTGAAACTATGAAAAAGCAACCGGAGGGGCAGCACGGGTGCTTGAGAAAAAAGACTCGGAACATATCTACTAAATTTTATAAATTTTAATTTTTAAATTTTAGATAGGGAGTTACTGAGAAACCCATACTGAAATCTAGGAATTAGTATGGGGAAGCTGTCACAAAGAATGAAAATAGACTGCTGTTTTTAGGAGGTCAAAGGTGATTAGAGTTGCTATTAATGGTTTTGGACGTATTGGACGTAACTTCCTACGTTGCTTGCTGACTCGTGGTACAGACACCCAACTGGAGCTTGTAGCTATCAATGATACTTCCGATCCAAAAACTAATGCTCATCTGCTTAAGTACGATTCCATGTTGGGGACATTAAAGGGTGTAGAAATCGTTCCTGATGAAAATTCCCTTACAGTTAATGGTAAAACAATTAAATGTGTATCTGACCGTAACCCTTTAAATTTACCATGGGGAGATTGGGGTGTTGATTTAGTTATTGAATCTACAGGTGTATTTGTAACTGAGGAAGGAGCCTCAAAGCATTTACAAGCTGGAGCTAAAAAGGTGTTAATTACTGCTCCAGGAAAAGGTGGAAAAGTTGGTACTTTCGTAGTAGGTGTCAATCACCAAGATTATCAGCATGATGATTACAATATTGTCAGTAATGCTAGTTGTACTACCAACTGTCTGGCTCCAGTGGTAAAAGTGATACATGAAAACTTTGGGATTATTAAAGGTACAATGACCACAACCCATAGTTACACTGGTGACCAACGTATTTTGGATGCTAGTCATAGAGATGTACGACGCGCCAGAGCAGCGGCTGTAAATATTGTACCAACTTCTACAGGTGCAGCTAAAGCAGTAGCTCTAGTAATTCCAGATATGAAAGGTAAGTTAAATGGTATTGCGATGCGCGTTCCAACTCCTAACGTTTCTGTGGTTGACCTTGTAGCTCAAGTTGAGAAAAATACTTTTACGGAGCAAGTTAACGAAGTAATAGAAGAAGCTGCTAAAGGACCAATGAAAGGAATCATTGAATACAGCGATCTACCTTTGGTATCTTGTGACTATCGCGGACATGACGCATCTTCAATTGTAGATGCTAGTTTGACAATGGTTATGGATGGCGATATGGTTAAAGTTATCGCTTGGTATGATAATGAGTGGGGCTATAGTCAGCGTGTTGTTGACTTGGCTGAAGTTGTAGCTCAGAATTGGCCTTCTTAATGGTTTTGAGTTTTGATTCTGTTTGTTTGAATTAAAATGTCAAAATAAATAACTTTTTCATAAATGTTGAAATCCTTGGCTGAGTGTTAGCTGCTCGTTTGGGTAGATGCCTTGGCTATCTGTTAATAAAATGTCGGTGTTGTCTGTAGTTTTACCTACGATGGCAGCACCGACTCCAATTTTTTTGACTAAATTTTCGCCAATAATTGGAGGTAGACATAATATAAGTTCAAAATCTTCACCTCCATATAAAGCCCACTTTAATGCTTGTTCGGATGAGATAAACTTAGTTAAGGTAGTGGGAATGGGAATTTGACTGCGTTCAATTCTGGCTCCTACTTGAGATGCTTGACAAATTTGAACGATCGCATCTGCTAACCCATCGCTACTATCCATTCCCCCCACTAAGACAGCAACATTAGAAATATTTGAAGATAAACATTCACATAAAATTGGTAAAATGTCAAGCCTTGGTTGTGGACGTTGGTGAGCCAAAATGAGGGAATTACGTTCTGCTTCTGTAAGAGTTTGACCAAGTTCTGGATGAAGCAATAACTCTAAACCAGCTTTTGATGCTCCATGAACCCCAGTAGCTACTATGACATTTTCTGCTTGACAGTTGGAGCGGAGAATCATATTGTGAGGCTCAACTTCTCCAAAAGCAGTAATTGATACTGTAATTACAGGCGATCGCGTAATATCTCCTCCTACTATAGGGGTATTGTATGGCTGCAAACACTCAGCGATCCCTTGGTAAAGTTGTTCCACCCAGGAAACGGGTGTATCGCCAGGGATACCCAGAGCAACTGTAATTCCGATAGGAAATGCTCCCATTGCAGCAACGTCGGATAAGTTAGCAGCAGCAGCACGCCAACCCACATCTGCTGCTGAAGTAGTGCGATCGCTAAAATGTACTCCATCAACCAACATATCAGTTGTCACTACCAATGATTTGTTGGCTTGGGTTGGCAAGATAGCAGCGTCATCTCCTACAATATCTTGAGGGCAAAAGCGCTGTAATTTTTTTAAAAGTCCTTGTTCTTGAATGTCTTTAACTTTCATCGGCAATATTTTTTCAAAATGGTATTAGGCGATGGTAAAAATACTTTACTTTGAGCCATTAAATGTGGCCGAGGGTGTTCTTTTATTTCTTCATTTTCCTGATTTATTAATTAGGTTTTTATATAGCCTTTCTCTGGCTCGTGAGGTACAGTTATCTTTTTATCTTTTTATATAGAATTAGCTCCGAAAGTTTATAGGCAAGGTCTAATATTTTACAAGTATCAATTCTATTGAAGAGAGGCAAGAAAGATTCTATTTCATTGGTGATTCCCATCCATACTAGTTGTTCAGCAATTAAATCGGAGTTTTCTATTTCTAAAGGTTCTAACTCTTGTCATAGCGCTCCCTTAGTTTTATGTTCTTCCCTAGTTGAAAATCTAGATTCTTTTTCAATTGATTAATTCAATAAAGTTGAAAAATCCTCCCATTCTTCCGGACTCAGAGATTTGAAAATTTGGGGTAAATATTTGAGGGTTTTGGTCAATAAATTAGAAATATTTCCTGCGCAATAACGAATAGCGCTTAAAGGAGTATTCATTTCATGAGTCATGCCTGAAATCAGTTTTCCTAACCTCATTATAGCAATCATCAATAATTTATCACCTATCTGCTAACTAAATAATGAATTGAATAGACTTTAACATCAAGGAAGCCGAATTTTATAGTTTGTATAAACATGAAAACTGGAATATTATCCTCATAATATTTCAATAAAAAAGTAACCTTTAAATGGCTACTTTTTTCTAAATAGTTATTAATTTCGTCACAAGAATTTGCCGTGGAAAAGAAAGTTTGAATAGCATCAAATCAAGCTGTTTTTTTTTATTTGCTGTTGACAAGGTTTAATAACTACCCATTTTCCTGTGTTCGGGTCTCGATATACTTGAAAAGGATTAGATTTTAGTGGTTTTTCACAGTTTTTAGTAACCATTGAGATGCACTCCTACAGAGAAATTTTTTCTATTATTTCATATACATCACTAAAAGTAAGTGATATTTGTGGATAATCTAAAGTGATATAAATCAATGTTAGCAGTGATTTATATCACTTTAAGTGCAAAGGAATGTAATTATTTTTTAAAAAGTCAAAATGATATTACAGGCTAATGCAAATACAGAAATGTTTATCTATACCTCTAAAATAAAATCGTTGGCTTGAAGTGTAGGTGTCCCTTCTATAGCTGCAAACTCACTTCCAGTGCCGAAACCAGCGGTACTACCATTCTGATTATAGAATAACCCACCAGTTGTAGAGTTATATACTATCTCTGCACTACTAATAGCTGCATCTGCATCAGTATTCACAACAGCAAACTCACTTCCCACACTAAAACCATTCCCCAAAGCACTATTTAAACTGGTAAAAGTAGCTTTAGAGAGAATGATTTTATCGACTTCAGCACTACTGAAATCTTTAATAGTATCAACACCCATTTCAGTGCTATTAAAGGCAGAATTATTGTCAAAAATAAAGCGATCGCTATCATTACCACCAGCTAACCAGTCATTACCTTTACCACCAGTGAGAGTATCAAAACCATCCCCACCCTTAATGGTATCATTTCCTATACCACCATCTAGGATGTCGTCACCTATCCAACCAGTCAGAGAGTCACTACCCGCATCACCATTAACAATATCGTTATCTGCTCCCCCACCTAAAGTATCGTTACCATTACCACCATTGATTTCATCATCACCTGCTTGACCCTGAATAAAGTCGTTGCCACCGTCACCGTTGAGTAAGTCGTTACCCGTTCCACCTTTAATAGTGTCCGCATCTGCAGCACCGTAGATAGTATCCATACCATCACCGCCCTGGAGGGTATCGTTACCTACACCGCCATTAATTTCATCATTACCCCACCAGCCAGTAATAGAGTCGTTGCCACTGTTGCCCTCGAGGGTATCGTTACCTACCCCACCGCCGATATTATCATCACCATCACCGCCATTAATAATGTCATCACTGGCTAAACCTTTAATGGTATCGTTACCACCTAAACCGTCAATAGTATCTTCTAGGGGCGTACCTTGGAGATTATTTGCCTGGTCGTCTGGGGTAGGGCTGGATTCTAAGACAAATTCAAGAGCGCCAATATCAAAAAGGTTAGTACCATTACCATCACCATCAACAGGACGAGCTTGACCCAGTTGGTCGGTACTCGGAGCCCCTGTACTCGTACCCCCATCAATAGCCGGACTACCTGCTAGCAACGGATGAACCCAAAAACCATTAATCTGTGTCAATGAGTCTAGTTGCGGGTCTATGACTACAATATCTGTAGTGGCACGATCCTGATTAGCTTCAGGATACTGCAAATTATTTCCTAATCCTATCAGTTCCCTAGTGGTGTGTTGCTGAATATTCCAATCATTACCACCGTTAAATGCTGTATTCTCATAAAAAATCGTATTTTTTAGGGTGACATCGGCCGTTGATTGTGCTGACATCGCTCCTGCAACCCAGTAAGCATGATTATAGGCAATGGTGCTATTAACAATATCTGTATCTCCATAAAGCGCCATTGCCCCTCCTATACTACCAGAGCTGTTACCTAATGCTTGGTTCCCTGAGAAGGTACTATTGATAATAGTGCTCGGTCCACCCATCATCCATAACCCACCCCCTTGATGGCTGGAGGTATTATTTACGATTGAGGTATTTGCGATCGTAAATCCTTTGTTAGTGCCGTTTGTTAACTGTACTATTGCGCCACCGTTACCTTTTTGACCGTTTTCGGAGTTTGGTAGGGGCAAGATTTCGTTGTTTCTAAAGACGCTATCTTCAATATTTACGATGTCTTGAGTGCCTGTATATAGGTAGGCTGCTCCTCCTTCTCCTCTGCCTTTATTCCCT
>JAAUYJ010107151.1_pt1 | contig 23054 bp, 16 predicted proteins | sample 7278031 | NCBI WGS metagenome assembly JAAUYJ01 (sample SAMN14350222, study PRJNA611818) | marine sediment metagenome | isolation source: surface marine sediment (1.8m) | place: French Polynesia: Moorea | collected 2018-08 | reverse complement strand
TCCCTGTGAGGGTAGTGCAGGTAGAAGAACTCGTTGCGCACCAGGCGCTTCCTCATCCTGGATGGGCCCTCCGTCAGGTCCAGCATCCACTTCATTAGCGAGCTCTCGTTGTAGGGCCCCCACAGGCCGCGCTCCTGCGTCAGACGAGCCTCCGTCCGCAGCCACTCCTCTTCGGTGTACTTCAGCATGTGTGCGTCTGTCTGCGCCCGGTTCTTGTAGTGCTGCTCCACCACCTCGCGGACGACGGCGATGTGCCCCAGGGTGGCCTGTTCCACCACCGCCCTAGGGGTGCTGCAGTACTCCACCTTGGGCGGCGGCTCCTCCTTCTTCTTCTCCTTCTTCTCCCCGCCCCCCGTCACCGACGTAAGCCGTTTGAGTCCGCCAGCGAAGCCGCCCGTGAGGCGCTGGATGCGGGACTCGAGCTGCATGTGGAACTCGGCCGGGGGCTTGGAGAAGGCGGCGTTCTTCTCCATGTCCAAGTACGTATGCCAGGTTTTAGAAGATGCGTCCAGGACCAGTCCTCGGGCGGTGTCCAGCGGAGGGGTGGCGTTGGTGGTGGTGTCGAAGGAGGACTTGAAGATCTCCTCCAGGGCTGGGCGCTTGCACACATACATCTCCTCCCAGATCCTGGAGGCGGCGTTACGAAGTAGGTTCTGGCCCTGGTGGACGTTGGCAGACTCGCCCACCTCCAGGTCTGCCTCATCAGGTTTTACGTGCCACTTGGTCTTTGATTCACCTAAAGGATAGTGAGTGACAAATTAGGGGAATGAGTGAAAAATCAAGGAATGTTTTTATTGCCTAAAATGCAACCTAAAATGCAACACTTAGCCGCGAGGTGATGGCGTAAAGCTTTTTGCATCCACTTCACAAGCAGAACAGCCGGGGTTGATCCCCGCTCGCGACAGACCAAGTTTGGAGCCCATACCCCTCCTCCCCGCCTTCAGGTCGCTAATGACAGCGTCAAGGGTCCCTTCCCCCCGAAAGGAATGGTGCACGAAGCAAGCCAAGCACCCGGGAAGGCAAAAAAAAATAAAACTTTTTGTGTTCTGCTTTCTCACCCTCTGTGGGAATTTCCAGTCCCTCGCCGATTTGAAGGAGGCAGAACGTCAGGCACCCAAAGAATTCCAGCTCGTGATTGCCTGCTCCAAAGATGATGCTTCTGTTGGTGGTCACCTTGTGCAGGACTTCCAGGGTGCTGACTTGACTGGCGACCCCAGCGGCGTGATGGGGCCTGGAGAGCATGTACAGGATGGTCCTGTTCAGGCACCTGTATATGCCCTCCAGGGACAGTCCCCCGGTGACGCCACTGCGCCTCTTGGCCTGCGCTATCAGCTTGAGGATGAACTCGAAGATCTCGTCCGGGTCCTTTTTGAAGACCCCCTGCCAGAGTTTGTCAACGAGGCGGCTGGCCAGGTAGAACACGTTGGGAGCGATGTTCTGGAGGTTCCCCCCGGACACGATGGGAAGGGCAGCTTGGTCACCGATGAGAACGTCAGCAGCCACCAGGTGATCCATGACGATGCCGAGGAGCTCCGTTTGAAATCTTAAAAGAAAAGGGGACATACTGGAGAAATAAACAAGTGGATCACCATCATAACTATTCAAAAGGGAAATACGGTTTTTTGTGAGATTTGAATCTGAAATCTAGGATTCGAATACATCATTTTTGCGTAGCGGGAAACTCAGTTCTACTTGTCCTTAAAAAAACCCAAAGTCAATGCAATATGAAACGCATGTCCAAGGACAATGAACCTAAGTGCAACACGTGGAATAATTTGGACCTTTCAGATGATGAAGACAGAAAGCACCCCAACGTACACACCCCTTCTTTGTTCAAGTGGAGACACTCTATCATGACGCAGAGGTCGGAATACCTCAGGAGCCGGAAGACGGAGCTGGAGAACAAACTTAAGGACGACTCCAAAGCAGCGATCCGCCTGTCTGAGTCCATGCGCAGGGCTTCCCGCCGGGACAGCTTCCAGCCGTTCGTGACGGCGGTGGAGGTGCTCCGCCAGAAGACCGACGTCGACGAGAAGAAGCTACAGCGGGTGAAGAAGGCCGTGGATAAGCTGCCCCTCTCCGTGGAGGATCTGATGGAGGAGCGGGAGAGCCGGACCTACTTCTGCAAGAAGTTCCCCTCTCGCAGCGTTGCTTCCAATCACATTCAGTACGCCAATATTGAAGATTTTCTCGCAAGCAACGAGGGGTCGGTCCAGTCCTACGGCTGGCTCCAGAAGATCGAGGAGAACGTGCGCTTCCTAGAGGAGAGGAGGGACCTGCTCTTCAGCCCGTTCTCCATCGAGGAGCTCTTGCGCACCTGCGTTTCCTTGGCCGTCCAGGAGAAGTTCCACGCGCTGCGCCATGTGGCGGCGCAGTTCGTGTTCCTGTGGCATGTCCACGAGGCCGCCAAGAAGACCGAGTCGGACCCGCTGCTGTCCCTGCACATCGTGGCCAACAGGGTGAGGCTGACGGAGAACTCCAAGTCGAAGACAGCGAAATCGATGTCGCCCCTCCATCCCTTCCGCTATCTGTTCCACGAGGTGTCTGCCAAAAAGGCGGCGGACGAGTTCTGCGCAGTCTTCAACCGCAACGTGGAGAAGTTCGTTTGGTTCTCAAGGGAGCAAGCCTCCAAACACATAAGGCTGGAGAGTTCGAGGGAATTGGAATTACTGCAACACAGTTTGGACAATGACCCACTACACGTACTCAATTCGTTGCCCGAGGCTCTAAGACAGGGATTTGAAAATCAGGATGTTGTTCAGATAGGAAAGGCACTTCGTTGTATGAGTGTAGCTGAGGTCTCGTATCACATGGGCAGGTGCGTCCAGAGCAAGTTGTGGCGGCCCGACAAAAGCGACGAATTCACAGATCCAACGAACGGACTCAACCTAAGGAAAACTACTGCTAACCCAAATCCGAAGAAGGACCAGAAAAATACAATTGACGGAAGCGCAAAATTAACTGCTGCCAAAAGTCTTGGTGCTCCTAGTGGTGAGATAAATTTTCCACTTGCAGAGGGACCCCGAAAAGCAGAAATTCATGGGCAAAAAGTGCGGAGAAAGAGAAAAACCCGAAAGAAATCAAAAATCGCAAGGCAAACAAAATACGACGATTCATCGACGGACTGATGCCATGATATAAAATTCTTCAATGTAGTTGAATAAATACCTGCATTGTTGAGCGTGAGTCGTATTTTCCGGACGGGCATTCAAGAGCAGGTCGATGACCGGAGCTGACTTTTGGCTCGGTGCAAGGGACAAGGAGTCCACAATCATGACACGCATAAAGTTGAGAATGTTTTTCCTCGCTGGGTGGCTGCTCAGGGCGTCGCTCTCCTCCTCCACGCTCTTCTTTTCCTCCGACTTTAAATCTATCGTAGAAACGGGAAAATGACGCAAAATTCACCATAGGTGGGTTTGGAAGGTTACAGGTAGATAGATATATACCTTTCTGTTTTATCGGTGTCGGTGGGTTGCTGTCTACCGGGGACGACTTCGAGCTCAGCACGACGGAGGGGAAGAGGGTCCCGACCAGGGCTGTCAGGACGTCTTCCGTCATGAACACCGGCATGAAGTCTCCGGCGTTGTGGTACAGGTAGACGATGAACTGGGTTAGGGTGACCGGGTATTCCCTCAGCCACTCAGGGCTCTTCTCCTCCCCCTTGGTTTCGTAGTTCAGCATCGTCCTCACCTGCGAGGCAAGCAAAAAAAATTAGAGGCGGATGCAACAGTCAATTACCCCTCAATTTTAACTCACCATACACATGATGGTGACCATGGCGTCTCCGCTGAGCTTGACCTTCTTTCCGAGGTGCGACTCTGCCTGCGAGGACAGTGGCGCCCCAAAGACGTACGTCCAGATGGCATCCATGTCGAACCTGGCCTCGGTCTTGGGCAGCGACCTAACAGTTTGACCCAGCATTATGGCGATGACCAGGAAGTATGCCTCGGGCGTGTTGATGTGGCAGGTCATGTGCCAGTTTAGGAGCTGGAACCCGGGGACGGAGAAAATGTCCTGGCGGATGCCCCTCCTGGTAGCCTTGCTGGAGGAAGTGGAGCTCTGGCCGAGCGCCTGGACCATCTTGTCTTGCAGCACCACCTCCGACTTGACCAGCCAGTGGCCGTTGCATGTACCCATACGAAACTTCTCCATCAGAACCGGGATAGACAGCAGTGTCATCAGGATGCGCAATCCCCACACCACTGTGGTCCCGTGCAGGTGGCCCTGGGTGAACAGCAAGATCCAGTCGAAGCCCACGACCTGAAAGGTGGAAATCTTGATTAAATGTGGAGCGACAAAGAAAGGGCAGCAAAAAAAATCCTTCTTTAGGAAACAATTATCGGGAAAATAAATACCTTTACTGCCTCTTCAAAAGATTTGAATTTAAATTTCATATTTTCAACTATTTATTTTAGAGAAGTTTTGGGAATTGGCAAATTTGAATCATAAAGTGACGAGAAAACACGTTAGACAATGGATGATGGTCAAAGAAGAAAGAAAAGTCCGAAAAGAGGAATCGACGTCAAAGTCCAGCACGTTGCGCCCCGTCAGCGAAGCAGAGTACACTTTCAAGACGAAGAACTGCACCCTCTTGCCAAGAGAAATCGCATATCAGAGTATCAGCACAGGTCATGCGGGGTCTGGTGTTGCCCCGGCTACAGCAAGGAGGGTAGGTGGCACGAGAGTGAAGCCAGTTCGCAGACGACGGCCACTGGCGACGAGCTCCCTAACCAAGGCATGACCCAAGCATATTCTGGCCCGGGTGGGACTCCTAGCGTGACTTCTGTGAGCTCTGAGGACGTGACAGCAACGTACTCTCGCCCGACCGGTGGAGCTCTTCAGCTTCACGTCCAAGGAACTACAATTGTTGCACAAACCCCAAGACATCACCCAGGAAACTATCAGGAAGCTCCTCCAACTTTCTCTAATCTCCCTACAACAACACTAAATCACAACTTGTACAATGTTGCATTGCCAGAAGGCCAAGTTCCAAATCCATCCGATTTAACCCAACAGCCTCAAAGTTCCTATCCCTTTTCCGAAGCCAGCTACCATCAGCAATACCATCGCCAGTCTGCTCCTACACACGAAGACTACGAAACTGCTGATGGTCGCCAAGAAAGGATGCACAACTTGGGGTGCTGCTACTGCAACCAGCAGCCCGCTTCTGAAAAGAGGCCAGGGGGAATCTCTGCACCCCTTCACCTGGCTGCCAGGCGAGGACCTGGAGGGAAAAAACGAGGCAAGAAGGGCCGTGGGAAGAGGGGATCCGATGAAGATCATCCCACGCTACAAAAACCTGACGAACGTTCCAAGGGAGGCAAAGGTCCCCAAAGGGGGAAAGACAAAGGGAGCAAGAGGATGGGAGAGCATGATGACACTACAGAAATTCTTCAAGCCTCACACCCTCCAGGCAGAGGAGCTGGAGGAGCAGGAGAATCAAAGCCCTTCAGACCTATATCAGGTAGGAAGCGCGCAATGTCCCCTCCCATTGGGCCTCCAAGCAATCAAGGAGAACATCCACGGGACAAGCCCGGAGAGGGCACAGGGCCAGAAGGAGGACGTGGACCAGGTCCTTTCGGTTCTCAGCATGGTCCAGCACCCGGATCTGCACCTCCCGGATCTGCACCTCCCGGATCTGCACCCCCCGGATCTGCACCTCCCGGATCTCAGCGTCCATTTCCGGGTTTTTCTCCCGGTGCCCAGACTGGCCACCACGCTGGTTTGATACATGGTGATCCGCAAATTCATGATCAAGGAGCTCGTAGTCAAGCTAATAACATAACTCATCCAGCTGCCCACCACTCAACTCTACCTGCTCCCCAAGGGCTATCATCCGGGCAACCAAGCACGGGAGATCAGCACCGGTTGTACGAGCACAAGTCATCTACAACACAGGTTTCAGAGACTACTCCCCCAGGAGGATTGTCGCACCTGAACCCGAACGTAAAGCCCAAGGTTTTTTGGAAGAAGCATCCGGGAGACAACTTTGGAACTGTTCAGATAAGGTACCCAAACGGAATGAGCTACATGCTGAAAATTCCTGAACAGGTATTTGCCGACTCAAGACATGGGAATCCACTGATGGCTACTTTTCTTGCAAGTCCGTCAATGCAACTGGCCGTAGGACTTTTTCTTGTCAGTGTTTGAAAGAGTTCGTTTCTCATACAGCGTTTCAAAATTAGTTTTTTCCCCTAAGTACTGTCAAAAACAATAATATTTCGAATTGCAGATGAGAAACGAACTTATGTTTGAACATTATGCAGGTTCTTCTTATGCTAATGGCTTTTGCTGTGTACAGACCCGGGCATTACAGATAGAAATGGAAGTGGTAGTAATGTAATTGATATGATATTGTATACTGATGAAAATAAAGTTTGATTGAATTCGTTAGTTGCTCACCTGTACCACGTCTTCGCAATATTTGGTGTGTATCTTCTTGCCAGTGTAGAGAAGTGAGAAGAAGAGTTTAAGACACCTGGAACAATAACACGCACGACGTTGTGAGATAGTACAGCTCTCAAAAAGTAAAAAGTTTCGTACGCCTTACCTGTTCCTCAAAATTACATTGCCCATGAAATCGCTTTGTGTTGATCCATCCAATACTTCTGTCCCGTCCCTGCTCAAACTGAGGTGCTTTTCGTTCTCGCTCGTTGAACCAAGCGTGGCTGCAGTGAACAGCGCGAAGCAGAGGACATCGGTGACGCGAGGACTGGCCGCCAGGAGAGCGTGAACCACGTTGAGAAGAGTTGGCACGGCGGTCGGAGACGGAGAAGAATTTTTCAGAACAGACAGCAACTTTTCAACGAGAGAGAACTCTCGGAGAGTGCGAATGTTAGCACCATTGCGTTGCATATCTGAAGTAAAACACCGAGAAGAAAATAAATTGAATATACTGTACATAGGTAGTCTTAAGACTCACTTGTATCAGCTAGCAGCTCGTAGAAGTGCTCAAAGAGAGCCTTCTCCAGGCCGTCCGGAGAGTCACACCACAGATCCATGTCACACAGCACGTCGCGGAAGGCGGACGGGTTGGGTATGCCATCGGACGCCTCCCTGCCTGGATCGATCGTCCCAGCCATGGTGAACATCAGGTAGAGGATGTGGGAGTTCAGCATGGAGGACTTCTTCCGGAGCAGCATAGCCAGGGCTTGGTAGCCCCTGTTTTTCTCCATCTCAAATCGGAAGAGCGGATTGCTCTTGAGGACGCAAACCAGGGCCTTCACTCCGGCGTACAGACTTTCCATGTCTCTGAAAGTAGATGAAAAAGTGGCAAGTCTTGAAATAGTAAGTAGTAAGTACAATTCTCGCCAATAAAAAAACTCAAAAAAAAATTACCTTGCCATCGCGACAATAGCCAGTAGAACATCACAACCTCCGACGGTTTCGATGACCTTCGAGACGGGCTGCGGAGTGACGACTCGGACGCCGAGGTAGCCCACGATGACCCCGCCGAGCGGTCGCGCCGGCCCCAAGAGGTGTCCGGCAGAGTTGTGGAGGACCCGGATGGGGGTGGCGTTCTCGTTCGACGGCATGGAGAGCAGCTTTGCGATGGCCTTGTTGTCCAGCTTGCTGTACACCTTCTTGATCTTGGCTAGGGTCAACGGGGACACCGCCACCGCGTTCAGGCCGAACACGATCTTTTCCTCGTTCACCTGGAGGAGTTTCAGATTTGATTTAAAGAAAGCACAAAGTAGAAACGATTTTTTAGTTACCTGAGAAGTCAACACCTCTCCCGTTGTGGAGATCTGAGGAGCTTGTAGGGAGCCCAGGTAGTGCGGCCCCAGTCTGAAAAGGAGTAGCGCCAACGCCGGCGAGCTCACTTCCTCGAACATAAGGCAGGGGCCTTGCTTCCAGCACAGCCTAGAGCGCCTCCTCCAGAACGGAGGGGTGCCAACGAAGGCCTGGACTGTGTTGGGCGTCGTCAGGTTTGTCGCCCCAGGGCCGGGGCTCAGATTGATGTACTGCATCCTTTAGGGGGGGATTAAAAGCATATCATTCAAGTTCCGAGTGCTGAAGGGGGAAGTCCGTACTTCTTTGTCGATATGTGCTGGCCGTTAACGAAGAGAGAGTAGCTGGCGTTCTTCAGAACTTGTCTGTTCAGAACAATGACAATGTGATGCCACTCTCCCTCCTTGATGAGATCCGGGCACCAGATTCTGGAGCCGTGGTCACCAGAGAAGTCGGGCTGGAAATCGCTGTATGTTGCCTGGGGAGCTAGTGCAAAAATATAAATAAGATTTCTGGCAATTTAAACAAAGAAAACACGGGAATGAAATTACTTTCTTGTGTGGAGAGTATGACCGCCTTGTCCCTGGCGGAGAGCGAGGCCGAGAAGCAAACGAAGCTGTCCTGCTCCTCCTGCGACGTCCCCCGCAGCTGCCTCACCAGGGTAAGGAGTCGAACGGGGTGCGGGTCCGACCTGGGGTCGCTGAACTTGTCAACGCACACCCAGGTAGAGAATGTGACCCCCGGCTGCGGAGGGAAGGCCCGGTCGCCCTGGCCAATGCCCCCTATGACATTTCCCTCCTGCGACGCCTGGCTGGTGACGGAGCCCACCACGGAGGCGGAGGTGAGCGGGCTGCACGGGGATACGGAGGGGAGGAAGAGGCAGCCGAATCCCTCGGGGGACGACATGTCGAATTCAACAAAAGGGGGCATGATGGAGTTGGTCTGAACGTGCAGGTCGCGGGGCGTCGTCATGGACACGAGAGTCTTGATCCTCGTCAGTGGGATGAACCCGGCGGCGGAGGGCTTCATGCTCTGCTGGTTGGCCGGCGGCGGCCTGTCGCCCCCCGCCCCTATGTCTCCCGGCCCGCAGGCGATCTCCCAGCGCTCGTCGTCGCTGAGGCAGGCCAGGGGATCCCCTAGGCGGAAGAAGGCGCGGAGATCTGCAGGGTCCAGCTTCTGGGCGGCCAGCCGCTCCAGCAGGTAGTGCAGCGGGGCGTGCAGCACGTGGGCCTCGTCCTCCAGGACCGGTCGGCAGCTGGCGATCAGCTCCGAGACGAGCCCCACCTCGCACATCACCTGCTGGTTGCGGTCCGTCCGCAGCAGGGACTTGATTGCCTCGGCCGCCAGCTGCTGGATGGCCACGCTCAGCTCGTGCCTCATGGGGTCGTACAGCGAGGGGAGGAGCCGGAGGATGGTGGTGACCATGCCGGCGTGAACGATGGTGGGGGCGGGTGGGGTGGGGGAGAGGTTCAGGCTGGGGATCCGCTTCACCTTCATGGCTTCTTCCGCCTTCTCCACAGGCTCCTCCTCGTTGCCGTCTCCTGCGCCGGCAGCGACTAGTGAAGGAGGAGAAAGGGCGGGAGAAGTCGCTCCGGCGGCTGAGGGGGCAGGTCGGCCGAGATTGTCCACGGCCATGTCGTACAGGAGCCTGAGGACGAACACGTGGGAGAGAAGCGTCTGGGGAAGGCGGGTGCCCACGGAGGCCCAATAGGCATCCACGCTTTCGGCTGCCGCGCCAAAGGCCTCCTTCAGCAGGGCGTCGTGCTCCTCCTTGGTCTTTTTCGAGGCGCCCCTGGGCAGCTCCCTCTCGGTGGTGAAGCAGCCCAGCAGCTTCAGCGTCTCTGCCATGCTGCTCCCGCAGTTCATCTCCACCTGGAAGAACTTTGCGTTGGCCGGCTCGAAGCGCATGGAGACGGCCAAGCAGACGAATACTGACTGCAGCAGCCGGTAGATGGATTGCACTTGAACGGACTTCCACTGCTCGGTGGAGTCCTCAGTCAGGGATCCCTCCAAGGAGACTAGCACAGATATCACGTAGACGAAGCCACCGACTCTCCTGAAAAGAAACAAGTAGATATGTACATCAGCAACGACAAATTTCTCAGAGAGACAAGACGACAAAGGAAAGGAAAATTAAGGAAATAGAGTTCGTGTAAATTTCGAAGTTTCTCACCTAAACACAGCTCTTGCCCGGTGGCTTTCTCTCAAGCAGGTAGCGACGGTTTGTAGAATGTCGTTCTTCAGCTCCACGTTTGCCTTCGGCGTGGAGTGGAGAAGTTCCAGCAACGCGGTCATGTCGTCCTCTCCGCCGCTGCCCAGGATGAGCTGCTGGACGAGCGCCAACGCCGCCTGGCGACTCCTCTCCGTCTTGACCAGCTCCATCACCACCCTCGCCCCTCCGGCCTCTCGGAACACGGCGCCGTTGGGGTTGGACCCGGCCAGCAGCTCGCCGACGCACGCGTTGAGGGACTTTCCCAAGTCCGGCATAAAGGCCTTGGTGTCATCGCCGCTGTCGCCGGCCAGCAGATGCGCCGAGTATGCCTTCAGTAGCTCAACAAGAGCCTCCACCATACCTGAAAATGAAAAGAAATAAAATTACTCCAGTTGCTCGCGATAAAGTTTATTCATTTCATTTTCTTGGACGAGAAACTAGGGAAGCACGAGGGCTGTTTCACCCTGACTTCGTGCTGCTCGTGGGGGTAAATGTCGCGCCAGTAGTGGCCCATGGACTGAGATCTCTGACGGCTGGAAATTAGCTTTTTCCCTATCATTATGGTCTTCACCACCAGCTTTGAGATAAGGAAGGAACAAAGCAGGCTTATTATCCCGGAAGCGCCCTGGTAAGTGATCGAATTGTAACAGTCGCCCTTCAAATCATCGCCGCATTCGACCATCATACACAGCTTGAACAGACCGTAGAAGGTAAGGGCGAAAAAGGTTATGATTCCAAGGTTGAAGGCCAGCCTCTTCGGCACAGAAGTGGAAATTCGCCCGATCTCGTGGCTGAAGTACTGGCAGAGACAATCGAGATAATACTGCGCCGTCTTTGAGTAGGAAGCCACGCACACAATGGAAAGCACGACGGTGGAAATTAGTAAAAAGTTCATTTCGAGGATATGTACACGGCCACCGGATTGAAACTCCAAATTCGCCCTAATGTTTCCCTTAAAAACTTTAAAAAAGAAATTAAATTGGGAAAAAATCGAGCACGTCAGAATTGCATCAAGACTGAGGATTTCTTACAATTTCCGAATCGAAAGCACTTGCCTATTTCTCGGAAAACGTCCTTGAAGACGCTGTCGAACCGGATGATGCCGAGGAGGCAGTCGAGGGCTGGCAGAAGGCACTCCTGGTTCTCATGGGACTTCAGGTAAAGCGACATGGCGATGAGCTCCTTGCAGGGAACGTATCTGAGATGCTGCACCACGAACTCAATCAGCTGGTAGAACTTCTTGTGCGCCGCGGGAGGCTTGGCGGCCATCTTCTCTATGAACTGGGGCAGGGCGTGCTGGGACTCGAGGAGGAAGTAGTTGGCGTTGTCCGCCGTGTATATGGTGGAGATGGCGTCGAGGATCACGGTGGTCAGCTGCTCCGACTTGGCCTTCAAGAACACGGACTGGAGGACCTTGAAGGCCTGCAGGTTCCTGACGGTGGATCCCCGGTTGTCCGGATCGGGCATCTTGAAGCCCTCCAGCTGGTACAGGGCGTTGGACACGGAAGAGTCTGACATTTTGATCTCGGCGTGACCGCAGAAGGACAGCGAGGCCACGAGCAGGACGAGGTTGCGGATGGCCTCGGTGGACTCTTTCTCGCCAGATAAGTTTTGCTCCAATTTGAGGAGGAAGTCTGTCAGAAAAATGTATCCTTGGCACAGTCTGAAGTCCTCCATGAGGGTGTCAGAGTCTTGCGAGGAGTCCTTCAGGAAGCAGAAGGCCGTGACGAACATTTCCACCACCTCTAGGGGACTAAGCTCCTTCGATCCCTGCATGTTGTCCACACAAAGAGCGATGCAGCCCTTATCTGTGGGGAAAAACAAAGTGTCTTAGACTGCTCCTAAAAATGTATCGTCCTGTACTCACTATGCAGGTACGATACGACGGGCTGGCTGAGGCTGCTCCTGGATATGGTGAGGAGTATGTCGGCTGCCGTCTTCCTCCACATGAGGTTGTGCCTGGGGCAGACCGAGGTGACGGCGGAGAAGAGCAGGGTGAGGTCGTCCTTGCGAGCCAGCTCCTCCACGGCCGGGACGTGGGAGCACAGCCGGAGAAGGATCTGGATGATGAGCTTCTGGAGCAAGATGCGCCTCTCCTTCCGGGTGAACTCCACGTCGCTCTTGGCCTGGTCCTCGTCCAGTGGAGGGAGGTCGAAGAAGAGGTACACGCACTTGACAAGAGTGGAGGGGACGGAAGCGGTCGTCATCAGCTGGAAAAAATAGAAGTAAAAAAAACTGGAATGAAATCAAAATCCAGGCACCGAAATTGAATGGATCAATCACCTCTATCATGGCCTCTCCCTCCCCGCACATTATGTTGATGGCAGAGAGCACCATCCAGCCGCCCTTGCCACCGTCGTCGTCCTTCGCAGTCACGGAAGAGGAGGCGGAGGACGTTGATGCAGACCTCCTGCCCGCCGACGTCGCCTCCTTCCCCTTCTCGAGGTCTCCCCCCACCTCCATGAAGTCAGCAATGGCCGCTGCGGCCGCCTCCGTGGACTGGTTTCCCGCCCGCTTGCGCACCTCCCCCACAAGGAGTCTGGCTGTGGCTTGCGCCAGCGGCGTCAACTCAGGCAGCCTCTGCGCTGCCGTCCCCGACGCGCACGGGGCGAACACCTGGCAGAAGAGCGGCAACATTGCGCGAAGGCGGACGTCCTTCTCCGCCTCTGTCAGAGGGTGCGGCGGACAGCGGAACTCGGCGAAGAGCTTGCGCAGGTGGCTCAGACCGAGGAGGTCCTGGGGCTCCTTCTTGGGAGGGGGCTGGGACGGACGAGGAGGGGCGGAAGAGGAGGAGGCTGAGGCAGCCTCTGCGCCTCCGGAGGCTCCACCCGAGGCTCCTGAGGCCTCTCCGCCGTTGTTGTCTCCCTCCCTCCCCCCCGCACTGTCTGCGTCCGCGGCCCCTCCCCCCGGCTCGTCGCCGGCGTCCTGGCTGGCCGTCGAGCCCTGGGACAGGATCTTGCGCATGATATTCATGGTGTGGCTCGCCCCTGTCGCTCCCGGGTCGCCAGGCGGACGGACACTCCCACCCTCAGTTGCAGAAGTGCACCAGTGTCCTTCACTTTCTGACTCCTAATTGATGGACATACGGTGGCTGCGGCTGCGGCTGCGGCTGCGGCGGAGGCTGAGGCGGCTCCTCCGTCCTCCACTTTGAGTCACACGTTGCCCGTGAGCCCTCCCCTCCTCACATCCGCCTTTCTCCACCTCCCTCTCCACTGGTGACGATGGTTCTCTGCGTGGGGTCCAACACTGCATTCTGTGCCACCGTATGGATGGACGCGGAGGGAGGGAGGGGCCTCAAACCAGCGGGACTGCAAGAGAGCGAGCGAGCGAGGTGTCTTGGCCAGATTCCCCCGCGCGGCTTTCCCCCACTTTTGTGTGTCCTCCCCCTGCTGCTGAGGCTCCGGTTGGAGGACTCACAACAGCCTCTGTCCTGTGCTGAGGCTGAGGCTAAGGCTGAGGCTGGCCTCCACCACTTTCTCACTTCTTTCTCTCTCTCTTTTGTGTCAGCTGTTGAATGACAGCAAAACAGCTGGAACACAAAAGGAAGGAGGAGGAGGAACACTCGCCACTCACGGGGGGCATGGCAGGGAATCTGTGTCATCTTCGCATGATCTAATTACTGGGGGATTCCCTGCACACATATTTTTGTAGCAGCAAGTTTGTACACCTGCAAAATCGTCTTCAGCAGCAAACATTACGTCAGAAGCATCATCAGCAACAACAATAGCAGAAAAACAAATACTTTTCCTAACGATAAAGAGATTCATGAGGTACTTGGTTTCCCACCATATTACGATTTCATTTATATCGACAAAAGCAAAACGACAGAAAGCACCTGCATCTACCATACTTTGCCGGCGGCGGCGGCTACAGCGTCAACATCTCCTACTACAGAATATAAAAGAAATTACGTAAACAAAAAATACATGTTGGATAGATGGGAGTGGAAACCAACCTGCACCCTTGAAAAAAAGCACTCCCATACATGCAAAGGCTTTATGAAAACCAATATACAAAAAGTTTCATATTTCACAGGCAACCACCCACAATATGGGGAAAAGGCTCAACTCCCTTTTTCTCGGCAAAAAAAATTGTGCGCTGGTCCGCACAAAAACTTTTTTTGCACCATAAAAAAAGAAAACGCATCAAAATTATTTTTGTCCCCCGGCCATCCCCTTACCCTACGACAAGGAGAGCACTACTACAGTAAAAGTAGGTCCAAAGAAGAAGGTGATGAATCCGAGATTTTTGGGGAGTACCTCAGATGCTCATTTTCTCGCTTAAAAAGGTAAAGGTGCGGCAACACCAGGGATTTCCCAAATCATTTCCCACACGCACAATCTAATTTGGCAGAGGGGAAGGCGTTGTTCCAACTTCCAAGCAATTAGCTCCTCTACTGCAGTTAGTGTCAAAAGCGCCGAAACGAAAAAGTTGGGCTTCAACGGACAAAATCGCTCACCGGATTCATTGATTGATTGATTGATTGATTGACGCCTGTTCTTTTTTTTTTCCTCGTCCGCCGATCATCGTCGCGACTTCTCTTTTTTATTATGCGTGTTACAGAACGTGGTTCATATATAATAATAGTAGTTGTAGTTACGGAGTTTTTTGTTTTGTTGTCGGTTTTTTTGTGTGTGGTGGTGGTGGTAATAATAATGGCGCAACGGGAATGTTGCTGCTCGAAGGCCCCTCGGTTTGGGGACCGGGGGGAGGGGAGGAAGGGCTGAGGTGAGGGTTTGTATGCGCACTAGATACGCGCATGGGAGGAGGAATTCGACTTCGGCTAAGATGGGAGGGATTTTTTGGTAGGTTGCTTAGAAGAAAATAGAATTTTGCTTTTTTGAAAGGGTTTTGTCCGGATATGGTTATTTTTAACTGGGAGGGGAAAGGGCAGGGGTATAGCTACACAGCTGCAGACAGCGCTCACGCAAGCTAATCGTGTTCCAGGGGATTTTTTTAGGCCATGTGTGGTAGAGTAATACAAGTAGTTGTCCGACATTACAACTCTGCTGTATGATCTACATACGTAGTACCTAAATATGGGGTACAAAAGGGGACAGACAAAGGACGAGGAAAAGTGAGGGTGGGGGGGTTAGTTTGTGTGTATTCCACTGATTCTGGTTTTGCTGGCAATTTGCCATACTAGTTCCGTTGAGACCGACCACCTACGGCGGCGGTGGAGGCTTTAATTGGGGAAACTGGAGAAAAAAGTAACAATCGCTCGTGAGTAATTTCATCTCGGTGTATGTGAAATGGTTGTCCCTCCTTATCCTTGCACTGCAAAAAACTGAATCCTCAGTCGATTTTTTAAATTAAACGAATAATGTTCCTGCTTTCAAAGGCAAGTCCTATGCTTGGACAGGGAAGGGAGCGAAAGAGGTGGTGGCGGGTTCTCTGTTATTTTTTCCATGGCTGATTTGTGGTGGGATTTTTCGGGGGTGGGGGGAAGAAAAGTGTGACGCGGGGCTTTGATTATCTGGAGCTCTTTCTTTCATTTTCGGGTATGTGCGCTTGGACAGAGGTGTGGTTTTTCTTTTCCTTCATCTTCCCCTTCTCAAAACGAGATGAGTGTCTATGTGTGTATGGGTGTGGGTCGACGACAAGAACTGTTCGTCGACCCAATGGTGGTTGATTGCTTATTCCGTTCTTTTCTGAAGGTTGGGGGGGGGGTTGAAATAAATATCATAGCTATCTGGGGCTTCGTCGTCTGTTTGTCTGGTGTGTGGTCTCGTTTCTCAGTACAACATGGCGCTCTGTCCTTTCCTGGGCCGTAGCTATAGTGTGCAATAAGTACTTGTTGGAAACAGAAGCAAAATATTTTTGGAGTAAGAGAAAGAGAGTGGGAAAAGGGGGGGGCTTCGTTGGTTGATTTGAAAGATGTAGTTTACCGAAATGTGAGTGGATTGAGGAGGTTCTATAGGTGGAGGAGGAGGAGAAGGATTAAAGGGAGGGGGGGAGAGGGATCTTTGCTTTTTTAAAGGAGGAGTGTCTTCAAGTACAGGAGAGGAGAGAGAAACTGTCTTGGTAGCACAAGGATGAATTTTTTCTCTTCAAGCGGTATGTAGTAGTAGTAGTAGTGGATAGATAGAATTTCTGAACAATCGCAACAATAAAAATAGTTTCAACATCGTGTGTGTGTGTTTCAAGCCGCGAAATGTCTTCGAACAAATCGCGGCTCTCGGCCAGCAATTTCTTAAAATTGTTCTTTTTTCATTTGGGATTCGTTCTCTCTCGTTCGTCTTTTTCTTTTTTCTTCGTATACGATTGTTAGCTAGAGTGTGGAAACAATAGTAGGTATAAAATTCATGTATTCGTAAAGTGTGAAGTATGCTAGTATAGTGTGTGTGGTTTTCCTTCCATGGGGGGCCTCGGGGGGGGCTGTAAGAACATTTTGTTTTGCTGTGTAATTAGCCTTCGTATAATTTTGCTTTTCCCGATGAGTTGAATGTGTTGTATTTGCCATTGAAACCTGCCGAAAAAGCCAACTGCTCCTACTTCGTACTTCATGGAGGGAAACGGTGGTGTTTGGTTTGTGGTATACAAAATCCATCATACTATGTACTACGTACGTTCTTTCTTTACTGGTGGAGAGAGAAGCGGACCGATTCGCATCGTATGTCTTTTTAATAGAAGCTGAGTTTGAAGGGGTTGTTGGGTATTAGGTTGGCAAATTTGTAGGGGGGCTTGAACGTAGCACTTACGGGGAGAGTAGTAAGGGTTTCCTTAAACTTTCTTTAGAATCTTTTCGACTCAGTCGGCCTGTCTTTTTTTCTCGGATTGGAGGATCAAGAGAGAGCAAATAAACAAAGTCTCTACTACCTCAGTACAGTACAATGGAAGGTTTGAATACGGTGTGGATTGCAAATAAAGCGCTTATTGCAGGAAATATAAAACAGGTTTAAGAGAAGCTTTAAATTTCGAACTCAGTCCTGTGTCCTATTTCGCTGAGATTTTGCCTTGTGAGAGAGGTGGAAAGGGTTTCTTTTTGAAGTTAATTGAAAAATGTTTTGGGGGGAAGGTGAAAAAAACAAGAAAATGTCAGAGATGGCTTTTCATTGGCATTGTTTATACCTAATTTACTTTATGCAGATTTTGCAAAGACTCTCTGAGGTGGTGGGTGGTGGAACTAGCTCACAATTCTCTGTCTCTGCGCAGTGTGTTTAAATGGGAATTTTTTTGTGTGTGTTCGGCCCAGTGGCCCTGTCTGCATAAGCAAGGAATAAACAGAGATATTAATACGAAACAAGAAAAGAATCCAGTTTGCTACTGTATGCCTCTTGAATTTGGAAGGGTCTTGAGCATGTTGGGTGTAAAGTTTTTACAGCGCAAGAGGCGGTGCTCTTGCTTCCAAGACAGACAAGTCAACGAAAAGCAAAACTAATTATTTCTCGGGTTTCGTCGGTGCAGAGAAAAGGAGGGAGGGAGAGAGGGACGGGAGGGGGGGATTTGATCACTATCAACGATCAGTCAAAATCGATCGGTGTCGGCCGGCCTTTTGCTGTTCTCTTTTCTGGCCCTTTTTTTGTCGAGTGAAAACTGGCCAATCACTGTTTCTTCTTTCTTCTGCATAAAGTGCACGAGTGTGAGGGAGGAGAACTTGTAGAAGTAGTAGTAGTAGTATAGTGGTAAGAGTACTGTAATACAACAGTACAATTTTCTTGTTTTCGAATCTCTCTCGCTCTTCTATCTCGTAATAGAGTTCCTTTTTCGTTTCGCCTTTTTTGAAGTACTGGGCTGGCGGGAACGCCGTAGTAGAAACACAGGTGAAGAAGGTAGGTGGCGGATCGCGGAGGAATTTTTTGGTATTCGTAGGGGGCGGGAGGCGGAAGGGAGGGTGATGGAGGCACTCTGACTGACAAAACTAGGGGGCCGGAGGATCAAGTCGGTGGCGCCGACAAACTGCTGAAATTCACCGCCGGTCTATCATCGATTTCTTAAATAAGAAGTCGTCTTTCCTGCCTCGGCTACATTCTTTTGCACTCGCGCAATATTCACCGTCGATGCCAGCGTCTACTTTTAAAGGGCAGAGAAGGTCCCATGAGAGGGGGAGGCTACATGAGAAGGCGACTTTTTCCTCAGTACTCTTCGTCGTATCGTTGCCGAATGTCATGGAAGTCCTCCCCTCCTCCAGCGCCTCCTCTCGCCGCCCCACCGCCGTACCTGCCGCCGCCGCCGGCGCCAGCGCCAGGGTAGCTTCCCGCCGCCCCGCCTCCTCCCGCGGCGGAGGGATAGTCTGCCGACATCCCCCTCCGGTTCATGTGCATCCCAGCCCCTCCACCTGCTGCTCCTCCGGTCGCTCCTCCTCCGTCATAGTATTCGTCCCGGAAGTCAGGTTCTCCCGGGTGGTGGCCCCGTCCGTCGTAGTAGGGCGATCCAGGTCTGTGGCCGCCTCCACCTGGATACCTTCCTCCCCCTGCTCCTCCTCCTCCTCCGTTTGAAGTCGATGGGTAATCTGCCGAGTGAAACCGCGAGTCCTCCGTCGCTCCCCTCCGCCCCCGCGGCCTGTCCCAACCCCGCCCGTCGGGGTGGTCGTCGTAGCCCCACTCGTCTCCCCTCATGCGCCCGTCTCCCGCGTCGTACGACCTGGAGTGCAGGTGGGGGTCGTCGTCGAAGCGGGGGTCGTAGCGGTCTGGATGACCTCCTCCTGCCGCCGGGTGGTGTCCGCGGTCGCCCGCTGCTCCCCGGTGGGGGGGCGGAGGCAGAACGTGGCTCGGCTGAGGGGGGATGTCACCGCCAGGTCCGTGGGGACCTGAGGTGGGCGAGACCCTCACCCTGGCCCCCGTCGGCCCCCTCCGCCCTCCCGCCGTCCCTCCCGGCCCGGGGTGGTATGGACGGTCCAGCGCGCCGGGCCCTCCCCCTGCCGCCCCGCCCGCCCGCATGGCGCTGGGGGAGGCGTTCGGGTCGGGCGGCTCGTTGGCGTGACGCTTGTTGGCGGGCGGCGTGAGCTTCACTGGCGGATTCACAGCTTTCCAGTAGGTCTCCAGATACTCTGCGAGGTGGTCGCAGGCCTCGTCCAGCTGGTTCTCGTCCAGCACCACGTCGAACATCTCCACCGGGCACTGCTGCAGCTTCTCGGCCGCCACCAGCTGCACGTTCAGGTTCCTGCTCTGCGCCTTGCCGCGGGACTTTATCAGCCGCTGCAGCACCTTGGGGGAGGTGATCTTGAGATAGACGACGATGGGGGCGAGGGAGGTCTTGGCCAGCTGGGAGGGGTGGTTCACCGTGTCACAGTCCAGCACTATCAATTGCATCGTCCGAGAGAGCTCAAAGATCCTCTCGATCTCTGCCTGCACTTCCGCCATGTTGGAGGATCGCGCCGCCTTGTCCAGGATGGCCCGCCGCGGAGGGTTGTTGAGCACAGACTTCTTCCCCAGCGAGATGTCCGCCGACACCCGCGTGATGATGATCCTCCCCTCGAACTTGTTCTTGAGGTACTCGAAGACGGCCTTCTGCATCATGTCCGTCACCTCGTAGCCCTTGAGCGAGGGACCGACGATGACGATGGGTCGGATGGAGGGCACCACGTCGTACGGGGACAGCGTCTCCTGCTTCTTGCCCAGGAGGCCCTTCTTCTTCTCGATGGTGGGCGGGGCGGTGACGCGGACGCCGCCCGCGCCGGCCGCGCCGCCGTCGCCGTTTTGGTCCAGGTCCAAGCCGGGGGTGGGAGGGGTGCTGCCGCGGGAGTTGCCCAGCATCTGAAATCAAGAATTAGGAAGCAGGAGTTAGTAAAAAATAGCCAGAAGTAATAGCAACAACATATTTTTCCTGAAGCAGCAACACCAGCAGCAAGTGCAACAGAAATTAAGCACTCGAAGCAGAAAGTGCAGCAGAAAGTAAGTACTGGCAGCAGAAAGAACATCAATAAAAGCATTAGCTAAATCCAGCGCTGTTGCAGCAATAGCTTCAGCAGCAACAACAGCAATAGCACTAGTACGGCAGTAGCTGCAACAACTATAAAAATTGCCGTTGTAGTAGCAGTAGCACCACAGCAGCAACACAAAAATTCACAGAAATTGCAGCAGTAGCAGCAACAACAGCAGAAACAACAAAAGCGGTAACAACCTCTCCGGGAGCAAAAAAAAAAAAAAAAACCAGCAGGAGCAGGAGCAAAAACAGCATTAACAGCAGAATTTGCAGCAGAAATTGTTGTAGTAGCAACAGCAGCAGAACTTGTAGTAGAAACAACAACAGCTACAGCAGGAGCAAACAACAATAACAGAATTCGCGATGAAAGGAGCATTAGCAAGAGCAGGAGGAAAAACATCAATAGTAGAATTTGCAGTAGCAGCAACAGCAGCATGAATTGTAGCAGCAACAACAACAACATGAATTGTAGCAGGAACAACAACAGCAGGACTTAGAACCACAGCAGCAGAATTCGTTTTAGCAACAACAGCAGTAAACAGGAGGAAAAACAACATCAATAGTAGAATTTGCAGTAGCAGCAACAGCAGCATAAATTGTAGCAGCAGCAACAGCAGCAGGACTTGGAACATCAGCAGAATTCGTTGTAGCAACAACAGCAGAAAACAGGGAGAAAGAAAAATTGCAGTAGCAGCTGCAATAGCAGCTACAACAACATTTTACTACGGTAGCAGCAGCAATAGCAGCAGCAGGTCAGTTGGAAGGGATGGCCACGAACTGACCTGCAGTCCTGCCACCGTCTGCTTCTTCTTTGCCCCCGCCCCCTGCTGCGGCATGAGCGGCGCCTGCTGCAGTATGAGCTGCTCCAGCTTTGCCGGCGAGGGGATGAAGCCGATATCACAGCCCTCTTTGACGATGCGTCCTATCCACCAGTGCACGTCGTACTTCTCGTAGATGTGGAGAAAGTCCCCCAGGTTGAAGGAGACGGCCGACCCGGGCACGGGAGAGTCGTCCTCGGCGCCGCCGTCGTACATCACATTGGTCCGGACGGCGAACGCCACCGGTTTGGAACGGGCTCGCTCAAGGCATAACAGAGCATGCTCCTCAGCCTCCCGAGAGTAAGCGCGACCGCCGTGGGCGCCGCGAATAGCAGGTCCCCCTCCGACGCCGACGCCCCCCACCGCGCCCGGCGGCCCTCCCGCCATCCCCATCCCCATGGCGGCCGCCTCTGGGTCGCTGCCGTAGTCCAGCCCGCCGCCGCTGAGATACCCTCGGTCGCCGCCGCTGTCGTAGTGCTGGGCGTCAGTGATGGACATCTCGGAGGATGGGTGCGAGAAGGAGGACTCTGCCGAGCCCTGCCGCATCAGGTCGTAGGAGAAGGGGGCGCTGCTCATGGGGTCGAGCATGCCGGGATCTCCCCCTGGCGGCGGGCCCCCGCGGTGGTGCGGCTGCGGAGGGGGGTACCCGCCGCCGCCGCCGCCGCTGTTCATGGGGCCGCCGCCGCCACCCGCGGCGCCAGCGCCGTAGTAGCCGCCGCCCGCGGCGCCACCGTCGTTATAGCCAGTCATCATCGTAAGGGGGTTGTTGACCTCACACAGGTCTTCTTCGTCTTTTTTCGGCTGGCGTTGCTTCTGTCTTCATGGTAATCATTCGGAAATTATTTTTCTTTCCCACAAGGCAGTTGCTGCATAACTTTTCCATCTCATAATTCGTCGGCATGTTTTAAAAGGTTTTTTTTGTCTAAGTGACTCAGACGCAGGCATCAGAAAGTCGCCCTTCAACTCTTTTTTCCTCCCCCTCCTCCTCCTCTGATGGATATCATCTTCGGATAATGTGGATTCCAAACTGCTTCACTTGATCTTATCCCTTTTCCTGGGCCGCCTCCTTTGGAGGTACCACACCCGGTGATGCATCTTGGACAGTTAAAAGTATCCTCCAAAACCAGCCGTCTTTTCTTTCGTCCGATGTCAGGATGACTTCATTTTTTATTCTGCCCCGGGGAACTCGCCCCGGAAGACGCCCAGACTCCCAAAGTCTTGTCAGTTCCGAGGCTGGAGGCCCTAAGGTCGGGTCTGGGGCTCCCCGGCCGCCTCGGGCGCAGCAGTTCCCCTCGAATTAGGAGCACAACACCAAGCAGTTGTTGTCCGGGAGTGACCTCGTCAGTCTACTACTATATTTCCTCCTCTCCCCCCTTTCTATTCTTGGAGGTCTGCTGCTGGAGGAGGAGGAATAGAAGAAGTCGCTCAAATCGCTGTTGGCGGACGGAAGAAGGACCTCCTCCTCCTCCCCTTCTCTCCCCAGCGGGTCTCTGCGGCCTCCATTGCCTACTACAGTATTCCCTCCGAAGGGGCCTCCCTCCCTCCCTCCTCTGTTGGACGACCCCCTCCCTGTTCGTTCTCCACTGCTGCAGCCGCCTCGGGCGACGGCGGAGGAGGTCTGTCCTCCCTCCAGGATAGCTGGATGATTCGAGCTTCGGACCGACCGACCGACCGACCTCCGTTGGGCCTCGTCTCCGTCTTTCTCTTCCCCTTCGGAGGTGGCGGCGGCCTCTTTCTCCTGCTGCTTTTCCCGGACGGACCAGAGGGAGGCCGAGCGAGCGAGCAAGCGCATGCGTCCGCCCCGGCCCGATTCCCCGTTCGCAAGAAGGGGAGAGAGAAAGGAGGCGCCACTGCGGCAAAGGGACTCTACTCCTCCTTCCTTCTTCCCTTCCTCCCCTCGGACTCTCCCCGTCCTTGGCGGAAGGAGGAGGAAGGGAGGGAGAGAGGGTGCTTTCTCCTTCGTCCTTCGCTCTGCCATTCAAGAACTCGAACGTACGTATGTAGTGCAACGTGGTGAAGCAGGCAGAAGCAGCCTGTCCCCGGGAGGAGCCCTTTCCCGCCGCCGCCGCCGCCGCCGCCGCATACAGTACACACACTTCGGTCGGTGTGTACGTACACTGTACAGGGAAGAGGGGATCGGGGCTTTCTCGTCGTCGTCGGCCTAGTATCGCCGAAGGACCAAGACAAGGCTGAACCACCTTGGATGAGCCGCGGCCGCCACCGCCGCAGCGTATAAATTACAGCCGTGTGCTCTGGCATGGAGAACTTCTCTGTCCCTCCCTCTGTCGGCGGCGGCGGCGGTGGTGGTGGTGGTGGTGGTGGCGAAGCGCCTTGACCCTCCGAATAAGGACTTCGACCAGGTTGCCGACGATCCCGCGGCGGACGCACGACGGCGTCACTGTTATAGCAGCAGCTATCGCGATAGTATC
>JAAUYJ010136390.1_pt1 | contig 23141 bp, 16 predicted proteins | sample 7278031 | NCBI WGS metagenome assembly JAAUYJ01 (sample SAMN14350222, study PRJNA611818) | marine sediment metagenome | isolation source: surface marine sediment (1.8m) | place: French Polynesia: Moorea | collected 2018-08 | reverse complement strand
GTTATAATTTAGCCCAGGCAGTAAAAAATCAAGAAACTAGATTATTAAGTATATTGATAGAGCAGTAAAACTGAAATATTTAGCAACAAATAGTCCCCAATTATGCTTATTGCTATCTCGGGTTTTCTTTTCTTATTGGATATGGCATTAGACCATTTCTCTAAATAATCGCTATATATAAATTAAATATCCCTCTGCGGGGAAATTTTCCCAGTAAAACCGATGTGTAATTAATTGTCAGGATTGATATTAATAGTTAGTAGCTTTAAGGAGTAACCAACAACTAATAACTTATTTGAATAATTAAGAATTAATTAAGTCCAATCATACTCATTTTTTAAAGAGGAGAGTATCTTGGACTTTTTTTATGTATATTTTGAAAAACAAGATCTTTCCGAGTTTTACTCTTTTCTGTTACAGGTTTGTCACTTTTGTCAGCCTAATATGGAGGCAAGTTAAAGATGATAAATCAATCCTCAAATTTATCAAAGTTATCCTTTCATACAAGGAAAACTCAGGATGGTTAATCAATCCTCAAATTTATTAAGACCATCTCTTCACTCTTTATTTTGTTCCTTATGATTATGGGATAAGTTCTTATGATTAGTAATCAATTTCCCTGGCTCACAGTAATTACTCTGTTGCCTCTTATAGCTTCGTTGGCAATACCTTTTTTGTCAGATAAAGAAGGAAAAAAAGTTCGTTGGTACGCTTTTGGTGTAGGTCTTGCGGACTTTGCATTAATTAGCTTCGTTTCTTGGCGTTACTACGATTTTCATAATTCTGCATTTCAGTTAGTAGAAACTTATTCTTGGATACCACAGCTTGGTCTAAGTTGGTCAATAGGTGCTGACGACCTCTCCTGGCCTCTAGTAATACTAACAGGCGTGGTTAATACTTTATCAATCTTTGCTGCTTGGCGAGTCAAGGATAAACCTCGTTTATTCTACTTCCTCGTACTGGCTATGTACAGCGCGCAGATTGGAGTATTCCTTGCTAAGGATTTACTATTATTCTTTATAATGTGGGAACTAGAGTTAGTTCCTGTCTATCTACTAATTGCAATTTGGGGTGGTCCAAAACGTCGCTATGCAGCAACTAAATTCATCCTCTACACTGCTTTAGCTTCTATATTTATTTTGGTCGCAGCTTTGGGAATGGCTTTCTACGGGGATACAGTTACCTTTGATATGGAAGCCTTAACTCTCAAACATTACCCCTTAGTATTGGAACTTCTTGCTTATGGTGGTTTCCTAATTGCTTATGGTGTTAAATTACCCATCTTTCCTTTCCATACTTGGTTGCCAGATGCTCACGGTGAAGCTTCTGCACCAATATCCATGATTTTGGCAGGAGTATTGCTAAAAATGGGAGGTTATGCACTAATTCGCATGAATATAGAGATGCTTCCCCATGCTCATGTCTATTTTGCTCCTGTACTAGTTATTTTAGGGGTAGTTAATATTGTCTATGGTGCTTTGGCTGCCTTTGGACAGACTAACATCAAACGTCGTCAGGCATATTCCTCTATTTCTCACATGGGATTTGTCTTGATTGGTATTGCTTGCTTTAACGAGTTAGGTATGAGTGGCGCAATGCTACAAATGCTTTCTCACGGTTTGATTGCAGCTAGCCTCTTCTTCCTCTGCGGAGTTGCTTATGACCGCACCCATACTCTATGGCTCGATGAAATGGGAGGATTGGGGCAGAAAATGCCCAAAACTTTCGCTTTATTTACTGCTGGCTCTTTAGCTTCTCTAGCTCTTCCTGGAATGAGTGGATTTGTAGCAGAGATAAGTGTTTTCCTAGGTTTGACCACCAGCGATGCTTACACTACTAGCTTTAAAACAGTGGTAGTCATCCTATCAGCAGTGGGATTAATTTTGACTCCCATCTACTTGCTTTCAATGTTACGAGAACTTTTCTACGGAAAAGAAAACTCTTTCCTATCCACTAAAAATATCACTTGGTCAGATGCTAAACCCAGAGAGATATTCATTACAGCTTGTCTTTTAGTTCCCATCATTGGCATCGGCTTCTATCCCAAATTAGTAACTCAAACCTACGATGTGAAAACAACAGAAGTTGCTACTCACTCCTATGAGGCTTTAGCCCAAACTTTGGAAAAGTCCGAGCTTTATGCTTCAATGAACGGTAGTATCGCACCTCAACTACCACAGTCTCAAACCTTGGGTTCAATTAGTGTCAATGAATTGGAAGAATTTACCTTCTCTAAATAGCACGTCGTATCGCACTCACCTGAGATTTAGTTGCTAGGGACGATTTATTTAAAGCTCAATTGAATGGATAATGAAGGTAGGGAGAAAAATGTTGTAGGTTTTTTCTGATTTCTCAACCCTACCTTCACTTTTTTCTGTTATTCTCTATTAAATTTGTCTAAGCCAGTCACATATTTACAGCTATCGACTAAAATACAGGTTGTCTATGAATTCATCATTTTTATCTTTGTCACTTCCACCCCGCTATAGCAGTTTCTTGCCTCGATTCTCTAAGCTTGCAACTGTCAGTATCCTCTCTAACATGATGGTACCTTTAGCGGGGATTTGTGATACTGCTTTTCTGGGACATCTGGCGGATATTCGTCATTTGGCAGGAGTAATTCTAGGAAGTATATTATTTGATTATCTATATCGAATTTTAAAATTTTTTCGTAACAGCACCAACGCTACTACTGCTCAAGCAGTAGGTCAAGAAGACGATAAGAAAATTCTACTGGCAGTATTGAGAAGTGCTTTGGTGGCTCTAATAATTGCTTTTGTAATTCTAGTCTTACAATACCCGATTCAAAAGTTTGGTTTTGCGATTTTGTCTGGTTCTCCAGATATTGAAGCTTTTGGAATTGACTACTTTGATGCTCGTATTTGGGGCGCACCTGCGGTTCTGCTAAACTTTGTCTTGATTGGTTGGTTTCTAGGACAAGAAAAAAGTTCTCTAGTACTAGCAATTTCTTTGGTGGGTAATGGTTCAAATGTGATCCTAGACTACTTGATGATTAATAGATGGGGCTGGGAAAGCATGGGTGCTGGACTCGCTACAGCTTTAAGTCAATACTTAGCACTGTTAGTAGCATTAGTGGGAGTTGCTGTTACTATCAACTGGAAAGTATTACCCTCAGCTTTCAAGGAGGTGCTTGATTGGCAAGCCCTTAAATCTACTGTAATCCTCAAGGGAAATATTCTAGTCCGTTACGTGGCAATGATTACTGCCTACTCTATTTTTACTAACCTCAGTGCAGGAATGGGAACTGAAGTAGTTGCAGCCAATGGATTGTTGCTTCAGATTGTACTTCTGAGCCAATTTACTGTTAATGGTATTGGTCTTACTACCCAAACACTAACTGGTAATTTTAGAGGTAAAGGTGAAACTGAAAAGATGATGCCTCTATTAACTGTTGGTATGGTTAGTAGTCTGGTAATTTCTTTGATGTTTGCTTTGGTGTCTATTTTATTGCCTCAGACAATTTTTAATTTACTCACTAATCATGGTGATGTCAGTCATTCTGCGATCGCCTACATAACTTGGTTACTGCCACTTCTAACCTGTGGTGGAAGTGCTTTCATTCTAGAAGGATATGTCATTGGCTTAAAACAAAGCGGGAAACTCAGAAATTCTGCTTTAACTGCTTTAGGATTCGGATTTGCTCCTATGGCTTGGGTTGCTTGGCATCTTCAAAGCAACCACTTACTTTGGTTATCTTTAACTTTGTACATGGCAACATTAGCAATTTCTCTTGGCATAAAAATCTTTGGTATTCAAACTAATCAAAATCTTAAGTTACAAACTTCAAAGTAACACAACCCATTATCATTTAATACCAAATTACTTGATACTTGCTGCCAATTAATCTATCTCTGGGGCGATTTACCAATCGCCCTTACTAAAAATCTCTTTTGCGTTCTTTTTAAAAATTGGTATAACTCACATCACTTTATAATCTTAGGATAAGCATCATGCTTTCACAAATTGTTCGTCCTTTGGTAGATAGTCAAATTCGGCAATTAGCTAATTCTCAAGCTACTTATTCAACTCTAGTTACAACAATTGCCAAATGGCTTAGTTACTTAGGAGTAAAAGCCCAAGTTACTCATCTAGCTCATCAATCAGGACAGATTAAAGTTTCTCTTAGTGTTGGTAAGCCTACTACCTGTGTTTCAGATGACTGGCAGAAAATTCTACACAATCTCGACCAACAAAAATCTGTTTCTTCTGTCAGTGCTTATAACCAAATTGTGCCTTCACAACGCAGCAAACTACAAAGATTATTCGCTTATTTAATTCAAATCAGTCAACCAGATAGAAAAAGTAACCCTAATGCCCTCTCTCATCTACTACACAACTTGAATCTAGATGAGTTTATGGTTTTAGGAATTAGATCGGCTCTCAAAGTTCCTCAGTCTATAGACCGATTACTGAAAGAACTAGACCCCGATGTAGTAGCTTTGGCTTTACCTCAAGCCCTAGAAATTGCCCTTTTAGACCGCCAGCTTAATTCGGAGACTGAAACGGCGATCATCGCCATGTTAAAAGCTACCAAATCTAATAGTAAATTAGATTTAGACAAAATTGGCGCATAGTGTCCCGTCAACTTTTAATTGATGGTTTGAGACAAGTAGAGCGAAATATTAGACATCTTGCATTAGGTAATACCAATTCTAAAAACTAATGCTACATATCGCTCTCCCGGTCTCCTGCCCTCCTCACAAGGGTAGGTTTTTAACAAATAGGCGAGTAAACACTTTAATTCAGTATAAAAAGAATGAGTAATTGTCTCAAAATATACTAAAAGTGACTAAAAAAATCTCCCCATTGACCTGTCTCCGCGTCACCGTGTCAAACAAAATCATCAAATGTAAAAAACCTACCCTTGTAAGCTCCTGCTCTTCCCCCGTCTGCCCGTCAGTCAAAAGTCGCCAACTTAAATAGAAATGGTATAAATTATGCACTGAGCAAAGCATTAATGCATTGTTTTCTACTCTGTATTGTTCTGATATTGCTAATGTGAGTGAAGCTTAATTCTGGACAAACTCGCTTCATTTGTTTGATCAGATCGCTTCCAGGGGCAATCTCCACTACTTCTTTTGTGCCTTGTCCCGCTATCAAATCAGATATAGCTCTCCACTTTACTGGTTGAGAAATTTGCCGAATCAAGTTTTTCTTTAACCTAGTTATTTCGACTGTAGGAACTAGATCAGTACTCGATACTACTGGAACTTTGAGCGGGTCAAATGAAATAGACTCTAAAATTTCCTGAAATTCTGCTGCTGCTGCTTCCATTAGGGGTGTGTGAAAAGCACAACTCACTTTTAAACGAATCATACGCCTGACTTTAACCTTGTCTAACAAGGATTCTACTGCTTCAAAAGTTCCAGAAATGATGGCGACAGTTGAATCGTCATTGATTCGCCACACATTAGGAGTTTGCCAAATTTGTTGCTCAAGTTGCTTTAGATTGAATCCAATTAGGGCGACCATAGCGCCTTTGGGAGCGCGATTCATTATTTCCCCTCGACGCTTAATTAGGTGTAATCCTATTTCAAAGTCCAATGCTCCTGCGGTGTAAATGGCTGCATATTCTCCTAAACTATAACCAGCCACTATATTAGGTTGATAGCCTTCTTTTTTCATTATATCAGCCAAAAGGGTTTCGATAAGGTACAAACATGGCTGAGTATAGAGGGTGCAAGATAGTTGAGCTTTATTTTGACACACTTCAGAAACAGACCAACCTAAAATCTGCTTAGCTTGCCTAAGTCTATCCCTAGCAAAAGGGTAAACCAGTAAATCTAGTCCCATACCCAACTTTTGAGAACCTTGTCCTGGGAACACCCAAGCAACTTTATGTGGATGTTCGGTTTTTTGAATGTTTAAGTTTTGCATTAGTAACTTCTCGATAAATAAACATTAATTACAATAATTTTTTGGCTAAAATATCCTATGCGTGTGATTTTTCTAAAGTTATTTAAAGTAATTGATTTTGAGAGAAATTTTCTCTTCGATAATGATAAAAATAAAATTTTGTTGCTAGCTCTAGATTCAATATGTGATTTGGTTATATAAAGTGTACCATAGAGTAATAAAGGTGTTTTTTTTAAGATATTAATGAATTAATTTGTTATCTGTTTATTTTTTGTATTAATAATTATATTAATAATTATGGGGCTTTTTTGATCCGCTATTATGGTAAATAATACACATTAAGAAAAAGTTATACCTTGGAAAATATTGAGAAGTGTTATTCGTGAACAGTTTACGATTCAGAATTCCTTTAATGGTTCTACTCGGTGTCATTCCCCCGATGTTAGGAGCTATCTTTTTTGCCAGCTATCGTGCTGATGTCAAACTGCGTCAAGATGCTCAAAGAACTATGATGTCTAAAGCTGAAATGTTGGCTAACACAGTATCCTGGTGGGATAAGATGAATGTTTCGACTCTCAAACAATTGAGTCAGCAACCCGATATAGTAAGTATGGACGGAGAGCGACAAAAGCCAGTCTTAAAAAATTTAGTCAAAACTAACGAGAATCTTTATTTGGCAAGCACCATTGGTCTGAACGGTTTTAATGTAGCTCGTAGTGATGGTGACACAATCCTTTATTATGGAGACCGTCCCTGGTTTCTAGGAGCCAAAGCGGGTAAGGATGTAACCTACCAAAGTCTCATCAGTCGTACAATTATGAAACCCGCTATCTGTATGGCAACCTCGATTGGGCAAACACCATCAGAAGTTGCAGGGATAGCTATGTTGTGTACAGAGCTTTCTGCTCTGGCAAACCAAATAGGTCAACTTGAGTTTGGTGAAACTGGCTCTGCTTTATTGGTGGATCAAAACGGTAAAGTTCTAGCCCATCCTAACTCAGCATTCTTGTCTGGTAATAAACTGGAAGACTTGAGTCAATATCCGCCGATTATAAACATTTTGGAGGGTCGCAGTGGTAATTTTTCCTTTAGAGACAAGCAAGGCATTGATTGGATATCCTATAGTATTACTCTAGACAACGGCTGGAGTGTTACTATTTTACAACAAAAAGCCGAATTTATCGCTAATCAAACAGAATTTCAGAGTTTAGTAAGTTTGGTAGCTGTGGTGGCTGTGATAGCGGTAAGTTTTTTGACTTTCTTAGTAGCTAATTATCTGATTGCACCGATTAGTCAACTGACTACAGCAGCAGAGGAGATCGCGGAAGGAAAATTAGACCGAAAAGTAGAAATTAAGCGAAAAGATGAGCTTGGCTCTCTTGCCAAATCCTTTAATCAGATGGCGAACCATTTGACAAACTCATTAGAGGAGCTAGAAGATAGAGTTAAAGAAAGAACGAGTGAGCTTAAAGCAGCTAAAGAAGCCCCAGAGCTTGCCAATCAAACAAAAGACCGATTTTTAGCCCGTATAAGTCATGAGTTACGTTCTCCTCTCAATAGTGTTATCAACTACGCCACAATACTACAAGGGAAGCCCCGTCACCTAATGCCCTATCAACTCAGGGGATTAAAAGTAATCAGAGAAAGCGGAATCCATCTATTAAATTTAATTGAAGACATTTTAGATTTCTCCAAAGTTCAAGTCAATAGTATAGAACTCAATCCCACTTACCTAGACTGGCAGTCCTTTTTAGATGGAATAGTGGGTATGGTGGAGGTGTATGTTCAAGAAAAACAGGTTTCTTTTAAGTGTGAAACTGTAGGCGAACTAGCCACTGGGGTTTGGGCAGATGAGAAAAGATTGCGACAAATTCTAATTAACCTGTTAACAAATGCTATCAAATTCACCCAAAAAGGCAAAGTAACCCTGAGAATTACTCTCCTTGAATCTACAGAAAAAGCTGTTCCTACGGAGCTATTTTCTCAAGAAACACTTCGGTTTGAGGTCATTGATACAGGTATCGGAATAAGCCCTGAAAATCTAGACAAAATTTTTCAACCTTTTGAACAAGCCAGTACTTATGATAAGAAAGCAGAGGGTATAGGTTTAGGCTTGGCTATCAGTAAGCAAATAGTTGAAACTATGGGAAGTGAACTAAAAGTCAAGAGCCAATTAAACCAAGGGTCAACCTTTTGGTTTGAGATCAGCTTACCTGTGGCAGAAATTTCCCCAAAAGTCGCAAAGAATGGAGCAGCTTTAGCATTAAATTCTGATAGTAAGAGACAAAAAATTCTTGTAGTAGATGATCAACAAGAAAATTATCTATCTTTGCTCCCCATGCTTAAATCCTTAGACTTTGAGGTATGGGGTGTTGACAATGGTCAGCAAGCCCTGGAAATAGCCCCTTCCGTTCAACCGGATGTAATCTTGCTGGATCTATTTATGCCAGTCAAAACAGGTTTTACGTTTGTTCGACAACTCCGACAAACACCAAAATTTAAAACTATCCCCATTATTCTTATATCTTCTAGTAGTTCTGATGTAGTAGAAAAAGCCAGTGAGCATCTTCGCTGTGAGGCTTTTCTCACTAAACCTATTAAGAAGGAAGAATTATTAGCTGTATTAGAAAAGTTCGTGACTTTGCCAAAGCAGGGTAATAAAATTTCTTGACACAAAATAATGGTTTCAAGTTCTCCCGTCCTTAAGGACGGCTTCTTAGGACAATCACTTATGGGGGAAAGCCAATCTACTGTGTGCGTAAATTGTTTCCCCAATGTTTTACACCGGGCTTCCGCCGTGAGACTGGGGAGTATCTTCGACTCTCCTCAATCATCATACTGTTGTTGACACTCCCTCACCGTTTAGGGTGAGGGATTCTTGGTTCGAGGAGGAGCCGTAATCCGACAGGACGGGAAGGGGGGACATATCCAGACATTAGCTGGTTTATTGCCGAAAGACAACTTAAAATCCCCCCTTTCCCCCTCCAACCTTGCCTAGAGGGCAAATCTCCCCAAGCGTACCGCCAGTTACCTGCGGAGGGAAACCCGTCCGCAGTACTGGCGTAATTTCCCGTATGCCCTACGGTACTCAATCCTTTTTTCAGGATGTTGATACTGGCTGCTACATCTCTATCTTCGATATACCCGCATTTACATACATGGGTGCGAGTTGAAAGAGATTTTTTAATCCTAGTTCCACAAGCTGGACAATCTTGACTGGTGTATTGCGGTGGAACAGCAATGGTTATCTTGCCAAACTTCCACCCGAAATATTCTATCCAGTTGCGGAACTGCGTCCAACCAGCATCAGAATCCCCCCTAGCCCCCCTTAATAAGGGGGGTTGGGGGGATCGATTACGGACTAGATTTCTCACATTTAAGTCTTCATAGGCGATGCAATCATTAGACGCACATACGCACCTTGCCAGTTTCATAGCATGGTCTTTACTGGGAAAACTAAGCTGTATAAGGCAAGGAAGGTGTATTTTGCTTCCGATCAATGATGGTTTTGAGTACAGCAAGAAATTCTTGCTCAATATAAGGCTTAGTTAAGTAAGCAGTAGCCCCTAAGTGCATTGCTAACTGGTGATGTTTATTGTTGCTACGGGATGTGAGCATAACTACTGGGATTTGAGATAATCCAGGTTCTTGGCGTAGTTGATTTAAGAACTCAAAACCATTTAAGTTAGGCATTTCGAGGTCACTAACAATCAACTGAACCTGGGGGTTTTGTTGTAATAGTTCGATCGCTTCCCAACCATCTCTTGCTTGCAACACTCGATAGCCAACTTTTTGTAAGGTTAAAGCTAGGGTTCGTCGCATCATAGCAGAGTCATCCACCACTAATATTGTAGGAACTCGAACAGTTTTAGCTGTGGTTGTTAATGAATTTTGGTTGGTATTGCCTTTGGTAGTTGAAGCAGTCAGACTCTTTCGAGTAGCTGTAATGGCTTGTTTTTGCTCTCGCACATAATTGAGTAGATGATCAGCATTAATAGCAGGAATCAAACTGCCATCACCTAAGACAGTACAACCGTAAATATAGTTAGGAGTGGTGAGTGCTTCTCCCAAAGGTTTAATTACTAGTTCTTGTTCATTACCATAACCTTCTATTTCTAGAGCAAAATTTTGTTCTTCTCCCTCAATGATCAAAATCGGTAGTTCCCCTGATTCTGAGGCTGATACGTTAATAAAATTTTTACTCTTCGGATTTACAGTTATAGGGTATTGATATTCTAATAAATCTGATAGTCGATAAACGGGGAGCAGTTCTTCTCGCCAGGATAAAACCCGTTGGTCTCCTATTTGCCTAGTTCGGTCAGTTTTAGGCTCAATAATTTCTTTAATACTAGCAGCAGGTATAGTCACCAATGTTGTTTCGACGGAGCAGACCAAGAATTTGGCGATAGTTAGTGTTAATGGCAGACTGAGAGTAAAGGTTGTTCCCATTCCTGGGGAAGAGGTTACTTTTACAGTGCCTTTGACTTCTTGCAGTTGAGAACGGACAACATCTAGCCCGACACCCCTTCCAGATAATTCGCTAACCTTATCTGCTGTAGAGAATCCAGGTTCAAAAATAAAATCTAATAATTCCTCTCTGCTAGTTTCTGCTAGTGTCTCAAATGATAACCAGCCTCGCTCTATTGCCCGTTGAGCAATCTTTTCTAAATCTATACCTTGACCATCATCACTAATTTCAATCAGAGTGTTATTGCCTTGATGAGCAGCGCGGATTTCTATAGTACCTGTTTCTGATTTGCCCTGTCTGCTCCTATTTTCTGGGGATTCTATACCGTGATCGAAAGCATTACGGAGTAGGTGCAGTAGGGGGTCGTGGAGTTTTTCTAGGATGCCTTTATCCACTAAAATTTCAGTTCCGGTCATTTTCAAGTTAACGGGTTTGTTGTATTTAAGCGATAAATCTCGCAAACCACGGGGAAAATGCTTAAGCACTGTTTCTAGAGGTAGCATCCGCGCCCACATTAGTTCGTCCCGCAATTTAGTCAGGGTTTGTTGTTGCTGCTTAATTGTACGATCTGACTGTCTAGTCAAGAGGGCGACATCCTCAGCTACTTCTTCCAACTGCATCATTTCTTCGAGTACTCCCTGTAGTGAGGAGTGCATATTCCCATAGCGGTCCATTTCTAGGGAATCAAAAGTTGTTAGCTCTTCAATGTCATCTAATCCAGGGACTTTGGAGGTTAGAGGGGAGGATGGGTATTGACTTTGTAGTGCGGAGTTGATTGGTGCTACTATCATTTGGTCTGATAGTCCCTGAAATTGACCAGTCAGGTTATGAAGTTGATCCAATCGCTGCTGAAGTTTTCGCAAAATCCCCTTTAGCTGTTCGTGCTGTAGTGCCATACTACTGCGATTAATGACCAATTCTCCCACCAAATTATTCATTCTTTCCAACCGATCTAAATCAACTCTTACTTTCAAGTTGGTATTAGAACTTAATTTAGTTGGGTAGCTAGGACGGTTTTTCTGGGTTGGTTTTTCTTCAACAGAGGCTTGTTGAGAAAATTCATTATCCTGAGTTTTAGGTTGATGACTTAACCCAGATGACTGAGATCGGACTAAACTAGTTACTTCTTCTTTTAGGTCTAGTTCTGGTAAGTTCTGCTCTTTTACTTCTTCCCAAGAAGTTTCTATTGCTTCTAGTTCTAGGTCAGGAGCAATTATCATAGCCTCTGGAGGCACTTCTAGAGTTGCTATTGTATCTGTTTGGGAACCACTTTCGGATAAGAAACTCTCTAGGTCATCTAAAGAATTTTCAATATTATCTAAATTATCTAAATTATCTAAATTATCTAAATTATCTAAATTATCTAAAGAAGGGGCTTCTAGTGTTTCGCTTAATGGTGGAGCTTGAGGAATAGTCAGAGTGAGGTCGATGGTACTCCCCTGAGCGTCCATGGAAGCGGGTTTGACTTCGTCAATCTGCTCTTGTTTAGTAGCTTCTGAGAATGCTACTAAAGCAGGAGAAGGGCTACCACCTTGAGTATGATCTCCTGCCAGCACTGTTTCTTTGGCAGCCTGGAAGTCAGCTAAGGCTAAAGGAAGTATTTGTAAAACTTGGTTAGGATTAGCATCAATAGCAGCAATTACAGTTTTTGCGATCGCACCAAAGCCAGGCAAATCCAAAATATCCGCAAATCCCGCGAAAACTTCAGCTTGGGAACGTAATTCTCCTTCTACTTCGTAGTTTCGCGGATTAGCTACCACCATAGCCAAGCGTTCGATTCCCTGAGCAACATCTACTTCAAAGATAGATGAGAGCATATCTACTCCCAAATCTGTGGAGCTAGGAATATAGTTGTTAGCCTCTTTTAAAGCATCTCCTAATCTTGGTTCAATTTGGACAAAGATAAGTTCAGCAGCAGTTAAAGCAGACTCTGGATCGAAGCTCCCTTCACTAATCTGTTGTTGTAGTGGCTCTTTTAAGCAGTCATAAGCTTCTAGCAGTAAACTTTCTAACTCAGCGTCTATTTCTACTGTGTCACTGTAAAGAGCCCTAAAGATACTTTCTAAGCGATGAGCTATGATTTTTATTGGTTCTAGCCCCACAGTAGCTGCACCACCCTTAATTGAGTGAGCAGCACGCATCAGGTCGTGAATTATTCCAGGGCTACGCTCCTGTCTTAACGTTAGTAAACCTGTTTCAAGTATCTGTAAAAGTTCTGGAGCTTCTTCAAGGAAAAATTGATAGGTTTGGTCGTGAATTTCAGGGTCAATCATGGTTTTAGTCGGAAGAGGACGGAAAAATATATTTCTCTGCAAGAGAATAAAAATATGAGAATTTGTTTCTTACTACTACACCTTGAATTGACTAATGCTTTCTTGTAGTTCTTGAGCTACTGTAAGTAATTCTTTGGTAGAAGCAGATACTTGAGCAGCATCTTTAGAGGTTGTACTTGCCATCTCTGCTACTTCAGCGATAGTTTGGGTGATCTCCTTACTAGCTTGAAACTCCTCAACTGTTTCCTGAGCAATTTTGGCAATCCGATTGCTCACTTGTTTACTAGAGTTGGCAACTTGACTAAGACTTTGACGGGTTTCATCTACTAATTTAGTACCAATAACAACTCGTTCAGTTCCTTCTTCCATTGCTGTTACCACCTCTTTGGTGTCTAGTTGGATACTGGCAACGATCTTTTCAATTTCGGTAGTTGCTTCGGCTGACTGCTGCGCCAAGTCTCGTATTTCTTCAGCTACTCTGGCAAAGTTGTGTCCTTCTTCTCCAGCGCGAGTAGCTTCTAGAGAAGCATTAAGTGCTAGCAGGTTAGTTTGAGCAGCAAAACTACTAATCAAATTCACCACTTTAGAAATCTTTTGGGAGGACTCTCCTAAGCGTTTGACTTTTTTAGCTGTTTCTGCTACTGTTTCGCGAATAGCTAAAATTCCTTCTACAGTGCGATCCATTGCCACATCTCCAGTAGCTACAGTCTTTAACACTTCTTGGAATGTTGTTTCCGCTTGCTCTGCATTGGTAGCAATAGTATGGATTGATTCAGCCATAGCTTGTATTTGATTAAGAGCTTCTCCTATTGCCTCTGACTGTTGGGAGGCTCTTTCGGAGAGAGATTGAGCAAAACCTTCGTTGTTACCTGTAGCTGTAGCCATCCGAGTGATTGACTTTTGTACTTGAACCACAATCTGACGCAAGCTCTCAACTGTGGAGTTATAAGAATCTGCTAGAGTTCCAATTTCATCTTCGGTAACGGTAGCATGAGTAGTAAGATCTCCCCTACTAATTGGTTCTACTTCTACCAATAATTCTAGGGCGCGTTTTTGTAGTTGTTCCTGAGTAGATTTTTGGTCTTGAATCAGGTTGATTCGTTCTAAAGCCAGTACTATTTGGGAGGTAAGCTGAGCAAAAAAGTTAATTTCTGCTTGCTGCCATTTTCGGGGTTGTTTACATTGATGGACTATTAATAGACCTCGGAATTTTTGACCCACAGAAAAGGGTGCTACTAACTCTGCTTTGACGGCGAAAGCTTCTAGCTGCTTGAGATGATTTATACCTAGATTAGCTTGGTAAATATTGGGAATTGCCCGTACTTTACCGAACTGATAATGATCGTCGGTAACATATTCCTTAAGATACTCAAGTTGATTGGCTTCTACCTTACGCAAACTAGACCAACTATCAGTGGTAGATTCTGCAATAACTTTTCCGTGACCATTTTCTTCAATACCGTAGAACAGAACTCGGTCTGCTTGCAGAGCCTCTAAAATTTCTTCCACCGCAATTTGAAACACCTCATCTGAGTTAAGGGTACGAGAAAGCTGGAGAGTCAAGTCTTTTAGTCGTTGGGAACGCTGGGCTTCTGCTGCTTTGTAATTAACAAGTGCTTTCATCTGTTTAGCCATCTTGTTAATGTTACTTCCTAGGATTGATAATTCATCTTGACCATCTATCTGAAGCTGGGTGTTTAGCTCTCCTCGACCAATTTTTCTAATTGCTCCTGCTGCTGCTAAAATCGGCATCGTAACTTGCTTCGCCAAGAAAGCTGTGCTTGCTCCTACTATTAAAGCAGTAAGACTAGCACCGATTAGCAGAGTTAAACGTAATTCTTGTAAAGAGGCAAAAGCATCCTCCACAGGACGAGATAGAGCAAGCTGCCAGCCAGGGTCTAACACACCTTCTATATTGGGAATAGATGCCAGGGTGACTAGTACTTTTTCATCATCGTCTGTGTCTCTCATGACCTTGGTGAGAGCTTTGCCATGAATGCTATTTGTCATTTGAGTCTGAAGTCTTGCCTGTAACTGGGGTAAGTCTTTGATGTCAGCCCCAGTACGACGACCGATATATTCTGATTCTTCGGTATCAAAAATGTATCCTTCAGTATCAATTAGTCTGTATTCCCATCCTTCAGACTGAACGTATTGGAAGATACTACGCCAATGGCTTAGTGGCATCCGTAGGCAGACAATCCCTATCATTTTACCAGTCCATTTCTCTTTGATGGGGACAGCTACTTCCAGCTTGTTTTTGCCTGATAGAGAATGGATTTCAGGGTCGTTAATGGCAGTGGTTTTATTAGTAATCGCCCGTTGAAAATACTCGCGGTTACTGTAGTTATCGTTAGGGGAGATGGGATGAGGTGATTTAGACTGGAATAGTAGTTTGCCCTGTACGTCGAATACAGCAATGCTATCGAATCCTTGAGAATGATGAGCATCCAGAAAAGAATCTAGCATTGCTACCTTCTGTTTTACGGACGCTCTCTTACTCAGTTCGGGGTCTGTGAAGAGAGGGGAGCTAGCGATAGTGGTAGCATCACTAATAATATTATTTACGTATATGCTAACTTTCTGCCGAATGTCAAAAGTGCGACTTTCTTGGTCATTAATAATTTGCTGCATCAACGATTCAGCAGCTAAGTGATGAGCAATACCTCCTATGGCTGCTATGGGAATTACCCCTATAGCCAAACCCAGAATAGTTGCTCTCCGTCGCAAGCTAATTTGCTTCCAACTTTTGAAAATGTTATATCGTAGAAAATTTCCCTTAGTTTTGGAAGATGAAGCAGCAGAGTTGGGAGCTATTTTAGTAGTTGTATTATCAAGAGAATTAGATTCAGTGGTGGCTGAGTTTTTGTCTTTATTATCAGGATCATCATCTTTAGGAGGTTCTGATAAATCTGATTGAAGAAGATTTGTGATCATTGAAGAATATACCTATATTTAATTAATTAACTATTAGAGGGCTGAGATATTTCTGCCCAAATGGCATCGGTATCAAATACTGGCAATATTTCCAGTTCAGATTTTAACCAATAACCCCTTAAAAATTTTTCTAACCTATTATTTTTAGTAGAGTCTGATGAAGATTGTATTAAATCGGGAGAGCATCGCTCAATGCTACCCACCTGATTGACCACTAGTCCTATTATCTGACTCTCGGCATTTTTATAGACGTTGTTGGATAAGGGAAACTGTAATACTGCTGCTGTATAAGTTGAAAGGACTTGTTGATACAAAGGTGTCAGCCCTAATAAATAACCAAAATCCACCAGCCAGAGAATTTCACCACGCCAGTTATAAGTTCCCATCATCCAAGGAGACATATGGGGCATAGGTGTAATCTGCTCAGTGGCAAAAGTCAATACCTCAGCAAGATGTTTAGTTGGCAATAGGGTAGTTGTCTTAGAAACACATCTTAGCTGCAAGAACTGCTCTATTACCTCTGAGGTAGTAGATTTTTGTGATTTTGTTGCCTCTGAAGAGGCTGGTACAAATTCAGACACCATATTACGTCTCCTTGAAAAATAACATTACCTTTCACTTTTAATTAGTTGATTAATGGTACGCAGAAGTTCCTCAGAAACTAAGGGCTTGGTAAGATAAGCTGAAGCACCTTGCTTAAGACCCCAAAACTTATCCAATTCTGTTGCTTTATTCGAGCAGAAAATCACAGGAATTTTATTGGTTTCTGGATTAGCTTTAAACTGACGACAGATTTCAAAGCCACTCCGCCCTGGTAAGACAACATCAAGAATAATCACGTCGGGTTGAGTCTCGCTAATTTTTTCTGTAGCTTCTTCCCCACTTTCCGCCGTTAGTACGTTAAAACCACCTCGATTTAAACTAATAGCGATCGCTTGCCTTTCAACTAGACAATCTTCTATAACCAGGACTGTATTCATAATTGTTCCTCATAGATACACTCTTAAAATTGAACAGCAGCTAACCAATGGCAGCTTAAAAAACTCAAACTCAAATTAGTAGGTTATAGTAAGTTAAATCAATATTTAAGCCAACTAATCTACAATAAATTTTAATATCCTAACTACATTTTTCTTCAAGATAAACTAAATATTTACAAGGAAGAATCACAAATTGCTTGTAGAAATGGTTAAGCTGGTACAGAGGAGGAATACAGATCATATTAGGTTTAAAAAGTTGGCTCTTGCCCTCAAAACTACAACTAGCAGGAACTATTTGAATAAAAATACTAGCTATTACAGGATTGTTAATTTCTCTTGATTTAAGCCATCCATGTAACGGATGTAACACAGGAAATAAGAGGGTTAAGTTATTCATCTTTCTACCAACATTTTGTTTGCTACAGGGGGTTCAAATACAGTTTAAAGCTTCAATTTAGGGTAAAAATTATTAGGGTAAAAACTGTTTGTCAGTTGAGTAGCTCTTAAAATCCGCTTGAGTTAAGCAACAGTGGTTTTTTTGCTAGCAGCACGAGATTCACCAGCCTTCAATTGACTGAGAGTACAGTGACGCAGATGCTTATTAAGTACCTCTAATACTGCTTCACCATCTACTTTGGCTTTACTTAAGAAACCTGAAGCACCAACAATTTTAGTTCTGACCCGATCTACAACACCATCGTTTCCTGTCAAAATTATGATTGGAGTATTCCGAAATGTTGGAATTTTACGTAGTTTCTCACAAACTTCAAACCCGTTAGTATTTGGCATCATCAAGTCGAGAAAAATCAAATCTGGCTTGAGAGCTAACAAAACACTAAAAGCTCTTAAAGGCTCGTTAATTCCCACAAATCTATATCCTATTTTAGAAAGAAATCTCTCTAGAGACTGACAGATTAGGGGGCTATCGTCGATACAGGCAATTAGTGGTTTCTGAACTTTATTAGCGGTGGATGCTGGTAATATTGGCGCAGGGAGATCTGGAATATTAACTAACTCTACTAATCCCGACTGTATATAAGGTAATAAGAAACAAGTAACGGTTATTAGCTCCTTTCTCATCTCTACTGCTAAATCTCGCAGAGTTTTTTGACCGTTCATTAATTGACTGAGCATTTGGAAAACTGTAGGGGAAGTCCTTTGTTGTAGCTGCTCCACGTCCTTAATTTCTGGGGCTTGATTTGGGCTACAGTCAGTTAATTTAGCTTTTTGCCAAGCTAGCCATTTCCGTTCTACTTCTGCAACTACCCGATTGCCATCAAGTAAAACTATTCCCTCTGAAGATGACTCCGCTTGCTTCAATTCATAACTAACATCTCTTGCTTGAGTGATATCAAACCAAATTTCTAGCAGAGTTGACCAAACTATTTTGGTTGCTTGTTCCCGAGTAATCCTACCCTGTTTTACCCAGGCACATAGTAGCTGGTATTCCCAACATCTGTTGCTATCTTCTACTGCAATTCCAGAAATCTCAGATTCCCAAGCGGAAAAGTCAGAAGTGTTCTGGGATAAGAATAGTATCAGATTTCTGTACCATCTTTTAACTGGATGATTTCCGCCACTAGCATACAGAATATAGCCGAGGTGAAGATAAATAGTCCATTTGCTTCCCTTTGGTTCTGTCAGCACCATTTGACCGCTAAATCTAACCTGCTTGAGATTGGCAAACAACTCAGCTTGTGCTGATGAGTTAAATTCTTTCATGGTTGGATTTTTATTACCAATTGATGTTGCATCAAGGGAGCTTGGAGAAATTTTAGAATTCATCGAACTGCCTAGAATTTGTAATAAGTTTTTGATTATACCGATTCAACGTAATCTTGACAGAGAGTTAAGATTTGTATTACTGTCAAGAATATATACCTAGTGATTGAAATCGGGGAGTCGCTAATACTCCTAAATCAATTGGCAGTTGATTAAGGGCTATTCAGCTATAAACTTGGCTTTTACTGGTTATCTTGGCTGGACAATTTAGGTTTTTTCCTTCTGACCTAATTTCCTGTTTCTTATAACCAGTATCTACTGTACCCCGACTTAAATCTTTCAGGGGGTTATCTTGGTCGATCAGAGGTAGATTATCTGCTGCGTCTTGGCTGTTAACAATCGCACCAGGTGCTACATACCTACTGTCACCAATTTCTACCCCCATTACTAAAGCTTTTGGTTCGATGATACAGTTTTTGCCCACAGTAGCTCGGAAAACCAGTGTTTGCATCCCAATAAAGGTGTCCGAGCCAACACTAGCAGGTGCCTGTATTTGACATTGGGGAGCAAGACAAACCCCCTCGTCTATATAGATACCGTAGAATTTTCCATCGACTTCTACCACTAACTCTTCGATTAGCTCGTCATGGTATTGAGTTGGGGAAGCATAAAGCACAACACAATCTTGAACTTTGACATCGTTACCTATCCAAATGGGCTTACCTTCGTTACCATGAATAGAAACTCCTGGAGCAACTGTTACTCGTTGACCTAGATAAACATCACCCATAACCGCAGCAAGTGGATGAACTCGAGCTATGGACTGATTGGCTGTAGTTTGGGAAGAAGTAAGAACCTCAGTTTGAGTCTCCTTACGGGTTTCGATGTTCTTGAATGGAATAACATTACCCATCGAAATTACCTCTCATTTTGTTACGGGCAGTGAGTAAGCAGCTATTAGGTAACTTTGATAGTTCCTTTGAGATTGTTGAGCTTTTTGATTACTGACTTTTTTCAGCTATCAAGATGTAAACTCTATAAACCCTTCAGAAATAGCGGAAGTATCTTGGTATATTCTGCTTACAAATTTTGTCCTCAATACATTAGCCAATCAAAGGTAACAAACTAGGAACAAAAAAGTGAAAATGGTGAATAATCTCCAATTAACTTTTAGTTTTAGTTTCAAAAGTATTTTTGTAAACGGTTTATATAATTTCAGCGATCGCGCTCCTTAAGTTTGTATAGGGAATCGGGATTGGGGCACCGAAGGAGACTTCATTACAAAACCGATCTATTTTGGTTTAAATACCTAGATATATTAAGTCTCCTCCCGGGGGTTTTGGGGGACTGGGGAGATGGGGGGACTGGGGTATTGATCTTTCCTCATTCTTCATCCTTGGGAAGACCCTAAGCACAAATACTCATTGTTGCTACTATAAGTTGACAAAAGTTTACTATTCTCTGTGATGCTTGCTCTGACTGAGATGTATCAGTTGTTAGGAAAATGCGATCGCCTCGAAAAGTAACTAACAAATAAAGGGGAAAAATCCAGAAAAGCTTATGCAGTGATAGATTCAAAGTCTGAGTTCTATTTTATTGATTTTAAAGTTATATAAAGAGAATGTTTTTTGTTTCCGAAATTTTCACTTTTTCTGATTTATCTTCATGAATAAGATGATTTAACTTAAGGAATAAAGAACAATGAACATCAACAAACAAATCAACGGATTCACTATGGTTGATAGACATTTTGCATTACTTAAACTAGCTGCAAAAGCTGATAAAAACAACAAGCTAGCATCTAAAAATAATAATCAGCTAGGAATTGCAGCCAAGCAACAAAACGAAGCTGCTTAACACTCTTCAATTACACCTTTAAAGTTCGCGAACGTTTAATTAAACAGTCTATTTTTATATATTTTAGCTCTGTATAAGACAAAAAAGTCTTTTTGTGAAGCCTAGCAATTGCTCATTTAATAAGAACAACAACACAACAACAAATATTATAAAGGGGTTTAAGAAAAGTTAAAACCCCTTATTTCTGAGTTTAAAATTTTCAATTAGACCAGTAGCCACTGTGGGAGATTAGTGTAATTTCTCACCAGGAGTTGTGCTGCTAATTTTTGATTGTAAGGTAGATAAAGAGATTGCAAATGGTTGAGAGTTTGTTGGCTAACTTCTTCTTGATGTGGCTTACTGTTCAAGTTGTAGTAAATACTTCTCAAAACTCTTTTGATTCCTGAGTTGGCTCGCCAAAACTTCTCAGCTTTAAAGTTAATAAATAAAGCCAACTGCTGCAAGTATTTATTTTTGTAGTCTAAGCTTTTGTTTTCTACAGTTAGTTCTTGGGATTCAAACACTGCACTATCTAGCTCTAACCAAGTACAAATTTTTGACAAAAACAGCTTAGGATTATTTTTAAGTTCATCAAAAAAAGCAATATAGATAGAGTCGCCAAAAACATTAAACCAATCTTCTAGATAATTAGCGTAAAAGCCTCCTTCAATCCCCCAATAAGTATCATTTTCTTTTTTAACTCTTACTTCGGGTGATAAAGATTGGCATTGTTGTAGATATTCAGCTAAAGTTAGTTGCTGGTCTAGCTCTAGCATACTTTTTTTGTATTTAAAAAAAGAAATCAGCCGTGAGATTGGCTCTCGAAGAACAATCATAATTTTGACATTGTCTCCCAGAGTATTTTTGATAGCTTGAGCGGTTTGCATTCCTCCTTCAAAATATCCTGGGGTAGCTTCTAATACATACTTTTGCTGTTCGCACTGACAAAAATACTGTCGATATTGCTCAAATGGGTCGTCACTGTTTTCATAGCGAGAATCCCACTGACCGTATCTGTAATAAGAAAAATAGCAAGTCTCTTTAACAGTAGAACAACAGATATCGGGATGAAGGGATAAATAACTATAGACCGAGGTTGTTCCTGCTTTCACAACTCCAGCGATCACTAGATTAGGTAATCTCATTTATTCAATTGTCTCCTAATTTGCCTTGAAGGATATTACTTTGAAATTAACTTTAGCTAACTGATATTGCTAAAATTATTAACTTCAAATTTTACCCTAACTTAGTCATCTTTATTGAGATATACTCTTAGGTTCTGCTAATTTAGTTACTGAGTATGCTGGTAAAGTAATTTCGGGAAAAGCTTTACCAGTCTTAAGCTTTAAAACATCAGTTCCCGTGATTAAAGTCTGGGGATTTTCCGAATATTGTTGATAGCTTACCGAAGAGTCAAAAAGCTGCTCTAAATTAATCTTGATATTTTGATTTGATAAATTAATAATTACTGCTTGGGAGTTTGCTCCATTGCGAAACATCCAGCCATATAAAGCAGGATATTCAAAGTTTTTTTTGCCGACTAAAGTTGGTGAGGGAGAGAAATTAATTTTTTGTGCTTCACTCATCCCAGAGGTTGCTTCTCCAAGTAAGCTGAGAGTTGAGCCAGTAGCAGAAAGACTCATCCGCTCAACTATGACATTTTCATCAGTAGGGTTGACAAAGCTTCCTTTATTAGCAAAGATAGCAGCAAACCGAGAATTTCCAGTTAATACATGGTTACAGGCGATCGCAACTCGGGAATCTTCCAGAAACAATAGACTCATTGTCACTGCATAAAGTCCATGAGTCCAACTTCCCATCACCCTTTGTTGTCTTTCCTGATTTTTGTCGCCAAATATGTTTTCAAAAAAATTGTATTCTGTAATCCAAATTTGCTTATTGTCTGGAATTAACTTTAACTGGTCATTATTTTGGAGATTGTGCCAACCTCTAAAAGGTTGTCCCAAAATGAGTGGTACTTCTTCGGGGGAAAAGAAAGGATAGGAGGAGTTTGGCTCTATTTGAGAATCTAAACCATGTCCTTTATAGATATGAAGGGTAACTGCATCTGCTTGATACATGGCTGAAGGAAGAAGATTTTTGAGCCAATTTCGTCGGCGGTTTGAGTCTTTGGGTTTAGCTGCTACTCCTATCAAAGCAACTTCTGCTGTAGGAAACTCTTGCTTGATTGCAGCTATCCACTCACTAGCAGTTTTAGCATAATCAGCCGAAGTAGGAAAAGCTCGCCGATAGTTAGGAACATTAATATATAATTCATTACCTAGCTCAATATATTTTATTGGTATTCCTAAATCTCTTGCTGTCCGCAACATTTCTAGTTGGGATTCCAAAGTAGAAGTAGCCAAATTTAACACAAAGATGGGAGAGGTATTAGTTTCTTTCAGTCCCACTTGTATATCTTCTAATTTACTGGCACTGTACCTAATATCTTTGTTTCTAAATTGAATTGGATAACCAGCCATTGCTTCTCTAACATTGTTAACTAGTCCTCCTTTTTGCCAATCCCAATAGTTAGATTCTGTTCCCCCTGGAATTCTTAATAATTGTGGATGTAGTTGGTTCACTGCTTGCCAAAATTCTGGATTTTGCCAGGATTTTACTAGTAAGGAATTGACATTAAAACAAGCATAATTTTCTGGTAGGGGACGAGAAACGGAGGAGACAGAAGCAGTGATAGTTGATGGTTGTGCTAATAGGGATTTGTTTTCGGTTTTTTTCTGCCAACTACAACCACTCATTAATAGTAAGCTGGCTACAACAAAGAAATTTAACCAAGAATTAGAGCTAGTATAATTTTTTAGCATTAGAAATAATTAGAAAGACACAAAATTAAGAATTTGCGGAGTCAGAAGGGGCGCAAGTCTTGCACCCTTAGTGATGTCGTGATGTCAGAAGGGTTTTCCCAGATATTGCACCATCCCCGATTTTCACGCCTGAAATAAATTTCTTGGCTAATACTATTAGTCCTCTTAAGAGGACTCTTATGTAGTTTTAATAATAGTTATAGTCTATTTTAATAGACTTATT
>JAAUYJ010142244.1_pt1 | contig 23149 bp, 24 predicted proteins | sample 7278031 | NCBI WGS metagenome assembly JAAUYJ01 (sample SAMN14350222, study PRJNA611818) | marine sediment metagenome | isolation source: surface marine sediment (1.8m) | place: French Polynesia: Moorea | collected 2018-08 | reverse complement strand
TGGTTTCACTGCTGACAGAGATTTTAATGCTGCTGTCAACCTAGAAAACTATGTAAGTCAGTAGGTGGAGTTCCCACCGATTTGAAGCCTGTGGAGAAGATAAGTTGCAGACAATAGTCAGTGGTCTTCAGTGAAGCAGGAAGCTAGCTCCAAAGCTCATGCAATTCCCGCATGGGTAAGTTTGGGTAAGTTTAGTAGAACGGAATATCTTCAAAGGATAGCAACCTGCAGCGCTCGCAACTTTCTAGAGCTTTAACCATCTGATTGGCTTTTTCTAACGCAATATTAATCCGGCTATCGGTGAAAATAACTACTCCTGCTAATTCTCCTGCTTTTGGCTGTACTAAGCCTGCTGCTGCTATAGCTACTTTACGAGAGTCGGTGGTGACATTGACTTTCACAGGAGTATTAGCCACTGAACCTGGGTAAGGTGCTACGTGCCAACCCACAATGGGAATATTTTTTTGCTGATATTTTTTTAGATAATTATCGCTAGACATTGACACAATATCTCCTCCAACTAAAATTACCCCGTCCGCTTTGAGATTTAATCCTTTAATCAAAGACTGATGACCTATAGTCAGCGAACTACTGATGTCAAAAATTTTTAGATCCCAGTTGAGATTTTGGCAAGCTTCTTGAATACCAACTACAACACCAATTATCCCACCATTTCGTAGGTCTTCGGCTAGTACAACAACTGTTTTGTTAGAGGCATCTATTTTTTTCCATTTTAGGAATGGAAGTTTGGGAGCATAACTTAGGCACAAGATAATAATTAAGCTACCAATAAACAGACTAACAAATAATTTTAGAATTTTGGGCTGCATAGGCATATTAAAGTTACTTGACAATAAATCATTATTTTCATTAATTATTTTAACCAAAATTATCTCTAATAAAGTAGAGTCCTAGAAAGTTATATAGCAATTCCCATAGTGATGAATTCAGGTCATTCCTTGGTTTTAGGTGGCAGGTGGTAGATGAACATTATTTGTTTATATAACAATTTATATACTGGTAAGGTACGCAAATTCGTTGGTGTTAGGGAACACTTAACATAGAATAGAATAGAATAGAATAGAATAGAATAGAATAGAATAGAATAGCAATTAAAGATAGGTGTACCTTATTAGTCTGGGAAACGCTATATTTGTTCCATTTAATAATATTTTTTCCAATAGACCTCTCCCGAAAAGAGGGAGTAGGGAGTAGGGGGAAATAATTGATGATTTATAGGCAATAATTGATTTGATTTTTGATTATCGGAGATATCTAATTGTCAATGTCAAGTCTTTTCCCAATCATCCATTCATTTTTTCCATTTTTTTATTTTGATTACTAGAGTTGTACAAAAAATTTTTTTTCTGTCAAGTTGAATTTTTCACGGCGGTTTTGATTATAGATAGTAAAAATACTTAAAATAGTTCCTGTTTGAGTTTTAATTTCAGAAGCAAAATCTTTCTAACTCTTCTCTTGATTCAAAGTAAGCTAGAAGCTACAATAATTCCAATCTATTTAACTGTTAACTTTAAAGTCAAAAAATGTCTCACTTAATTCTATTTTGGCATCGACGCGACCTACGCATTTCTGATAATATTGGACTCAGTGAAGCAAACAAGCAAAGTCAAAAAGTAGTGGGTGTGTTTTGTCTGGATACAAATATTTTGCAACGAGATGACATTGCTCCAGCAAGAGTTACTTATATGATCGGTTGTCTGCAACAGCTCCAAAAACGTTACCAAGAAATAGGCACTCAACTACTAATAGTCTCCGGAAAACCTACAGAAGCTATTCCAAAATTAGCAACTTTTCTCGAAGCAAAAGCAGTATATTGGAATCAAGATGTGGAACCCTATAGTAGGGAGCGCGATTACCAAGTTACGGAAAATTTAGCAAAAGTTGATATCCAAGTACAAACATTCTGGGATCAAATTCTCCATTCCCCAGAAGAAATATTTACCACTACCAACAAACCCTATAGCGTCTACACCCCATTCTGGAAAAGTTGGCGCGGACTCGAAAAAAAACCCCCAGTCGATACTCCCAAACTTACAGGTTTAACCAAAGACGAACAACAAAAATTGCCAGAAGCAGGAGTTATTCAGTTACCTACTGCCATAGAATTAGGATTTAATTGGGAGAACCCACTGCTGATAGAACCAGGAGAAACTGCTGCGTTAGATAAATTAGAAGAGTTTTGCGCTCGCGCCATCTACTCATACCAAGAACAACGCGACCTCCCTAGTGTTGACGGTACCTCCCAACTCAGTGCAGCTCTCAAATTTGGTGCTATTGGTATCCGCACAGTTTGGGCTAAAACCCAAGAATTAACAGAAAATTGCCGGAGCGAGGAAGCATTTAAAAATATTGAAACTTGGCAAAAAGAATTAGCATGGCGCGAGTTTTATCAGTACGTCATGTACCACTATCCTGAATTAGAAAAAGGACCCTACCGCGAACATTGGCAAAATTTCCCGTGGGAGAATAACAAAGAATATTTTCAAGCTTGGTGTGAAGGTAGAACTGGTTATCCGATAGTGGATGCTGCGATGCGTCAGTTAAATGAAATTGGCTGGATGCACAACCGTTGCCGAATGATAGTTGCTAGTTTCCTGACTAAAGATTTGATTATTAACTGGCAGTGGGGAGAGAAATATTTTATGCAAAAGTTAATAGATGGCGACCTGTGTGCAAATAATGGCGGTTGGCAATGGAGTGCGTCGAGTGGAATGGACCCAAAACCGTTGAGAATATTTAATCCTGCATCTCAAACACAAAAATACGATTCTGAAGCCGAATATATTCGGGGGTGGGTCTCAGAGTTGCGGAGTGTGGATACAGAATATTTAGTTACTGGTAAAATTCCTGAAGATGAACGGGAAAGTGTGGGTTATCCCGATCCTATTGTTGACCATAAAAAACGACAACGTTTGTTTAAGTCTCTTTATCAGGAACAAAAAAATTGATTTTGTGGAATCTATAGAACCCATTTGGGATCTATTAGACATCTTCAAAAAGTAGGGCAGTAGGGAGTAGGGAGTAGGGAGTAGAGGAGATGGTAAAACAACAGGGCATTTTTCTACCTTTTTCCTCTATTCTAGATTCTCCATCTCCTGAATTCTGACTCCTTTACCAAAAACCCCTACCTTTGCAGAGATACACTTAGGGGTTCTATAAATTTGGTTAAATGTTATGCTAGAGAAAATTTCAACTATTATAGCACTACGCATTACGGCTCTTGACAGTTATAAATCCTGGAATCCTTTACAAGTCTACTGTTCCCTGTTCCCTCTTCCCTGTTCCCTAGCGCGTAGCGCTATAACTAATATCATGTTCGGTTAATCTGATTGGGAGGCGACGCATACAATCAAATAGTTCATGTTTGATGGCGATCGCCTCCTGTTTACCATTAAACTACATAGGACTTGCTGATTAAATATAAAAGTCTTTATAGATAAAGGTAAAAGAGCTGTAATAGTCTTTCAAAAGTACCAGATTATCTGCCTGAGCGGACGAAAAAATTGAGTATTTGGGTAAGATAGGGGCAGAAAAATCAAGGGATAATTTTTCGGAGTACATCCTCTAAAACTCCTGATTCCTCTTGACTCTTAACTACTCCCTACTCCCTACTCCCTACTCCCTACTCCCTACCTTACCAAAAAGACTTTTGAGCGCAAACCCTACATATAAACTACATAGTCAAAGACTGGGGATTAGTTTCAATTAACTTCGCCAAATCTTGCAAAAATGCAGCAGCATCAGCACCGTAAATAATCCGATGATCGCAAGTAATATTCACCTGCATCTGTCGCTTCACTCCTAACATTCCCTCTGGAGTTGCCACCACTTGCGGTTGAGACGCACCGATAGCCAAAATTGAACCTTGACCTGGTGGTAAAATAGCATCAAATGTATTTACCCCAAACATTCCCAAATTAGATAGAGTAAAGGTACCAGTATTGTACTCTTCAGGTTGCAACTGTTTTGCTCGCGCCTTATCTACTAAACCTTTCCAAGTGCGAGACAAAGAATAAATATCCATCTTGTCAGCACTTCGCAAAACTGGTGTAATCAAACCACCGTCAGCCATCGCTACCGCCACTGCAACATTAATCCCAGAGGGATGCTGAATACCTCCCTCCACATAAGCAGCATTCAACAAAGGATGTTGTTGCAAAGTCATTGCTACCGCTTTTGCTAACAGAGCAGTCATGGTAACACCCTTAGACTTAATCTGTTTGTACAACCCATCCAAATTATCTGTAGTAATAGTGTAACCAACATGGAAAGTAGGCACAGATAAACTTGCAATCATATTCCGCACCACTGCATTTTGCAGAGTATTCATCGGCACAACTTGTCCTGGAGTTACTGGAGTTGGTGGCGCAGATGGAGGCGGTGGAGGAGTAGGAATAGATGGTTGAGTGGGAGCAGTGGGAGTAGCGATATTCGCTGGTACAGCAGCACTAGGAGTTGGAGTACGACCCGCAGCCGTTTCTACATCCTCGGCCACAATCCGACCGTAAGGGCCACTGCCTTTGAGAGTGCTTAAATCCACTTTCAATTCTTTGGCCAACTTCCGGGCACGAGGAGAAGCAATAATCCGGCCATTGCGACGACTTGGGTTTTCTGCGACTGCTGTTGCTGCGGAAGAGGATGAACTAGCAACAGCGGTAGCTTCGGAAGTAGAAACAGAAGTTGTAGCAGCGGCTGTTTCTTGCTTGGGTGCAGACCCACCTTGCTGTTTTGCTTGTTCGATTTCTGCTTCTGTTTCGGCCAATAAAGCAATTGTAGACCCCACCGGAGCGGCATCTCCAGCTTCCACAAGAATTGTGGCCAGATATCCAGAGGAAAAGGATTCTACATCCATATCTGCTTTGTCTGACTCAACGACTAGCACTGTTTCGCCTTTTTCCACCCAATCACCGGTAGATTTTTGCCAAGAAACAATTTTACCCTCGGTCATAGTTGAACTAAGGGCAGGCATAAATACTTCGTTAATCATGTTAGTTTTCCGTCGTTTGTTTTGTGGATAAATTGTTTATAGCTTTTCTTGATTTTAGAGGTACAAAATTTGGGGTGTTAGGCAATAGGAAATAGAAAGTATAATGTACCCAATTTATACCGTTTCACGGAATTCAGAAGTCAGAAGTCAAAACTTGAATTTGATAGGCTCAAAACTTTGACAATACAAAAGTTTCAGGCAATTTTTTGACATTTAGATTGTGAAACTATTTGTGACATCCTTAAAGTGAATTGGTATTAATAGATTGCTAGTTAGCTAGCCAGATGCTAGGAGCTAGAGAAAAGCATTATCTATATTAGCTTTGTCGATTTTTTGCTGTCAAATACTTTGGCTTCACTTGGTACATTTTATGAAAAATAAATTGGGATTAACTGTTTGCTAATTACTAACTTTTTGTAGGGGCAAACAGTTAATGCCTACTTCAGCAAAGGAAAAGGAAAGCGAAAACTCAAAAAGTATTTTATCAGAGTTTTCAAATAGCTGATATACACAAGTTAAGAAATTTTAGGCAAGAGAAAATCGAGAACATAGAAACAAAAAAATAAGTGTATCTCATTAATGAGAATACAATTATCACATCAATCCCAAATATTTAATTATTTAAAATTATTTATTGGGATAGCCTAGTTTATCCTTCCCTATTCCTTACTCACCCTAATCTAATTTAAACCTCGCCTTTTACTTCTTCAATAACTCCATCCCGCAGCAGAATTTCCACTTGCATTTTTTTAATCAAATTATCTCCTATATCTGCAGTAAATACACTTTCAATTTGACCCTGGTTAACTTGCTGTTCTAGTTCTAAAGTTTGTACTTGTTGTATTTGTTGTAGAGCTTGATTTTTTTGCTCTAAAAGCTCTGTTTTCTTTTGATTTACCTGCAATTGAATATTTTCAATTTGCTCTTGTACCTGTGGACCAGGAGGTTGTACACTTTGCTTCTGCAGTTCAGAAACCATTCTCTGACCTTGCATTTCTAACTGTTGTAATTGACTATCTAAATTATTAATTTGAGCTTGTAGTTGTTGTTGAGCTTCTTCTTTCCAGCGAGGGGTAACGACTACTTTAACGTTAATCGCTCGCTTCAGAAGTAATTGTGTTTGAGAATACTCCATAAAATTGTTCTTGTCAGTTTATTTTTGTTTACAAATATGGATGAGAAAATTGATTTTTGACGCCAAGATTTCAGATAATATCACTAGATAAAATCTCAAATCCCAGAAAGTCATTAATCAAACATCCCATTAATCATATCGTGGTAATGCTCCGTAACAACGGGACGCTTAATCTTCAATGTTTGGGTCATCATGCCATTCTCTATCGTAAATGGTTCCAGAATCAAGCGAAAAGGGCCAATACGGTCATCTGGTCGATATCCGGGGCGATTTTTTACCTCTCGATTCAATTCTTGGCGGAACAACTCTTGCACCGCCTGACTTTCCCAATCAATTTGCGGTGTAGAGTTAGTACCTTGGGCAGCCCATTTTTCTACAGCCTCAATATTTGGCACTATCAAAGCACCTAAAAATTTCTGGTCTTGCCCCACCAACATCATTTGGTCGATATACTGACTGCGGGCACAAGCATCTTCAATGGGCTGAGGCTCAATATTTTCTCCATTAGTAAGCACAATTGTATCCTTTGCCCGTCCAGTTAATACCAAATCATTTGCACCAGTCATCCAACCAATATCTCCAGTATTAAACCAACCCTCTGAGTCAATAGCCTTTTTTGTAGCTTCAGGATTTTGATAATAACCAGCCATAATTTGTGGCCCCCGCGCTAGAACCACACCTTTTTCCCCAAGAGCCATGGTTTTGCCAGTTTCTGAGTCCACTATTTTAATCTCAGTACCCGGAATGGGTCTACCCGCCGACCCCCGCAAATTTTCCCAATGGTGTCGAGCAGTCAAAACTGGGGAAGTTTCGGTCAAACCATATCCCACCAATAAGTCCGTACCTATTATTTCAAAGAAATTTTCCAAATGCATCGCCAGGGAACCGCCCCCACTCACTGCAAACTTTAAGCGACCCCCGGTAGCTTGGCTAATTTTCTGATAAACAATTTTCTTACCCAAGGTATGAAGAGGCCATAACAACCAACTTTGCAAATTCGCCATTAATTTTTCTGACTGAGACGGTGGGTTAATTTGCAAAACTAATCCTTGACTAACTCGCCTAGCTTGAATATATTTTTGACTAATATTTAAGAAGAATTTGGCTAACTTTTGTTTATTTTCGGGTTGTTCCCGTAGTTGCTTTTGTACCGCCTCATAAATTGATTCCCAAATTCTGGGCACGCTAATCACATAATGAGGTTTATATTCTTGGAAATCCTTTTTCAGATAACGTTTATTGGTATAAATTTGGGTGCCACCTTGAGAAAGAAAAAAATATTCTCCAGTTCTACCAAAAGTATGCCAAGTTGGTAGAATACTTAGGGTGCATTCTCCTGGATTCGGTTGGAGAATTGCCCCAATATAATTGATTTGATAAAGCAGGTTGCCATGGGTTAGCATTACTCCTTTGGGTTTACCAGTAGTTCCGGAAGTGTAGAGTAGGGTAGCCAGAGTTTCCAGATTTTGATTAGTCGGTTTCAGGGGTCTATCTTCTCCGGTAGCGATGACCTGAGAAAATTTAACTACCGGTAGATTTTCTTCTGGGTTTGGGTCTTCTTCGGACAGCAGAATAATTAGATGTATCGGCAGGTCTTGTAGGCGATCGCTCAATTTTTTCAACAAGGCCAAATTTTCCACTACCAAGCTAATACTGCCACTATCTTGAAGAATATAGATCAATTCATCTATATCTGCAGTTCCACTTCTGACCACATCTGCTGCACCCGCAGTAATAATACCAAGGTCAGCAATCATCCATCGGGGACTATTGTCAGCAAATAAGGCCACTCTTGGAGGTATGGCTGTGTCATTTTCCGTGGACACAACCCCTAAAGCTTGTAAACCAGAAGCAAACTTTTGAATTTGTTCGTTCAGTTCTTTGTAGGTAAATTTTACTTCTGGTTTAACGTGGGGGTCATATAGGGCGGTAGTTTGGCTGTAATGTTGGGCAGCTAGTGGCCATATTTCGGAAAAGGACTGAACTGAGTCATAGAGTGTGACTTGTTGGAGATTGGCACGTTCGCGATCGCTCATTTGCCAAGTGTCGGGAGAAATGGGGGATTGTTTTGATGTGGTCATTGTCTGCTTTCTAAAACTATTAGGTATAAATCTAGTATCTGAGAATTTTGGGCAAGTTTACTAACTTGAGGGACAGTTTTTCAATTTACCCCTGCTATTGATTTTCTCTTATTATGGGCAGAGGATGAAGAGCAAATATCAATTAGTAACAATTAGTCAAAGATTTTTACCTCAGCAAATCTCAAAAATTCTGACTTTTTATAAATTAGCTTATAGTTAATGATTACTTTTCTTCTACTACAAATATTGAGAGGATATTTAAGTCAAAATATTTTTATCAAATACAGAAATCTACACAATTTTAGCTAAACTAAATTTATCTTAGATTTATTTTAGATACTAATGACTAGCAAGATTTTAAGAAATCGCTATAAAATTATATCAGAGTTAGGCAAAGGTGGTTTCGGTACTACTTATTTAGCAGTTGATTTAGACTTACCTAATCATCCTCAATGTGTGGTTAAACAACTTGCTCCTTCTGACCCCCGACCACAAGTTTTTCAAATTGCTAAAGATTTATTTGAGAAGGAAGCAAAAATATTACATCGTTTGGGAGAAAACAATCAAATTCCCAGATTATTTGCCTACTTTGAAGAAGGTGGTCAATTTTATTTGGTTCAAGAATTTATTGAGGGATATGACTTAACAAAAGAAATTTATCCAGGCAAAAGATTGAGTGAAAGTCAGACAATTCAATTATTAACTGAAATCTTAGAAGTTTTAAAATATGTACATCAACAAAATGTGATTCATCGTGACTTAAAACCTCAGAATATTATGCGGAGAAAATCTGACGGTAAAATTGTCTTAATTGACTTTGGAGCAGTCAAAGAAATTAAAGGATTAACAGTAACAAGTGGAGGTCAGACAACTACTACTATAGCTGTGGGAACTCCTGGATATATGCCTAGCGAACAAGCAGTAGGTAAACCTAAATTTTGTAGTGATATTTATGCTGTGGGAATGATAGGTATTGAAGCATTAACTGGAATGAAAGTCAATCAGTTACAAACAGATAAATCTACAGGTGAAGTTATCTGGAAAAATCAAGTAAATGTCAGTAAAAAATTGAGTCTAATTTTAGATAAAATGATTTCTGATTATTGGCGGCATCGTTATCAAAATGTTGATGAGTTGATAACTGAATTTAGAGGTACTAGATATTCTAGTAATCTGCCAATAAATCAGCCTACTATTCCTTCCTGGGAACCAGGTAACAATCCTTCTAAATCGGGCTTAGATTCTACTTTTTTTGTTCCTAATTCTCAGAATACTCCACAACGAAAACCTCATTTTTTTAATGATGTTCCTTTGATTTAAGCTCATGGAATTGACTATATTAAATTGCGGAATTTATTAGCAACACAAAAGTGGAAACAGGCAAATAGGGAAACAAATATAATTATGCAAAAAGCAGCCAAAATAAGATGGCTAGTGAAATTTTTTGGAGTATTTGGTTGGGGATTAAATTCCCAGAATATAAAACAAATTTCTTGTACTGACTTGCAAACCATAGACCACCTTTGGCAAAAATATAGTAATGGAAAATTTGGATTTAGCGTACAAAAGCAAATTTACTTGAATACCGGAAATAATCCATTAGAATTTACAAAAGAAACTTATAAACGATTTGCTGAGAAAATTGGATGGAAACTGAAGCGTAATAAAGGATTTTTAGGTGGATGGTTATTATACTGTAATTTAATCTTTAAAAATAAAGCTCCTCAAGGACATCTCCCAGTATTAATAACTTCAAAAATTTGGTTTTGGTCTGTATGTTTTGGGCTAATATTTTGTTCTAGTATCGTTGGTATATTTGGTATTTATAGTTATTTAGTTTTAAATTTGTATTACATCTACGGTGGTGTAATTAATAGTTGGTTTTTGATTTTAAAGGCACAGCAGTATGGGGCTTTGATTGCTGCTTATGTAACTGCTGCTGTTTTACTATTTATTAGCTTTGTTGCTATTGTGTTATTTTTGATTTGGGTTAGTAGAATAATTCGGCTTAGTTATTTAATCAGAAGGCGTTGGCATTTGTCGAATTCTCATTCATATTTTTGCTTTCTTGCACATAGACTTGATGAGTGTAATGCAGAAGCGTTTAAATCATCTATATAAAAAAATTAAGAGTGACTATGTTTAATTATTTCAGTTAAAATATTAAAATACAAATCAAATAGTTACAGTAGGTTGGGTGAAGCGAAGCGCAACCAAACAATTATCCATCCTAGTTGGGTTTATCCTACGGATAAGCTCCCCTAACGCTCCTCAACCCAACCTACAAATTAGTTAAAAATTTTAAATGTAAATCAAACTCAACAAAAATCAAGAAAATAATTATGGCAAACCTCACAATTAATGATTTACTTGATAAATTAATGGCAAAAATTTAACAATTAGCTAATCAAAATAATCGCCGGTTAAACCAACAAGCTATTGTAATCTTGAAAGAACTTTTGCAAGATGAAAAAACAAAATTGCTGAATTCCCCAAATACAGATTATATCTGGGAAGAAAGACGGAAATTAGTTCCCGAACTTATAGCTAGAATTGAAAACATTCACAAAGAATTATCTACAGATATAGAATGGCTCGATAGTACCGAATTAATTCGAGAAGATAGAGATAACCGATGACAACTTCTTTTAAATCTGTTGTCGATGCAAGTGTAGTAATTAAACAATATTGTCTAACCGAGAAATATCTCTTAATCCCTGTTGGAATTTTCTCATTGACCAATTGCTTTGGATTAAACTATACAAATCTTCTTGCTTGATTTTTCTAGGCTCATCCATCCAACTACGATAACATTGATAATGATTTGACATATAACCAATTCCTATGGTTAACCCGTACCTATCTCCTCCATGTATTTCCGAATAATTAGAAGGGAAAATGTATTCAATTCTATAAGGAATTAAAGGAATTAATAATCGTGCTTCTTCTACAGTTACAAGATAGCCGATAAAGATAGAATCTGGGCAAGCAGGGTTAAGATGTTGGAATAATCTAAAAGGGATGAATAAGCGATCGAGTTCTTCACAGATTGTTAGAGCTTTTGGATAAGTTAAACCAAGAGTATGCCAATAAATGTCTACCTTTATTCTACTTCCGTCGCGAATCGTAGACATTTTTATGTTTCGGTTATCTAAGTAAATATTAGATTCTGCCATAATAACTGTTTCTCTTTTTTTATAGATTTCAGTGAAAAGTCAAATACCAGTATTTATAACTATTAAAACATTTTCCTTGATGTCTGGTTCTCTAGCATTGAGCTTATTGACTCTGACGCTCATAATTTAAAGTCGTATTAGCAATCTTTATTAGCCACAAAATATCTTCGGGATAGGGATTTAGAAAGAGTAATTTTTTCTACTAGTTGTTACCTGTTCCACAATTATTCAAAAATTCTAATCAAAAACAACTGTGCGATTTCCATAAACCAACACTCGATTTTGTAAATGTAAACGCACCGCCCTCGCCAAAACTATCCGCTCCAAATCTTTGCCTTTTCTAATTAAATCTGAAACTTTATCGCGATGACTAACTCGCACTACATCTTGTTCAATAATCGGACCTGCATCTAAATCACTTGTTACATAATGAGCGGTTGCTCCAATAATTTTTACTCCTCTGATATAAGCCTGATGATAAGGTTTTGCTCCGACAAAAGCGGGCAAAAAAGAATGATGAATATTGATGATTTTAGGAAACTTTGCCACAAAATCTTGACTTAAAATTTGCATATATTTTGCCAAAACAACTAAATCAATTTTGTATTGTTTCAGCAACTCTAACTGTTTGGTTTCTTGAGTAGATTTAGTTTCTTTTTTTATAGGGATATGATGAAAATCTGCACCAAATTGATCGGCAACATATTTTAAATCTGGATGGTTACTAATAATTAAGGGAATTTGTGCTAAAAACTCCTGAGATTGTTGTCGCCAAATTAAGTCTAATAAACAATGATTTTGCTTGCTCACCCAAATAGCAATTCTTGGCACTGCATCAGAAAAATTTAGTTGCCAATTTGCCTGTAGTGGAGCTGCTATTTTTGCAAAAGTTGGCACTATTTCTTCCCTAGATAATTTAAACCCATCTAACTGCCATTCTAGCCGGGTTAAAAATAATCCAGCAGCAAAATCTGTATGTTGGTCAGCATGAATAATATTTCCACCATTGTCATAAATAAAGTTAGCAAATTTAGCCACTAAACCTGGTTGGTCTGGGCAAGAAATTAATAGTATTGCTGTAGGATTATCCATAGATTATATCTGATGCTAAAGTTAATTTTATTAATTTACTCCAAACTGCTACAAATGTCGATAAATTAATTACACATCCTATTGACTTTCTTTTCCCTGTTCTGTCTTTCAACAAAGAAATTTATTTGGCACGACTACTTACCTAAAAACTAAAAATATAATTCTTCATTTCGCCAAACAGCTCTAACTAATTTAATTTCACCGTAACTATAACGCTCTTGTAAATACTCATAAATAGGTTTCAATGTTTCATCCCCCACTTCTTCTATTGCAGCCATAATTTCTGTCTGAATTTCTGGTTTTACCAACCTATCAATATCCACTGGTTGCTCTTTTTCAATCAACTCAGCTAAATGACTAGCAACAGTGCTAGATTTAATTCCTCTTTCATTGGCAATAGCATCAATACTTAATCCCTTTTTATACAATTCAAATGTTTCTATTTGCGTCATAGAAAGAACATTATCTACAACTTTTGCTAACTCCCGAATAGGTTCCGACTTAGTAGGTAAATTATACTCAGCACAATAATTTATAATAGTCTCAATAAACTCTTTTCCATACTTATCTCGCTTCCGAGTACCCACTCCCGAAATATCAATAAATTCATCTAAAGTTTGCGGACGTTTCTGTGCCATATCTCGTAAATTAGAATCGTGAAAAATCATATAAGGAGCTACATTTTCTCCATCAGCAATTCGTTTTCTTAATCCTCGCAACTCCTCAAATAATCTTTGTTCATCAGCAGCTAAAGAAGTAGTAGTTTTTTCACTTTGACGTTTCTTTTCTATAGCAATTTCTACCTTAATTTTTCTACCCATTACCTCCCAACTATTTTGATTAAGTTTCAACACCGAATAACCATCAGTTGTTTCTTCCATTAAACCTTGATGTAACAGAGACCTTGCTAAATTTTTCCATTCCTCAACACTTCTATCTTTACCAATTCCATAAGTAGAAAGTTTGTCATGCTTTTTATCCAAAACTTTCTGACTTTTAGAACCTCTTAAAATATCAATAATATGAGTCATACCAAATCGTTCTTTAGTTCTCGCCACACAAGATAAAAACTTCATTGCTTCAATCGTCCAATCTTCTATCGGTTTAGGATATTTACAATTATCGCAATTGCCACAATTTCCCGGAAAATCTTCTCCAAAATAACCCAATAAAATCCGATGGCGACATTCAGTTGCATCAGCATAATTAATGATTCTTCTTAACTGTTGTTCGGCAATTCTTTTTTCTTGCTCATCATCTTTTTGGTCGATAAAATATTCAATACTTCTCTTATCGCCATAACTAAAAAATAGAATACATTTAGCAGGTTCTCCATCTCTACCAGACCTACCAGTTTCTTGATAATAACCTTCTATATTTTTAGGCAAATCATAATGAATTACAAACCGCACATCTGGTTTATTAATCCCCATACCAAAAGCCACAGTTGCTACAATTACATCAACATCATCTCGGATAAATTTAGTTTGATTCATAGTTCTTTCTGCATCATCAAGTTTTGCATGGTAAGGCAAAGCAGATACATGATTTTGCCGTAATTTATAAGCAATTTCATCAACTTTTTTGCGACTATTACAATAAACTATTCCAGAACCGCCAGTATCTCTAATTATTTGTAATGTTTCGGCAAAAGTATTTTTAGCATTTGTTTTTTGACGTACTTCATAATATAAATTTGACCGGAAAAAACTAGCAATATGAATGAATGGTTTTTGTAAATTTAATTGAGCAATAATATCTGCCCTAACTCGTTTTGTTGCCGTGGCAGTTAAAGCCATTATTGGTACATTTGAATAACTGTCTCTGAGGATTTGTAACTGTCGATATTCGGGGCGAAAATCGTGACCCCATTCCGAGACACAATGAGCTTCATCTATGGCAAAAGTAGAGATACCTTGTTGAGCATTGATTAATTCTAAAAATGACAAAAATTTCTCTGATAATAATCTTTCTGGAGCAACATATAAAAGTTTAATTTTTTCCTGAATAATATCTGTTTCCCGTCTCCGAGTTTCTGTTAAATTTAAAGTGCTATTTAAAAATGTCGCAGCAATACCATTATTTCGCAAAGATTCTACTTGGTCTTGCATCAGAGAAATGAGAGGAGAGACTACTATTGTTAATCCTGGTTTGAGTAATGCTGGTAATTGAAAACATAAAGATTTTCCTCCACCAGTTGGCATCACAATTAACATATCTTTTCCTTGAAGAGCTGTTTGAATAATTTGTTTTTGCCCAGGGCGGAATGAGTCATAACCAAAGTAATTTTTTAGATGTTGTTCTAATGATAATTGATTTAACTTTGATTGTTTTTGTACTGACATAATTATAATTAATTGAATAATTTATTATATTGTAGGTTGGGTTAAGCACTAGCGCAACCCAACAAAAATTTCTATTACTGAAATCAGGAATAAAACTGATAAGTGATTAATTCATGGGTAATAGATAATAGATAATTGATAATGAATAATTACCTCTGGTTAAAACTATCAGATTGAATCTCAGCAAATATTATTTCTTTTTTTATCCTTTTCTCCTTAAAAGTAAAGTAAGCATTTCCTGCGGAATACTGCGCCAACAGCTATTAGCAGTCAGCGGTCAGCTAATAGGCGAGCAAACCTACAGAACTGATTAAAATTAGCTGATGATTTTTTTCTTTATATTTCACTTTTTGGAGATTAATTACTCCTGACAAACAGGATACGTTAATAACTCATAGCTGACGGCTGAATGCTTACAAAGTAAAGGCTTTACACCTTGATTTTTGGGCAAGTATTAATAGTAAGTAAAAAGCACTGCTTTTAGCTACTAACAAATAATAACCAAATACATAAACAATAAAAATCATATAGCGTTTTTCAGTAGGCGTGAGGTACATCAACGATCCCCCTAAATCCCCCTTCTCAAGGGGGACTTCCATTTCCCCCTTCTCAAGGGGGGTTAGGGGGGATCGAAAGCGGTGTACCTCACTAACCTGGGAAATGCTATACAATGATTTAGCAAGCCAACAAAAATGTGTATAATATTATTTATTAGATTACAGCCACAAAATAAAATTTGAGGAAACTGCCGGGAATGCCTGCTAAAGATATTTTTCATCAATTAGTTAGAACAGATCTTGAGAATGAAGGATGGAAAATTACTAATTACCCTTATCGCATTGATTGAGGATTTGTTGATTTATATATATATTTAGGTGCATAAAAATTAATTGCAGCAACAAAAAATGGTGAAAAAATCGCTGTTTAAATTCAAACTTTTCTGGCAGGTTCAACAATTTATGAGTTTCACACTGCAGTTGGACAATTTATTAACTATCGTATTGCTTTGTCAGAATAAGAATCAGAAAGACGATTATATTTAGCAGTTCCTTTAGAGATTTATAAGCGCTTTTTTAAGTATCCATTTATTCAAACTGTAATTAGTCTGAACCAACTCCTTTGAATTATTTATGATGTTGAAAAGGAGAGAATTAACCAATGGATAAATCAGATTTTTACTGTCGATTAATCCAAGAATTACTAACAGCAAAAGCTAAGTTACGTTCTCCTAACGATCCAATCAAAAGTCAAACAATTTTTGACCGGGAAAGCGACCATTATCAGCTTGTTAATTTAGGGTGGAGAAATAACAATACTCGAATTTATGGTTGTTCCATTCATGTTGATATTATTGGTGGAAAAATCTGGGTACAACATGATGGTACAGAAGAGGCGATCACTGACCAATTAATTGAAAAAGGAGTACCTGCGCAAGATATTGTTTTGGCATATCATCCACCTAATTTGAGAAAATATACAAAATTTGCCCAAGGTTAATTATCATTGTTATACTTACAGCGCTTTTCAGATTGATAAACCACACCGTCATCAACAAAATTCAGTAGGGACGTTGCATGCAACGTCCCTACTGTGGTCTACCGATATGAAAACCGCTATAATTGATAATGAATAATGGATAATGAAAACTCTCTCTAATTAGAAATCAGACATTGGTAAAGAGGCTTTAAACCTCTGGAGATTAATTATCAATTATCCATTGCCTTTTGCTTCAGAACACTTTTCCAAAAAACTTAGATAATGCTTTTGAAACACTGTTTGAGAAAATTTATCGGCGTGCTTTCTAATAATTTCTGGCTGAAAATATTTCTGATAACTTTCAAATTTTTCCACCGCCTCAACCAAAGCTTTTTCTGTCTGTTCAGGAAACAATAAACCTGTTGCTGAATCGGGATATTTTCTCATATCTAAAACTGTTTCAGTCGCTCCACCAACACCATAAGCAATAACTGGTGTTCCACAAGCTTGTGCCTCTACTAAAGCCATACCAAAATCTTCACAAGCAGCATAAATAAAACCTTTTGCTTCTGACATATATTGAGCGACTACTTCTTCAGGTTGCCAACCCATAATTTTTACATTAGATTTAGCAAGCTGACGTAATTTTTTTAATTCTTTTCCAGTACCAATAACTATTAATTCTCGTCCTAACTCATTAAAAGCTTTAACAATTAAAGATATTTTTTTGTAACTAACTAATCTACAAACTGTCAGATAAAAATCTTGTTTCTGAGATTTAAAAGGAAACTTTTCCACATCTACTGGCGGATAAATTACCTCAGATTTACGTCTATAACAACGCCAAATTCTGCGGGCGGTATGTTGAGAATTAGCAATAAAATAGTCTACTCGGTTGGCAGAAATTACATCCCATTCCCGTAGTCTATGTAAAAGATATCGAGTGAAAATTCCAGGGATACCTTTACCGACTTTACTACTATTTAGATAATCAAAAGTTAAATCCCAAGCATAACGCATTGGGGTGTGACAATAACAAATATGTAGTTGATAAGGTGTAGTTAGAATACCTTTAGCAACTGCATGGGAGGAAGAGAGAATTACATCATATTCTCGCAGGTCAAATTGTTCAATTGCTATGGGTAATAGAGGTAAGTATTTCTGTACTCCGTTACGAGCAAAAGGTAAATTTTGGAGAAATGTTCTACCTATTTTACGTTGATAAAGATAACTTTCAGGATTGCTTGATTCAAAATCAATTAAAGCATATAAATCTGCATTAATATGTTTGAGAATTTCTTTAACAACCAGTTCCGAACCTCCAGTAGCTTTAGGAGTTAACCATTCGTGAACAATAGCATATTTTACTTCCACAATATACTTCTAATATTTAGGTATTGAACAAAAGTTGATTATATAGCATTTCTGAATATGTATGAAGTAGACAAGTTTGGGATTTTAGGTAACTATTAATAGGAAATAGAGAATAGGGAACTAGATTTAAACAGCGGAATTTGAGAATTAATGCTGTTACAACAAAAATTATTTATTGATACTTTTTCCTAGATTAGAATTCCTTAATCAATCTTTTTTGTAGATCAAAATTAGTGCCATTGGCTTTCCATTCCACAAATTTATTAAAATACATTGTTTTTCTTGCATTTTTAAGTTAAAAATTCTGGTATAAAGCCTCTCCCTTCGTGGATAAAAAAGACAAAATTTATTTTAGCCCAATCCTTCTATTACAGAAGAGGTAATTATTAATTATTAATTGTTAATTATTAATTTGTGAAGATTATTTATTATCCATATTAGTAGTTATTTCCTAATCCGCTTTGCTCCTTGCCAAGGGTCATTATTTACCATAGGATTATCGTACCAAAGGCGAGCGCTAGTAACATCTGCTAAATGACAAAATGCGGCTAAAGGACTCATTAATCGACGCTTATTTGTATAGTCTTTATGTTCTCCTTCAATATATTTAATCCCATTTTCTTGTTCAGAAGTTAATTCAATTCCGTACTCTTTTAACTTCATTTTCCTAAAGTCTTGTTGTGCTTCTTTTGTTCTCATAGAATCAACTCTTATCCATTCCCCTGAATTATCTTTTTCAAAAGCCCAAGGTTTTTCTAAATCATGTAAAAATGTTACTAATAGAACATCTGACTGAGAAAAAGGTAAAGTTCGCAGTCCGTTCAAATGTTTATAAAGACTATAAGCAATATTCATAATTTCTTGAATATGATCGATATATCCACCAACCCATGCTTGATGATTGTGAGTAGAACCTCTGACTATTTGAAAAAGTTGTCGGTTCTCTTCTAAGAGTTGCAAACATTTAGAAGCATTAGGTTCATCAATCATTGATAGTAATTCTTCAACTGTGTAGTAAGTCATTGTTCAATAATTAATAATTAATAGTTAATAGTTAACAATTAATAATTAGAGCAATCCTATTTTATTCCTGGCAAAAATATTACTGCTTTTTAGGGAACAGCTCCAGAAAGCAACAGGCAACACTTGAGAGTTTCTACTTTGTTATTTACTTTTTAATTACCCGCAACCTATTTAGGATGGCTGTACCTCTTCCTTAATAGAAAGATTCGCTAAAATGAATTTTTTTTCTTTTTTTTCCATGAGTGGAGAGGGTTTATACCTTCCTTTTTTGGCAATTTGTAAATACAATACTTTTGATGATTTTTTTGTTCTACGAACAGAAGTTCAAAATACATTCATCTTGAGAAAATACAATTTGTTCATCCTTAGTATACATTTAGGTAAATTTCTAATTTATAACTTTAATATTTTACTCAATCAAAATGTTAGAAGCTAATTTATCCGCCCAACGAGTTGTTTCTGGCAACCGATATTTAGGAGTACATTTCAAGACATAATTTATAGCAGTTATTAAGCTAATTTTATGACCAGTTGAAACATAAATTTGTTTAACTCCTGTACGACTTCTGAGAACTGCACCAATAACTTCTTCTTCATCTATTAATGGTTGCCAATTACCTTTTTCTAAACCAACAACATCATGTTTCCCAATATAGTGAGATTTAGCTACACCAATACTAGGAATATTAACTAAAACTCCTAAATGACAAGCTACACCAAATCGACGGGGATGAATTAATCCTTGACCGTCACAAAGAAGTAGGTCGGGAATAATATTTAACTTTTCTAAAGCATCTAAAATAGCAGGTATTTCTCTAAAAGATAATAAACCAGGAATATAAGGAAAAGAAGTAGGACGTTGAGCGATCGCTTGTTCTTTCAATTCCAGTTCTGGAAAGTTTAAAACTGCTACTGCTGCTTGAGTAATCTTATCATCATTACTATAACCAACATCAACTCCAGCAACATATTTAATAGCTCCAAATTGGTCTTCAGCTATTACTTTATGGCGGAGTTTTTCTTGCATATTTATTGCCCTGTCTACATCAGTCGGAAAATCAAACTTTTGGTCTATTTTCATAACATTATAGAACTTGATAATTTACCTACTCCCCACACTCCCTATTCCTTATTCCCTATTCCCTATTCCCTTCTTTAAGAAGATTGACTATCTCTTCTTCCTAATTCATAAACACCACAGCTTATACAAGTAATCATCCCAATACTAATTGACCAACTTTTACCTAAACCAAATTCTACACCCCAATTGCATAAACTTCCTACAATTAAAAAAGGCACAATACTAAAGATAGAAGCATAAAAAGCATTTTGAGATTCTCTCGCTTTGCGCGTTCTTTCAAATTCCTCCTCAGATGTATACAACGCTCTTTCCGCAAAGTTAAACCAACGGTTAAGCTGTAACGTCACCCACTCACTCAGGGGGGAAAAACCCCAATATAAGGCCAAAGACCACAAAGATGAACCTGCGATCGCTGTTGCATCTATGGCCAATCTAAAAGGAAAAATTTCTTCTAATATCATTTTTTAAAATCTTAAATTATTTTATTCAACAAAATTTTAAATCTCTAAATTATAGCAGATTTCAGAAAAGTATAGAATTTTTGGTAAATTCTACCTGATAAAAAAAGATTGTTATGGTTAATTTATCAAGTAAATATTAAGAAGAGCTTTTGCTTGTCTTAGGTTAGGAAACTTACGGTCTCTGAGGTTTAATATTCCTCATGCACCAACTAAAATAAGACTTTTAGCTAAGTTAAGGAATCAGGAAATCCCTAAATTATGTACAGACATATTTTCTATCAAAAATATAAAATTATATAAGTTATTATAGGTACATTCTTAGCTAAATATCCTCAATAAATTTAATGACAATTGATAACTTTGACTGGGAATATAATCTCAAACTTATTGTTGCAGGAATTGCATCTAAAATTGGTCGTGAATTTTTTCAAGCTTGTGTTGAATACTTAGCTCAAGTATTGCAAATAAAATATGCACTAATTGCAGAATTTTTAGACACCGATCCGCCACAAGCTAATACCCTAGCTTTTTGGTCAGGAGATGATTTTATTCCTAACTTTGAATACGAGCTATGTGGAACTCCCTGTGATAATGTTTATGAAACAGGTATCAAAATTTATCCCCATTCAATTCAACAACTTTTTCCAGAAGATAGAGATTTATTAACTTTGGAAGCTGAAGGTTATTTAGGGATTCCCATTATAGATAGTCATGGAAAAAATATTGGTCATATTGCAGCTTTAGATACTAAACCTTTAAAACACAATTATGAAGAACAAAAATCTATATTAAAAATATTTGCCGCTCGTTCTGCTGCAGAAATTGAGAGGATATTAGCTTAAAAAGCACTAAAACAGCAAAATATTTACTTACAATAAACTATTGAAAAGCTAAAAAAGACTCAATCTCAACTCATTCATGCTGAAAAAATGTCTAGTTTAGGACAAATGGTTGCCGGAGTTGCACATGAAATTAATAATCCTGTAAACTTTATTTCAGGTAACTTAAATCATGTTGATACATATACAAAATATTTATTAAATTTAGTTGATATTTTTCAATAAAATCCCCCCAACTTACCTGATGAAGTTGCAGCAAAAATTGAAGATATAGAATTAGATTATATAAAGGAAGAATTGCAAAAATTATTAGGTTCAATTGCCGGAGGAACAAACCGAATTAGTGAAATTGTCAAATCATTACGGATTTTTTCTCGCCTAGATGAAGCAAACATAAAAACTGTAGATATTCATGCAGGTATTGACAATACCTTAATAATTCTGCAAGCCCGTTTACAAAATGAACCTTTTCACATTAAAGTTATTAAAGATTATGCTCAACTACCTCTAGCTCATTGTTATCCTAGTGCATTAAATCAAGTTGTAATGAATATTATCAATAATGCAATTGATGCACTAGAAACAAAATTTTGTCAAAACAAATTTGTAGAAGAACAAGCAACAATTTGTATTAGAACAGAAAAATTAGAAAATGATTGGATTGGGATTTATATTTCTGATAATGGTTTGGGTATACAAGAGGAAAATTGCTCCAAAATCTTCGAGCCATTTTTTACTACTAAACCAGTTCGTAAATGTACAGGTTTAGAGTGATCAGTTAGTTATCAAATTATTGTTGAACAGCACAAAGGAAAAATAAAGTGTATTTCCTCTCCCGAAAAAGGAGCCGAATTTGCGATTGAAATACCAATTTAATTTTTTTCGTTATCTAAATATTGGGTTTCTGATATTAATGAGATACAAGATTTTTGCTTTATTTTCTATTTTTTCTCTTTTCTAAAAATAATATGGGTCTAAAACCCCGCCTTTTAAGGCACAATATTTTTGGAGCATTGCTCTAATCCCTGTTACAAAAATAACTTCTGAATTCTGACTTCTGACTTCATTAACTACTCTCTGTTTCCTGTTTCCTAAAATCCAAAACTTGTCTACTTCATTTATGTTGAGAAATGCTATAAAAATATTGATCAATTTTAATTTTAGTAGAACACGGTAGAGTAGAAATGTTCTATAAAACATTACTACAAGTATTGTGATTTTGAGTGTTTGCTTCATCTACCTGAAAAGCACTATCAATATTCAAGAGCTTATATATTCCATATATTCCTTATGTTTTTTATTTTTTTATTTTTATTTTCTTAGTCGCTCTATTCTACAATATTTATAATTTTTCTCAAAAAGTTACTTCTTACTGTATAATACACCCGGTATTAAATAATTTTCTCATCTTGACAACTGACAACTGATAAATGAAATAACTACTATCCACCTAATGTTTTCTTCTCAATACCACCTAATAATATATAGCAATCCTCCGCATATTCGTGTCAAAAATCTTACTGCTTTTTAGGCAACAGCCAACAGGTGGGAGTTTCAGTTTTTTTATTTACTCTTTGATTGATCACAACATATTTAGGAATGCTATAATTTTCAATTGACAATTCATCTATCATATTTACTAATAACAAAACTACTAAATTTCCTTTCCATATTTCCATAATATTCAGGTGCATCAAATTATCAATTACTATCAATGATTTAAAAGTAAAAAAATATGTCAATTCCTAGAAAAAATCCCTTATACACATTATCTACATCCTTAAAACAGTGTTTACGTCAGCAAAAAAAAAATTATTACTACTAGGATTTATTGCACTTGGTATAGCAACTTTAGGAATAAAACAAGAATTAGTCAAAGCACAAGAAGTCAAAATAACCAATCAACAAATAGCATACGTTAACAAGTGGCAAAACGCCTCTTTCCCCGTAGAAAACTTTCAAGGATACACATCACCCTTTGGTCCTCGTGGTGGAGGGTTTCATTATGGATTAGACTTAGCAGCTCCCCTAGGAAGCTATATCCGAAGTTGGTGGACT
>JAAUYJ010034461.1_pt1 | contig 23213 bp, 21 predicted proteins | sample 7278031 | NCBI WGS metagenome assembly JAAUYJ01 (sample SAMN14350222, study PRJNA611818) | marine sediment metagenome | isolation source: surface marine sediment (1.8m) | place: French Polynesia: Moorea | collected 2018-08 | reverse complement strand
CGCAGAGACGCAGAGAATTTCTGTTTGTGTAGGAGCGACTTCAGTCGCGAAGTGTCGACACTTCGCGACTGTAGTCGCTCCTACGAAAATAAAAAAGAGCATTCTCCGCGCCTCTGCGCCTCTGCGGTTATAAATTTTTTTGTCTTTGCGTCCTTTGCGTCTTTGCGGTGAAAACTTAAAAATCAATGCCTGAAATGCCGCATGCCGGTGAAGACCATGGCCATGCCGTGCTCATTGGCGGCTGCTATCACTTCTTCGTCGCGCATCGAGCCACCGGGTTGGATCACCGCAGCGATGCCAACATCGTGCGCAGCATCGATGCCGTCGCGAAAAGGAAAGAAGGCATCGGAGGCCATAACCGAACCGTTGACTGCAAGGCCGGCATGTTCTGCCTTGATAGCGGCAATGCGGGCGCTATTGACCCGGCTCATTTGCCCAGCACCGACGCCGATTGTCATATTGTCTCTCCCGTAGACAATCGCATTGGATTTGACGTACTTGGCGACACGCCAGGTAAACAAGAGGTCATCCATTTCGCTGTCGCTGGGTTTTCGATCAGTCACAATATTCAGTTCATTGTGGAGCGCCAGATCAGCTTCTTGGACCAACAGGCCACCATTCACGCGTTTGAAGTCGAGTCGAGTTGCTGGTGTGCTCCATGAGCCGCATTCGAGCAGGCGCACGTTTTTCTTTTCGGCCACGGTATCGATAGCGTCCTGACTCACAACGGGAGCGATGATGACTTCAACAAACTGACGGTCTATGATCGTCCTGGCTGTTTCGCCATCAAGTTCACGATTGAATGCAATGATGCCGCCAAAGGCAGATTCGGGATCAGTACTGTAGGCGCGATTATAAGCTTCGAGCAGCGTGCCGTTGATGGCGACACCACAGGGGTTTGCGTGCTTGACGATAACACACGCGGGCGCTTCGAATTGTTTTATGCACTCGAGCGCAGCATCGGTGTCAGCGATATTATTGAATGACAAAGCTTTGCCCTGGATTTGTCTGGCGGTGGCAACACTGGCTTCACCCGGGGACTTTTCGGTGTAGAACGCAGCTTTCTGGTGGGGATTTTCGCCGTAACGCATTTGCTGTGTTTTATGAAATTGTAAGTTTATTGTGCGTGGCAGCGTCTCTTTGTTGCCGTCTGCCTTGATGCGTCCCAGATAGTTAGCGATGGCGCCATCATAATTGGCTGTGTGTTCAAACGCTTTTACTGCCAGATCAAAACGGGTTTCCTTGCTCACGCAGCCTTGATGCCTATTGATCTCATCCAATACACGACTATAATCGCTCGGATCCACGATTATCGATACATAAGCATTGTTCTTCGCGGTCGCGCGCACCATCGCCGGGCCACCAATATCGATATTCTCGATCGCATCGTCCAGACTGCAGCTGTCATCCGCTATCGTTGCTTCGAAGGGGTATAGATTGACCACCACGAGATCGATCGGTGCGATCTCGTTGTCTTTCATCACGCCATCATCGATACCTCGTCGTCCGAGTATGCCGCCGTGAATTTTGGGGTGCAGTGTTTTTACGCGCCCGTTCATGATTTCCGGGAAGCCGGTGTGCTTGGATACTTCGGTTACCGGGATGAAGTTTTCGATCAATAAGCGGGCTGTACCGCCAGTGGACAGAATATCCACGCCCTTTTCGTGAAGGGCTTTTGCAAATTCTACGATTCCGCTTTTATCAGAAACGCTGATGAGTGCACGGCGCACCGGTCTTTTTTGTGGGTCGAGCATGGCTTGTTCTTATTGAAGTCGAAGCCGGTGATTATACCGGATACACAGATAAGGGTGAAAACCAGATTGCCGGCGCGCATTTCTCTCCAGCATCACGGGCGCAGGCGTTATTAGTCCGCAAATGAACGCAAATAAACGCAAATGTTATTGGTATGTGATCATTGCGATCGCGGAGCAAATATTACCCAACCGCATCGACCCATTGATAACGGTTTACACCACTGCGTACTAAGTTCTACATTCAAAAAATTAGCGTTTATTTGCGTTCATTTGCGGACCAAAACTGCATGGTGAGAAATGCGGGCTGGCTCGTCAATCCGGAGAACGATGCGGGCTAATACCTATGCGATTTTCATTTATGTAGATTGTAGGCCCGTAATTTCTTGCGCAGCGTGCCTCGATTCAGGCCCAGATACTCTGCCGCCTTGGATTGATTCCCCTTGGTGTGCTCCAGGATGGCTTCCAGTAGAGGCTGTTCGACCTGCTTCAACACCAGATCGTACATGTCATGTGGTTGGGCGCCATCGAGTTCGTACAGGTACCGCCTGATCGAGTGCTTAACGGCATTGTAGAGCTGCGAGATACCCTCGGTGTTATCCTTTTCGATACTCGTGTTGTCAATGATTGCGTGGACATTGTCGGAAATCATGCTGCCAGTGAACCTCCTGATGAATCTCTAAAGAATTCAGTTACATGGTCAAGCTGTTCTGTCGTTGATTCAACCTGTACTATCAGCTTTCTAAAGGTATCGGTATTTGGGCGATGTCTGCAGTACCAGCCGATATGTTTCCTTGCAATACGAACACCCATATAGTCTCCGTAAAAATCATACAGGTTTTCCAGGTGATTAATCAACACATTCTGAATTTCCGACATTGTTGGCGGTAAGAGTTGTTCGCCGTGTTGGAGATAATGCGCGACCTCTCTGAAAATCCAAGGATTACCCTGGGCGGCGCGTCCGATCATAATACCATCCGCGCCAGTGGACCGTAACACCTCTGCCGCTTTGGTGGCGCTATCAATGTCGCCGTTGGCGATGACTGGGATGGTCACCGCGGACTTAACAGCCTTGATGGTCTTATAATCCGCCTGGCCCTTGAAAGCGCAACTGCGGGTACGGCCATGAACAGCAATAGCCTGGATGCCCGATGATTCCGCAATTCGAGCAATGGTCACAGCGTTCCTGTTCGCCATATCCCAGCCTGTACGTGTTTTCAGAGTCACAGGCACATCAACCGCATTGACAACCGCTGCCAGAATTTTTCCGACCAGTGCTTCATTCTTCATCAAAGCGGAGCCAGCCATAACGTTGCAGACCTTTTTCGCCGGGCAACCCATGTTGATATCGATAATTTGTGCACCGTGGTCGACGTTGTATTTTGCCGCCTCCGCCATTTGCACCGGATCAGTACCGGCAATTTGTACGCTTCGCGGTATTTGTTCGCCGTTATGATTTAGGCGCAGTCGGGTTTTGCGCGTATGCCACAGCTGTTTGTTAGAGGTCACCATCTCGGACACTGCCATGGCTGCGCCCATACGCAGACACAGCGTGCGGAAAGGGCGATCAGTAACGCCAGCCATCGGTGCCAGTATCAGCGGGTTGGAGAGATGGTAAGGTCCAATCTTTATCTGCGGATTCTGGTTCATATCACATTAATGGAAGCTGAACTCGTAAGTGATCGCCTGATTGCCCGGATCCTGGATCTCAAGCCCGAAGGTGACTGGCGTACCGGATTGCAGCAGGCCTGGCTGCATTTTTTCGACTTGCAGATATTCTCCGGGTGTAAAGCGTCGTGATGCTATCAGTTCACCTCTGACGTCTGAGAAGTCGATTTGTACGTTTGGATAAGGCTGCGCATAGGATGCATGATTGACAATGGTCGTGGTGATCATCAAAGCATCTTTTGCATTCGGATGGGTGTAGACATTGCGGCTGACCAGTTCGATTTGTTTGGCGTCACGCATTTGCAGACGCTCACAATCGACCCATTCACACAGCCTGTCGGTGATTGGTTTTAGTTGCGGTGACTGGAGCAGTTCTGGTTGATTGAACCACAGGTACTCCGTTATCAGGGTGGCGATCAAGATCAGTATCGCCAGGCTCCATGCGGTGGTTGCGAATGCAGAATAGGGTTTTACATGGGCCTGTGGTTCGAGCGCATCAGCCATAAATGCCTCGTCAGCCGTGGGCGTGAACCTGTTCTGGTCTGTGCCGGTTGCCGCGACAGCCTGCGCCTGGTGCAAGTCGGTTTCACGAGTCTCGCTTAAACTGTCGCCTCGATTTTCGTTGCCCGTTAGCTCGTTTTCAATCTGGGCATGAAAGATTTTTTTGCAGAATCCGCAGCGCACCAGGCCATCGGCCATTTCCAGCTGGGTCTGGGCAATACGGAAAACAGTATGGCAATGGGGGCATTTGGTTTGCATGTGTGCACCTTAGCATAGAGTAGCGTCAGGCTTAACTGTGGCCCTGGGTCAAGGCTTTTCGTTGTCCATGAAGCAAGACCCAGTCATCGAGCAGTTCTGTGCTCGTCATGTCAAAGAAGTCAGCGTAACTTTCTCGTACATCGTCGGCCTGGGCAATGAGAATGCCGGAGAGTACCAGATCACTGCCGGGACGACAATGTGATGCCAGAGTCGGTGCCAGCGCGGTGAGAGGGCCGGAAAGTATATTGGCCAGTACCAGATCATACGGCCTTTCGGCTTGCAATTGTTCGGGTTGATAAGTCGCGATCTGGGGTGACACCCGATTGGTCGCGGCATTGTCGCGGGTGGCTTGCAGAGCCTGCGCATCAATATCGACGCAATCCGTATGCCCGGCACCGAGCAACAATGCTGCTATCGCTAGTATGCCTGATCCACAGCCGTAGTCCAGCACGTGATGATGACCGGAATATTCAGAAACATGAGCATCAAGCCAGCGTAAACACAGCGAGGTCGTCGGATGCGTGCCTGTGCCAAACGCGAGACCGGGATCGAGACGTAAATTGATGGCGTTCGGCTCTGGCGGCTCGATGTGTCTCGGGCAAATCCACAGACGTTTACCGAATCGCATCGGTTTGAAGGTGTCCATCCAGGCGCGAGTCCAGTCCTGGTCAGGAAGTTCGGATATGTCTATGTCCAGCTTGTCGCCCTGCAGTTCAAGGCGGATCGTTTGATCCAGCACTGCTGGTTCCACTTGATCATCAAACAAGCCGGTGATGATTGCATTTTGCCAAAGCGGTGTTTCCCCAGGTTGGGGTTCTAAAATTGGGTTATCAGCCGCGTCTTTGAAAGTGATGGACTGGGCGCCAAGTGCGAGCAGGGTGTTTTCAACCTGCCGAAAGTTCTCTGCACTGGCGACAATCGAAACCTGGAACCAAGACATAGGATTTGCCTGTTTTTTAACGTGCGCGTGTAGCAGATTTTACCGGCATCGCGACAGCTTGCGAGTGTATGAGCCCGATATTGTCGAGATATTAACCCGCGTTTCTGACCAGACGGCGAGATGATCACGCCGAGATTTGAAACAGGACAAACCGTAACCACAAGAGAGTTTGTTGCGTTACGCGTAGGAAATTGAAATGTCGACAAATGTTCAATGATTATCGTCCGTGTCCGGGGACCACCCGGGCTTGCTTATTGCCGCATCCGCCAGTAAATTGTAGCTATGAACGAATTGTCATTTAGAAAAGGCTGTCAATCATTGCTGGCAGCGGACTACAAAGCGGCTAAACGTGAGTTCACGGAAGCGTTGAAATCCGTAGGTGAGCATCATCAGCGATATAATCAGATTATATCTTACCTTGGACTCGCCCAGGTTCTGACATCGGACCGTAATGGCCTGCTATTGTGTCGCGATGCAGCCAGTTCCGAGTATGTCGAAGCGGATGTCTATCTGAATTTGGCTTGTGCCGAATGGCACGTCGCTAACAGACAACGAGCAGTCGAAGCGATTAATCGCGGGCGTGAGGAAAACACCGATCATCAACAGTTGGTGAGGGTCTCTGCACTGATTGATTCACGCCGGCGTAACGTACTTCCTTTCTTAAAACGTGAGCATTTCCTGAACCGGTTGTTAGGGCGAATGATGCGCAAACAACGGGGTGAATTAAGTGTGAGCGCACTTCTGAGTTGAGTGGCAGGATCCTGACTCGCTGTTTCGCACAGGTCCTGCTCGATCAAAATCTGTTATATTGTAGCCGGGAGTTGGCCAGGCAGTCGCTCCGGTAAGTTTATCTTGTCGGGGAGGAAAGTCCGGGCTCCACAGGACACGATGCCAGGTAACACCTGGGGGGCGCAAGCCTACGGAAAGTGCCACAGAAAATATACCGCCTGACCACTCTCGGGTGGTCGGGTAAGGGTGAAATGGTGCGGTAAGAGCGCACCGCATGGCTGGTAACAGGCATGGCATGGTAAACCCCATCTGGAGCAAGACCAAATAGGGGAACGTTGGTGTGGTCCGCACTGTTCCCGGGTAGGTTGCTCGAGGTGTTCGGTGACGAACATCCCAGATGAATGATTGCTCAACGACAGAACCCGGCTTATCGGCCAACTCCCGACTCCAGCCCAGGCTCGTTTCGATTTGCCAGATCCCTCCTTCAGCACCAAACTTAAAGTAGATTATTAGCTTTCATAAGCAAGCTAATGATTTAAACACGAAGAAATCTGCCCTGTCATTCATCCTCCGAATACACAGCTAAGTTGCTGTGAGATATAGCATTTTTCTTACAAATTTAGGATCCAAAACACTTGACAGTGTGGGGAATAGATACCTATAGTGTATGCATGTGGAAAAAAGTGGATTTTTGTGGGATAAAACCAGAGGATGAATTTTCGGGGGATCAACAATCTTACGCTGGATGCCAAAGGCAGAATGGCGATGCCGTCGCGCTATCGCGAGCGTTTGCTCGAGATTTGCGGGGGTCGTATAGTCGTCACTGTTGATCGTGATCATTGCTTGCTCGTATATCCGTTGCCGGAGTGGGAGCGTATAGAGGATCAGCTGGTCAATTTGCCCAGCCTGAATAAGCAGGCAAGATTGCTACAGCGCCTGCTGATTGGCTACGCCACCGAATGTGAAATCGATACTCAGGGTAGAATTCTGCTGCCTGCAATGTTACGAGAGTTTGCCGGACTGAATAAAAAAGCGGTCCTCATAGGTCAGGGAAAAAAATTCGAGATCTGGGACGAGGATGCCTGGGTCGAAAGTCAGGGGGAGTGGGTTGAGAGCGTTAAGAATGGCGATGACGAGCTTCCAGCTGCGCTGGAAGAGCTATCGCTTTGATGTGGATGGGTTCGAAATTCGAACACCAGCCGGTTTTACTAGAACAAGCAATCGACGCACTCAATATCAAGCCCGATGGTGTTTACATAGATGCAACGTTTGGACGCGGAGGTCATTCACGGGTAATTCTGGAGCATCTGGGAGACGGCGGCCGGCTGCTTGCCGTTGACCAGGACCCGCAAGCAGTAGCTTACGGTCGTCGGATCTTTGATCAGGATGGCCGGATCGAAATCGTTCATGGCAACTTCACACGGGTGGCGGACATGGTTTTGGAGCGCGGCTTGGAACAGAGCGTGGATGGGGTACTGATGGATCTGGGCGTATCATCACCACAGCTGGACGATGCGGCACGCGGATTTAGTTTCAGCCGTTCCGGTCCGTTGGACATGCGCATGAACACCGCTCAAGGTCGGACTGCGATGGAATGGCTTACCGGTGTCAGCCTGAATGAATTGACGCTAGTGTTGAAAAAGTATGGGGAGGAAAGGTCGGCTCGGCGAATTGCGGAGGCAATCATCGACCACAGAAAACACATGGAAATCACCGACACAAAACAACTGGCCGATGTGATTGTCGGAGCGGTGCCTGGATATGAAAAGCACAAACATCCGGCAACGCGCAGTTTTCAGGCAATAAGAATTTTTATCAATCAGGAGTTGCAGGCGCTGGAGCAGGGGCTGCAAGCGGCTGTATCCGTGCTCGCGGTGGCTGGAAGATTGGCGGTAATCAGTTTTCATTCTCTCGAAGACAGGATCGTCAAGCGTTTTATGCGCGATATCGCAAGCCCGCCGAAGTTGCCGCCGGGTTTGCCCATTGTAAACACGGATGTTGATATACCCTTCAGGCTGGTTGGTAAACCAATGGTGGCCAGTGAGAAAGAAATAATGAGAAACCCGCGCGCGCGCAGCGCGCGCTTGAGGGTTCTGGAGCGTGTTTTTTGAATGAGCGACTGGGTATTTTTGTAATAATGGGCGTCCTGGTCCTTGCTGTTCTGACAACGGCTATTGGTCTGGTTTACAGCAAGCATCTAACACGAAAGTTGTTCGTTGAATTACAGCAGCTAAAGAACGAGGTCGTCAACCTGGAAACTGAATGGGGCCAGTTGCAGCTGGAACAGAGTGCCTGGTCCGATCACGGTCGTATCGAGCATATCGCGCGGGAACGGCTGGGTATGGTTATTCCTGAAGCAGAAAAGGTGTCTTTCATCAGACCATGAAGGCGATATCGAGGACCGGCCGTCAAGTGAAAAGCGCCAGGGCAACGATGCCCTGGCGACGTGTCTCCGTGCTGGCGATTTTTCTTTGCGTGGTGGTCGCCCTCGCGGGCCGTGCGCTGGATATGCAAGTGTTGCACAGCACTTTTTTCGAACAGCAAGGTGAGGCCAGGCAGCTGCGCCATGTCGTGATTCCGGCGAATCGCGGTGACATCGTTGATCGAAACGGCGAGCCTTTGGCCATCAGTACACCCGTCAAGAGCATATGGCTCAATCCGCAGGAATTCTCGGCTGAAGTGGACAGTTTGGCTAAGTTGGCAAGCTTGCTCTCGCTCGATTCTGTGCGTCTGCAAAAGAAAATAGACGCCTTTCAGGATCGTGAATTTATGTACCTGAAACGTCATGTGTCCCCGGAACTTGCGGACAAAGTCGTGAGCCTGAATATTGCCGGCGTTGCTTTGCAGGATGAATACCGTCGTTATTATCCTGCGGGTGAAGTGGCGGCACACGTTATCGGTTTTGTCGATATCGATGACAATGGACAGGAGGGAGTAGAGCTTGCATTTGATTACTGGCTCAAGGGCGAGCCGGGCCGTAAGCAGGTGATTAGAGATCGCTACGGGCGTGCGGTTGGTGATGTCAAGCGGATCAGGTCATCAGAACCCGGCAAGTCGATACGTCTCAGTTTGGACAAGCGATTGCAATACCTGACTTACCGAACCTTAAAGGCGGCGGTGTTGAAGCATAATGCGGTCGCTGGTTCTGCAGTCGTGCTTGATGTTGACAGCGGTGAGGTGCTGGCGATAGCCAATCAACCGTCATTCAACGTCAATGACCGGCGTCAGTTGCGACCGGGTTCAACACGCAATCGTGCGGTTATCGATGTTTATGAACCGGGTTCGACTATGAAACCATTGACCGTGGCTGCTGCGCTAGAGAGTGGACGCTGGCGTGATTTCTATAAGGTGGAGACTGGTCCCGGTTACATGCAGGTTTTGGGTAACACCATTCGTGATACCCACGATTATGGTGATCTCGATGTCACTGGTGTCATTGTGAAATCAAGTAATGTCGGGATCAGCAAAATAGCGCTTTCGCTGGATGCCGAACAGCAATGGGGGATGTACCAGAAGCTCGGACTGGGTGTGGAGACGGGAAGCGGATTCCCTGGTGAAGCCAGCGGTCATTTATCCGATAATGCACTAAGCAACAAATTTGAGCGTGCAACGCTTTCATTCGGCTACGGTGTATCGGTTACCTCATTACAACTGGCACGAGCGTATGCCGTGATTGCATCTGATGGCTGGTTAAGGCCGGTAACTTTATTGCACAAGCCGAAGCCGGCGACGGGTGAGCGAATTATGTCGGCAGAAACTGCAGCTAAAGTACGCAAGATGATGCAGCAAGTCGTCAGTTCGAAAGGCACGGGCAAATTGGCAAAGGTCGCAAATTACACAGTTGCCGGCAAAACTGGAACGGTGCACAAGTTCACTGCGGGTGGTTATGCTGAAGACCGTTATTTATCCCTGTTTGCGGGTATGGTGCCGGCAGAGGATCCCAGGCTGGTCATGGTCGTGATGATTGACGAACCGCGCAATGGCGAGTATTTCGGTGGAGAAGTATCCGCGCCGGTGTTCAGTAAAGTAATGGCGGGTGCAATGCGTTTACTCGATGTGCCTCCTGACAGCGTCGAGGCTGGTCGATTGGTTTTTGATCCGCATCATCAGACCGCAGAAGACGGGGATACAACCCTTTCGCTTCAGCAAATACAGTCGGTGTCGGGAGAAAACACATGATGTCGGCTTCGCATCTACAGGGCGGTATCGAATTGCAGACCTTGCTGCAGGGGCTGCTTGCAGAAGACTTGCTCTCAGCAGTCGCAAACGTTGTCGTCGACGGCGTCGCGCAGGATAGCCGGGACGTTGGTAAGAATTACCTGTTTATCGCTATTAGCGGTACAAGCTCGCATGGCCTGCAGTATGCTGAACAGGCAGTCGCTGCTGGCGCGAGTGTGGTTTTGTCTGAAGCTTCAATCGATCAATGTAAACTAAAGCTAGGTGCATTATCCGATAAAGTATTGTGTCTGCAGTTGGAGAACCTGAAGGCGAAAGTGGGTGTAATTGCGTCACGCTTCCACAACGAGCCCTCGCACGATCTCAATGTTATCGGCATTACCGGTACGGATGGTAAGACTTCGGTCAGTCATTATATCGCCCAATGTCTGGATTCGGAGATTGCGCCCTGTGGTGTTTTGGGTACGCTTGGTAACGGACTCATCCATGATCTTCATCCCACCAGTTTGACTACAGTCGGTGCTGTACAGTTGCAGCGTAATCTCGCCAGCCTGATCGGTGCAGGTGCCAAAGCGGTTGTGATGGAAGTATCTTCTCACGGTCTTGATCAGGGACGAGTTAACGGTGTTGAATTTGATACGGCGGTGTTCACTAATTTGTCGCAGGACCACCTTGATTATCATGGCAGCATGGATGCCTATTTTGAAGCCAAATCAAAGCTGTTTGCACTCGCGGGGCTCAAGTCTGCCGTGATCAATCTAGATGACGCATTCGGCTGCAGGCTCGCCCAAAAGTGCCGCGGTACATTGACCGTCTACGGATACAGCACCTCACCGCAAGGCGACGCGCTGGCTTCTTGCGTTGACTTTATCGTTTATGCAAAGCGTATAAAAGCAGCGCGGTACGGTTTCGAAATTGAGGTATCCACGCCTGTAGGTGACGGTAGGTTTCAACTCAATTTGCTAGGTGAATTTAATGTCTCGAACGCATTGGCCGTGCTAGCCACCTTGTTGCTAAATAACATGGCGCTGGATCAGGCGCTTCGTCGTTTGCAGGAAATCAGGCCGGTCGCTGGACGCATGGAACTTATCGAGATTGAACACAGACCTACGGTTATCGTTGATTATGCGCACACCCCGCAAGGGGTCATCGCAGCCTGCAAAGCAGCTAAGCTACATTTTGCCGGCCAACTCTGGTGTGTGTTTGGATGTGGGGGTGATCGTGATCGCGAGAAAAGACCGCAGATGGCCCAGGCGGCTGAAAACTTCGCGGATCACGTTATCGTAACCAGCGACAACCCAAGAGACGAAGATCCACAGGCAATCGTTAATCAGGTTTTTGCCGGATTCGAGCACGCGGACGCGGTCAGTTGTTACCTCGACCGCCGTGAGGCAATTTCGCATGCGATCGCTCAAGCTGCATCAGAGGATGTAATTCTGATCGTCGGCAAAGGCCACGAGTCCGTCCAGATTCTCGCGAAGGAACGTATTGCTTTTGACGACCGACTTGTTGCGCGTGAGTTACTCGAAACCAATGCTTATGGAGCGGGCCAATGATGCAGTTGTCACAGGCGGCCGATGCGGTCGATGGAAAGCTGATCGGCAATGATGCACGGTTCGCTGCGGTAGCTAAGGATACGCGTCAGATGACCAGGGACTCGCTTTATGTCGCACTCAAGGGCGAGCGCTTCGATGGCCATGGTTTTGTCGAGCAAGCGTTGGCTGCAGGTGCGGCAGGTGCACTGGTGAGTGAACAGCAAGCGACCGTCTTACCGCAGATAATGGTTGATGACACCCGGTTGGCCTTGGGTGAACTTGCCGCCTACTGGCGATCTCAATACCAAGGCCAGCTGGTCGGTATTACTGGTAGCAACGGTAAAACAACCGTCAAGGAAATGGTGCGAAGCATCCTGGAGCAGGCAGCAAGCGCTGAGCAGGTGCTCTCCACTCAAGGTAATTTAAATAATGATATCGGCATGCCAATGACGTTATTGAACCTGCGTCAGCAGCATGAGTATGCCGTGATTGAGATGGGTGCAAACCATCGAGGTGAGATCGACTACCTGACGCATATTGCGCAGCCACATGCTGCCGTTATCACCAACGCAGGTCCGGCTCATCTCGAAGGTTTTGGATCGCTCGATAACGTGGCCACTTCCAAGGCTGAAATTTATTCGGGCATTGTTGAGAGTGGAACTGCCATCATCAATGCTGATGATGCCTATGCCGCTTACTGGAAGGAGCTTTGTGGAAAGCTGGGTAACGGCAGGACTACCCTCACGTTCTCGATGAAGGACAAATCCGCCGACATCTATGCCGATGTCACGGGTGTAGAGCGTGGCCTGCGAATGCGCCTAACGACTCCCATCGGCGAGGGTATCGTCGAACTCGCTGTGCCTGGTGTGCACAATGCGGTCAATGCGCTTGCCGCGACAGCCGTAGCTGTCGCATTGGATATCGCGCTGGATGATATTATCAAGGGCTTGAGCGAATTCGGGGGCGTGTCAGGAAGGTTGACCACCTTATTTACTCCGTCTGGAGCGCGCATCATCAACGACACCTACAACGCAAATCCGACATCGCTGAAAGCTGCCATGAATGTTTTGGTTGCCACTGCAGCCGATACCTGGCTGATTCTCGGTGACATGGCGGAATTGGGTGATGAGGAAGAGGCTTTGCATCGCAGAGCTGGCGAACAAGCACGTGAGCTCGGTGTTAAACATCTGCTCGCGACCGGGGAACTGGCTCGTTTCGCGGTCGAGTCCTTCGGCCCAGGTGGGGGTTTCTTTACAGACCGGAAGCAGTTGATTGACACGCTCGCCGACAACATCACCAGAGATTCAGTTGTGCTGGTCAAGGGCTCTCGATTTATGGCAATGGAACAAATTGTCAATGCGCTACTCGATCAGCGCAACGAACAGAGGGTCCGCTGATGCTGCTCTTTGTAACTGAATTCCTCGAGCAATTTCACAGTGGCTTTAACGTATTTCAGTATCTGACCCTGCGTGCCATCCTTGGGACAATTACGGCATTGGTGTTATCCCTGATCATTGGGCCCGCGATGATTCGCAAGTTGACAAGTTTCAAGATCGGCCAGCAGATTCGTGATGACGGTCCACAGTCACATTTGGCGAAAGCGGGCACACCAACGATGGGCGGCTCGATGATCTTGATCTCAATCGCTATCAGCACCTTGCTGTGGAGTGATCTGAGTAATCATCAGATGTGGGTGGTATTAATCGTCACGTTGTTGTTTGGTTTGATTGGCGGTGTCGACGACTACAGGAAGCTGATCTACGGCAATTCAAAAGGTTTGTCAGCAAAGGCCAAATATTTCTGGCAAACCGTTTTTGGGCTGAGTGCTGCAATAGTTATCTATCACCTGGCAGAAACCCCCGTAGAAACATCATTGATCATGCCATTTCTGAAAGATGTCGCTGTTGATATGGGCTGGTTCTTCGTTGTGTTTACTTATCTTGTCATCGTCGGTTCAAGTAACGCGGTTAATTTGACCGACGGACTGGACGGCCTCGCCATCATGCCGACCGTGATGGTCGCTGGAGCCCTGGGTGTATTTGCATACGCAACTGGCCACTCAACATTTGCGAATTATCTTGGTATTCCTTATGTCGCCGGTGTCGGTGAGTTGATTATATTCTGCGGTGCTTTGGTTGGTGCTGGACTCGGTTTTCTATGGTTTAACACCTATCCAGCACAGGTATTCATGGGTGATGTTGGTGCACTGGCATTGGGTGCGGCGCTGGGCGTGGTTGCAGTTATGGTGAGGCAGGAAATTGTTTTATTGATTATGGGTGGCGTATTCGTCATGGAGACGGTATCAGTCATCCTGCAGGTGGGTTCTTTCAAATTGACTGGTAGGCGAATTTTTCGCATGGCGCCATTGCATCATCATTTCGAACTAAAAGGCTGGCCAGAACCACGAGTGATCGTTCGCTTCTGGATTATTACCGTGGTGCTTGTCCTGGTTGGGCTAGCTTCGCTGAAGGTGCGCTAGTGAGAATATGTTACGTTCGATTATCAGGAACGACGCAATGACGAAACCTCAGAGGGACGCGCATGCCTATACATTGGTCGTTGGGCTGGGTGTGACCGGCATGTCCGTCGTGCGTTATTTACATCGATTGGGTGAAACAATGATTGTGGCCGATAGTCGTGATATTCCGCCCTCACTGCATGCGTTTAAACAGTCATTCGGGGATGTGCCTCTATATACTGGAAAGTTTGATAGCAAGCTATTTGTCAATGCGCAACGTATTGTGGTCAGCCCTGGTGTGGCACTGAGTGAGCCGGTGCTGCAACAAGCGCGTGACAATGGCGTCGAAATTACCGGCGATATCGACTTGTTTGCACATGAGGTCGATGCTCCCGTCGTTGCCATAACCGGTTCCAATGGCAAGAGCACCGTAACGTCGCTGCTGGCACTAATGGCAAAGCAGGCAGGAATTAAAGCGATAGCGGGCGGTAATATTGGGTTGCCTGTGCTTGATATGCTCAATGGTAATAATGAATTGTATGTGCTGGAATTATCCAGTTTTCAGCTGGAAACGCTGCAACGCCTACCAATGGTTGCGGCTGTTGTGCTCAATGTCAGTCCTGATCATATGGACCGGTACCCCGATGTGACCGCCTACGCAATGAGTAAACAGGTGATCTACGACAATGCAGAGCGCGCGATAGTTAACCGCGATGATGCTTTGGTCAGCAAAATGCCAAATTATCAACAAAAAGTCATTGGATTCAGCCTGCATAAGCCGGCTGTTGGTGATTTTGGGCTCTGCGAGAAAGATGGCGAACAATATCTGTGTAACGGCGATGACTTGTTGTTGAAGACGTCACAATTGAAAATTCGTGGACAACATAATTATGCGAATGCGCTGGCGGCGCTCGCCTTGGGATCAAGTATTGGTCTGCCTTCCGCTGCAATGATCGAAGCGCTCAAAGAATTCCCCGGGTTGGAGCATCGGACGCAATGGGTGGCAGAGATCAACGCGGTCAACTGGTACAACGACTCCAAGGGAACGAATGTTGGCGCGACAGTGGCCGCTATCGATGGCCTGCCTGGGAAGCATGTATTGATTGCCGGCGGTCAGAGCAAGGCGGCGGATTTCACGCCATTACGTGCAGTCGCCGAGCAGAAGTTACGCGCTATGGTTCTGATTGGTGAGGACGCAGACTCCATTGCACGTTGCATCGATGAGGTTGTTCCGGTCAGAATCGCAACAGATATGAAACAGGCCGTTGAATATGCTGCAGCGCTGGCGAAGAAAGGCGATAATGTGCTGCTTTCACCGGCCTGTGCAAGTTTCGATATGTTTGATGGATTTGCCCACCGTGGCGAGGTATTCATGAAGGCGGTCACGGAGTTGCAGTCATGAGCTTAACTATACCTGTCGCCAGAGCTATTCCATCGGTCAAACGCCTGGCAGATGGGCAACTGAACAAACTCGATCCGGTTTTATTGGTAACCAGTCTGGCGCTACTGGCTATTGGGCTGGTAATGGTAACGTCAGCATCAATTAGTGTTGCCGACCGCAATCTCTCGTCACCATTTTATTATCTGCAGCGTCAGGCGATATTTATCATGTTAGGCCTGGTAGCTGCCTGGTTTGTTTATCAGGTGCGTTTGGTGCACTGGGAAAAATCGGGCATGGCCTTGCTCGGCTTCTCGTTGTTTTTGTTGATTATGGTTCTAGTGCCAGGTGTAGGTAAGGAAGTCAACGGCAGCACGCGCTGGATATCTCTGGGGGTATTCAATTTTCAGGTATCTGAAGCCGTGAAACTATTCCTGATAGTCTATGTGGCAGGGTATCTGGTACGCCATGGCGAGGTTGTCAAGACCTCGATTTGGGGCTTCATCAAGCCTATGCTGATGATAGGGCTCGCGGCGATGCTTCTGTTGCTAGAACCGGATTTTGGTGCAACCGTTGTTATTATCGGCACCGTTATGGCGATGATGTATCTTGGCGGTGTTCACTTTCTGCAGTTTGTCACATTCCTTGGTCTGTTCAGTGTCGCTGCATTCTTTTTGATAGTGTCATCACCCTATCGTCTGGAACGACTGTTGTCTTTTATGAATCCCTGGGCTGATCCCTTCGATAGCGGATTTCAGCTGACCCAGTCGCTTATCGCGATCGGTACAGGTGGTTGGTTCGGTACCGGGCTTGGTGGCAGTGTTCAGAAGCTGTTTTACTTGCCAGAGTCACATACCGACTTCCTGTTTGCAGTGTTATCTGAAGAACTTGGTTTTATTGGTGTATGCACGGTTATTTTGCTGTATGCGGTGTTGTTTTATCGTGCCATACGTATCGGTGTGCAGGCAGAAAAGAGTGGCAACCGTTTTGCTGCTTTTGTCGCGTACGGCGTTGGCATCTGGTTGGCTATGCAGGCCGTTATCAATATGGGTGTAAACATGGGGATGCTACCGACCAAAGGTCTGACCCTGCCCTTGATGAGTTATGGCGGCAGTAGCCTGATTGTCTGTTGTATGGCCATTGGCTTGTTGCTTCGTAGCCATTACGAATGCAGTGTGTATAACAATCAAGCGGTCGATCGCAGGACTGCAAAACCAAGCAGGCGGACACATGCTCGACAGCGGAGGGCCGGCGGATGATGTCAGTGCCACCCATACTGATCATGGCAGGCGGCACCGGCGGCCATGTTTTTCCTGCGCTTGCGGTAGCGGACGAATTGCGCGCACGCGGGGTTCCTGTTGTCTGGTTGGGTACGCGCAGTGGCATTGAAGCCAGAGTGGTCACGCAAGCGGGCTATCCGATTGAATGGTTGAGTATTACCGGATTGCGCGGAAAGGGTGCCATCATACTGTTACTTGCACCGTTCAGACTGATGATCGCCTGTGCCCAGGCAGTACGTGTGTTGCGGCAAAGAAAACCGGGTGCAGTGCTTGGTATGGGTGGCTTTGCGGCTGGTCCGGGCGGTTTTATGGCCTGGGTGATGCGCCGGCCATTGATTATACACGAGCAAAACGCAGTAGCCGGGTTGACCAACCGTATCCTTGCCCCTCTCGCTGGCCAGGTACTCGAAGCCTTTCCGGACACCTTTAGTAAGAAAGTAAGGGTCGTTGGTAATCCGGTACGCAACGATATACATCAGTTGCCAGATCCGGTAATTCGAATTGGAAGACACACGGATGCACTAAGGATATTGGTGATCGGGGGCAGTCTCGGTGCGCAGCGTTTGAATGAAATTGTACCTGAGGCGCTCAGTCAGATTGCCGAGGATGCCAGGCCCAAAATAGTGCATCAAACTGGACCCGACAAGCTGGAAATGACCCGGGCGTTATATCAGCGTCACGGTATTGAGGCGCGCATAGAAGCATTCATCGATGATATGGCTCAAGCCTATGGCTGGGCGGACCTCGTTATATGCCGCGCTGGTGCAATGACTGTGTTTGAGCTTGCAGCGGCTGGAGTTGGCTCGATTTTGATTCCTTATCCGCATGCTGTGGATGATCATCAAACTGCAAACGCCAACTACCTGGTTCAAGCGGGGGCCGCGATTGTTAAACAACAACACGAACTTACGAGTGAGTGGCTGAGCGAGACAATAACGCGCCTGATGCAGCAGCGCGATACGCTGCTTGGGATGGCCAGGGCAGCCCAATCCATGGCAAAACCCAATGCGGCGTTTACGGTGGCTGACTGCTGTATGCAAGCTGGTGGTCTGGCATGATTACAGATCACTCGCATCTGACTCCGTTTATGCAGCGTGTGCACAAGGTACATTTTGTTGGTATTGGCGGCGTTGGTATGAGCGGTATTGCCGAAGTGATGAACACCATAGGATACGAAGTCAGCGGGTCGGATTTAACAACAGGTCCTTTGACCGAGAAATTAAAAGCTGCGGGTATCAAGGTTTATACTGGCCATGTGGCTAAAAACGTTCGTGATGTTGATGTGGTTGTAACCTCGAGCGCAGTGCCACCGGATAATCCTGAAATTAAAGTGGCGCGTTCGCGGATGATACCCGTAGTGCCGCGCGCTGAAATGCTTGCGGAATTGATGCGTTTTAGTAATGGCATTGCCGTTGCCGGTACCCACGGGAAGACGACCACAACTTCATTGATCGCCAGTATACTCGCAGAAGGCAATCTTGATCCCACTTACGTAATCGGTGGAAAACTCAATAGCTCTGCAAGCAATGCGAAACTAGGTGGCGGACAGTACCTTGTCGCCGAAGCTGATGAGAGCGATGCGTCTTTCCTGTATTTGCAGCCCATGCTGGCCGTGATCACGAATGTCGACGCCGATCATTTGTCGGCTTATGATGGTGACTTCGACCGACTGCGAGATGCCTTCGTTGAGTTCTTACATCACCTGCCGTTCTACGGTCTGGCAATCGTTTGTGTTGATGATGACAATGCGCGTCGGCTGTTACCGCAAATCACACGCCCGGTCGTTCGTTACGGGATCGAGCAAGATGCTGATGTTTGTGCTTCCAACATCAGCACAGCCGGCTTACAGAGCACATTCGATGTCATGCTGCCCGACCGTGATGCAGCGTTGAACATTACGCTAAATCTTCCTGGTCGACACAACATCCTGAACGCGCTTGCGGCGATCGCTGTAGCATTTGAGTTGGGTGTTGACGATCAGGCGATAAAGACTGCGCTGAAGAATTTTGCCGGTATTGGTCGACGAATGCAGATTTACGGTGACATCAGTATACCCACCGGCATGATAACCATGGTCGACGATTATGGGCATCATCCAACCGAAGTTGCTGCTACCCTGGAGGCTGTTCGCAGCAGTTGGCCCGATCGGCGTTTAGTCGTTGTGTTCCAGCCGCATCGCTACAGCCGTACGCTGGATTTATTCGATGATTTTTCCGCTGTGCTGGCAGATATCGATGTGTTGTTGATCTGCAAAGTCTATGCAGCGGGTGAAAAACCAATCAAAGGGGCCAATGCCCGTGCACTTTGCGCGGCGATCCGTCAGCGCGGTAAAGTGAATCCCATCCTTGTTAAAGATGTCGATGAGGTCGAGCAGGAACTGATCTCAGTGTTAGAGGATGGCGATGTCCTGCTGACGCTGGGCGCTGGGAGCATCGGGCGGGTCGCGGCCGAATTGCCGCGGAAGTTGCAGGAGGCGGCATGACATGGAGGCCGTTCGTGATATGACAGTACCACAGTTCAGAGGTGAGATACGTTATGACGAGCCAATGTCGCGACATGTCAGTTGGCGCGCAGGCGGTAAGGCAAGATGTTATTTCGTACCGGCCGATCTGGATGACATCGTCAAGTTACTGGCATGGCTGCCAGAAGATGAAGATATCTTATGGGTCGGATTAGGAAGTAACACCTTGGTGCGTGATTCAGGCTTCGATGGGACTGTTATCGCTTTGCAGGGCGTGTTGATCGACCTGAACAGGCTTGATCATAATCGAGTCTATGTCGGTGCTGGTGTTACTGGTGCAAAATTAGCTCGGTTCTGTGCGAAGGAAGATCTCGTTGGTGCCGAGTTTTTTGCTGGCATTCCCGGCTTGATCGGTGGCGCGCTGGCAATGAACGCTGGCGCTTTTGGTGGCGAAACATGGCAACACGTAATTAGTGTGGAAACCATCGATCGCAAGGGCAAGCTGCATCAGCGTCGAGCCGAAGAGTATCAGGTTGGCTATCGCCACCTTAGTGGTCCAGCTAATGAATGGTTCACTGCCGCGGTATTTCAATTCGAACAGGGTAATGGCAAGGCGGCTAGCGAAGCAATCAAACAGCTGCTCGCCAAACGTGCTGCAACTCAACCGATGGGTGCAGCCAGCTGCGGTTCGGTTTTCATTAATCCTGAAAATGATTATGCGGCCCGATTAATTGAGGCGAGCGGCTTAAAAGGTTATCGAATCGGCGGTGCTGTCGTTTCGGAAAAACATGCAAATTTCATTCTCAATGACAACAATGCCAGTGCCGGTGATATCGAGTCGTTGATCAAACATGTGCAAAAAACGGTACGTGAACAGCAGGGTATAAAACTACAGACAGAAGTCCGTATTGTTGGAGGCTTGGCATGAGTCAAACCTCTAGCCAGGACTTTGGCAAAGTCGCCGTGTTGATGGGCGGCTGGTCAGCTGAGCGTGAAATTTCGTTACTCAGCGGCAGGGCGGTGCTGCAGGCCTTGAGGGAAAAAGAAATCGATGCGCACGGTATCGATGTGGGCCGCGATATTGCCAGTGTTCTGGGTGCCGGGGACTTCGATAATGCCCTGATCATGTTACACGGTCGAGGTGGTGAGGACGGAGCCATGCAGGGTCTATTGGAAGTGATGGGGCTGCGCTACACGGGCTCGGGAATATTGGGTTCGGCATTAGCTATGGACAAGCTGCGCTGTAAACAGCTATGGGCGGCAGAGGGGTTTCCCACGCCGGAGTTCATGCAAATTGAGACCGAGCAGGATGCTGACATGGCGATGGCAAAGCTTGGTCTACCGTTGATTGTCAAACCGGCACTCGAAGGGTCCAGTATCGGTATGAGCAAGGTTGAAGTAGAGACTGAAATGTTGCCCGCCTTTGACAAGGCGCGTGCATGTCAGGGTGCGATTATTGCTGAACGATGGATCACTGGGGCCGAATACACAGCGGCAATAATAAACCGAAAGGTTTTACCGTTGATACGGCTGGAGACTGATAGAAAATTTTATGACTACATCGCCAAGTACAAGTCAGATGATACGCGTTATATCTGTCCCTGTGGTTTGGATACTTCGGTTGAACAGGAACTTGGCGCAATCATGCTGGATGCCTTCGATGCGATCGGTGCCAGTGGCTGGGGGCGGGTCGATTTTTTACTCGATACTGATGGTCGGCCGTGGTTGATCGAAGCCAACACAGTTCCGGGTATGACAAGTCATAGCCTCGTTCCGATGGCGGCTAAACAGGCCGGTATTGGTTTTAATGAACTGGTCATCGAAATATTGAGAAGTGGTCATGAGCGCCAGGCGTAAAAAGCCAACTCAGAAACGAACGACGAGACTGCAATACCGTCGCTGGCTAAAACTGCTTGTGCTGCTGTTTATTGTGGCTGCTGGCTGGCAACTCACCGATCATTTGCCTGCGGTGATGATGCCCATCGACAGTGTGCAGATTAGTGGCCGCTTTGCTAATTTGTCGCAGCAAGACATCAGGCGGCAGCTGCAACAAGATTTGAGTGGCGATTATTTTACCGCCGATATCGCAGCGATGAAGACAGTCTTGTTGTCGATGCCATGGGTCCAGGAAGCATCGATCCGTCGACAGTGGCCTTCAACCATGCTGATTCATATCGAGGAGAAACAGGCGGTAGCCTATTGGTCGGATGACTCGTTGTTGAGCGATCAAGGTGAATTGTTTAAACCGGCGAAGATCGACAGACAGATGAAGATGCCTGTGATCAAGGGGCCAGATGGTTTGCATCGCAAAGTATGGGAGTTCATGCACGTGTTGCAAACAGAATTATCCGGTATCGGGTTCGAAATTGATGAACTGGTACTGGACGAGCGCAGGTCGTGGTCGATGCGTTTCTCGAATGGCATCCGCGTACGGCTTGGAAGAAATGACACCGAAAAGCGCATGCATAGATTGACCAAGGTTTTCTCAATGCAAAATGCACCAAATATTGATGACATTGAATATATCGATCTGCGATACCCCAACGGGTTTGCACTGAAAAGCAAATTAGAGCTCGATAAAGTCAGTGCCGCAGATCTCAACGACGTTTTGGGGTGTAATAGACATGCATAGTTCATCAGTATGGCCGGAATATTTTTACGTGTTCAAGTTGTTATGGCGCGGTGTGTATTTCCTTGTCGAGGTATTAGCAAGACACCTGGGTGAGCACGTTTATACGCGCGAGAGGCGCGTATATGAAAGGGGCGCATAGATGTGACTAAAAAGTCAGACAAGAACATGATCATTGGCCTTGATATTGGCACATCAAAGGTCGTCGCTATCGTCGGTGAGGTAAATCCCGATGGTGAGATAGAAATCATCGGGCTGGGCTCTCACCCGTCACGTGGTTTGAAGAAGGGTGTGGTCGTCAATATTGAATCAACAGTGCAGTCGATTCAGCGTGCTATAGAAGAAGCCGAATTAATGGCTGGTTGCCAGATACAGTCGGTTTACGCAGGCATCGCTGGTAGTCATATTCGTAGCCTCAACTCACATGGCATCGTCGCCATACGTGAGCGTGAGGTTTCTACCGGTGACCTGGATAGAGTGATCGACGCGGCACGCGCTGTTGCAATTCCAGCAGATCAGCGCGTTCTGCACATACTCCCGCAGGAATTCATTATCGACGATCAGGAAGGTATACGCGAACCGATTGGTATGTCCGGTGTACGCCTGGAAGCAAAAGTTCATCTTGTCACCGGTGCCGTGGGTGCCGCTCAAAATATCATCAAATGCGTCAGACGCTGCGGGCTGGAAGTCGATGATATTATTCTCGAACAATTAGCGTCCAGCTACGCAGTTCTCACCGATGATGAAAAAGAACTCGGTGTCTGTTTGGTTGATATCGGCGGTGGCACCACGGATATCGCTGTATTCACTGATGGTGCGATTCGTCATACTGCGGTGATTCCGATTGCTGGGGATCAGGTGACCAACGATATAGCGGTTGCACTGCGTACGCCGACGCAGCACGCCAACGAGATCAAAATCAAGTATGCCTGTGCACTTCGCCAATTGGCCAATCCTGACGAATCCATCGAAGTGCCAAGTGTAGGCGATCGTCCACCACGAAAACTATCTCGCCAGACACTGGCCGAAGTGGTTGAGCCGCGTTACGAAGAACTGCTTTCACTGGTGCAGGCAGAGCTGCGTAAGAGTGGATTTGAAGAAATGATTGCCGCTGGTGTGGTATTGACGGGCGGTAGTTCAAAAATGGAAGGTGTTGTCGACCTGGCTGAGGAAATATTTCACGTTCCGGTCAGGTTGGGCCTTCCACAATATGTTTCCGGATTGTCTGATGTTGTCAGCAATCCAATTCATGCGACGGGAGTTGGTTTACTGTTGTTCGGATATCAGCACCGTGACTCAGGAACGAGCCACCTAATTATGGAGGGTGGCGTAAAGGGATTACTGGCTCGGATGAAGAGCTGGTTTCAGGGAAACTTTTAAAAGAATTATATAACGTGACAAACACACATGCTTCAAACAACCAAATACATAGCAGAGGAGAAAAATCAT